>ERZ1027239.831-NODE-831-length-10943-cov-5.437179_pt1 | contig 10943 bp, 10 predicted proteins | sample MGYA00519476_ERZ1027239 | MGnify/ENA primary metagenome ERZ1027239 (study PRJEB26926, sample SAMN06164636) | human gut metagenome | biome: ENVO:00009003; feature: ENVO:2100002; material: ENVO:00002003 | host: Homo sapiens | place: USA | collected 2012 ... | reverse complement strand
GCAGCAGCCTCTTTTGAACCACTCGCCCAGCGAGTGGTTTTCGGGATACAAAAAGGACGCATCCAGTCGGATGCGTCCTTTTTGCGGTCATTTTACTTGCGCAGCTCCAGCAGGGGAGCGAACTGGAGGTACAGATCGTGCTTGCGCGCGGGGGGTGATGTATCGCCCTGTGCCACCTGACGGTGACGGACGATGTTGTTGTTCGTCAGATGCGGCTCGATCTGCTCGGCACCCTCGGCCATAGACTCGCGGACGTTCATGAGGGGCTTTTTGACTTCAAAGTCGATCTTGACGCGCCGCGCAGCCTCGCGGCAGGCCTCCGCCGTCTCCACGGCGACGCAGAGCAGGCGGTCGCCGATGAACTTCGCCTCCTTTGTCAAAAGCACAACATCCTTGAGCAGCAGCTCTGCCGGCGGGTTGCCGGAGGGGTTGTACATCGTCTGCGGCACCTCATCGGGCAGAAGGCAGCCCAGATAGCCGGGGAACTTTTCCGCCTCGGACATGTCGATGCTCAGCACTCTGGCCGAGGAATACGGGCTGCGGATAACGATGGCGTAGGCCTGATCCGGCAGGTTCATATCGTCGGTGTAGGCAATCTGTCCCGTTGCCTTTTCCATCGACTCACGGCGGGGAATGTAGTGATCGACTACGCGGAATTCCTGCTTCATTTTGTCGCCTCCCCGTCCATGTACTTGACCGCAAGCTGCACGGCTTCGATGATCTTGCTGTATCCTGTGCAGCGGCAGAGATTGCCGGAGAGCGCTTCGCGGATGGCCTCCTCATCGGGGTGGGGGACTCAGTCGAGCAGTGCCTTGACCGAGAGGATCATCCCCGGCGTGCAGAAGCCGCACTGGATCGCGCCCGCGTCCATAAACGCCTGCTGGAGGGGGTGCGGCTCATCCGCCGTGCCGATGCCCTCAATCGTCACAACGTCGCTGCCGTCCGCCTGCTCGGCGAACACACAACAGGAGTCCGCGGCGCGGCCATTGTAGATGACGGTGCACGCACCGCACTCGCCGAGCTCGCAGCCGCATTTTACGCCGGTCAGGCGCGCCTTTTCGCGCAGGAGATGCAGAGCAGCGTCTCCTGCGGTTCGGCCTCGAACGATCGGCGCTCATGATTCAATGTCAATGTAACGGTACTCATGAAAAGAGATTCCTTCTTTTTTAGGCTTTCTCGGCTTCCTCAACGACCTTGAGCAGCGAGCCGTCCTTGATGACCTGATAGGACTTTTCGATGTCGATGCTGAAGGTTGCGGTCGGCATCATAGTAGGGGATAGTCTTGCGGTAGGCGTCCTTGAGGGGGCCGGTGACCTTGCCGAGCTTGAGCAGGTTGTCAGCGCGCTGGTCGCGGCGCATTTCGACGGCCTGGGCCGCGTGCATGAGCTCCATGCCGAGCATGTAGCGCAGATTGTCGACGATGCGGAGAGAACGCATACCGGCGAGCGGCAGGTTGCTGGCGTGATCCTCGATGCCGTTGGCGAAGGAAGTGATGTCGAGCGTCGTCGTGTTGGCGAGCCAGCGGTTCTCGGCATCGAGCGCGGCGAAGGTCTTCTGAATCGTGGAGAACGCGATGGTCTTGACCTCGTGCGGCGTCAGGAAGCGGTTGAGACCCGTGAAGCCGGGGTCGACGATCTTGTAGAGGCGGTTGACGATGGCGTGGGACATGTGGCACAGCGCCGCGGCCAGCATGTCGACGCCGAGAGAGAGGGTCGTTACCTCAAAGTTCGGGCTGACGGATGTGGTGCCCTCCTCGTAGAGGATGCAGGGGTTGTCGTCCGTGCGGTTGATCTGGAGTTCGAGGATCTTCTTGACGTACTCAAGAGAATCGTAGACAGAGCCGTTGATGGCCGCGCCGCAGCGGAAGGAGAGGGGGTCCTGCAGCGCGCGCTTGGAGTCGGGATGCTCGAGATAGCTGCCTTCGAGGAAATTGCGGCACTCTGCGGCGCAGTGGATCTGACCGGGCAGGCCACGCACCTCGTTCACGCGCTCGCCGAGCGGCTGGAGGCCGCCGTTGAGACCTTCGAGGTGCAGGCAGTAGATGGCGTCGCTCAGCTTGATGAGCTCTTCGACCTCCTTGACGAGCAGGACCACCATGGATTCGCCCTGCGCGTTCGAGGAGACGATGGAAAGGCCGTCCTTCGGGCCGAGGATCGCGGGCTCGATGCCCTCGGCGCGCATGGCGTCGATCGCGGGGATGATCTCGCCGTGATATTCGACCTCGCCCTGGCCGATCATGGCCTGACCGATCATGCTCATCGTGCTCACGTCACCCTCGCCGACGGCGCCGCGGCGCATGGCGCGGGGATGGATGCCGCGATTTAAGAACTCCTCATACATTTTAAGAATGTTCGAGGCGATACCCGTGCGGCCGCAGAGGGCGGTGTTGAGGCGGATGCACATCATCGCGCGCACTTCTTCGACGCTGGCAAACGGCGCAACGCCGAGGGAGTGGCTGTTGATGAGGTTGCGGTTGTACTGCTCGAAAAAGTCCTGGCTGAATTCGCGGTCCTTGTTCCAGCCCACGCCGTGGTTCAGGCCGTAGACGGGCTTGCCGTCAGCCGCCATGTCAAAAAGCACCTGGCGGGATTTGTCGACGAGGGGGATGACCTCAGGGTCGATCTGCACGGGGCGGCGGTCATAAACGACGGAGTAAAGATCCTCCAGCGTCAGGTCTTTTCCGTTTAAGATCAGAGTTTCGCTCATTTTGTAAAAACCTCCTTGCGGTAAATAAAACAAATTGTTGTCACTTTGATTGTTTATATTATAATAGTGAGCCGTCAAAACAGCGTTGAAAATTATGAAAGAAAAAATTTACCCCGTTCAAACGATTCAACGTTTTTCCAACTTTACTGTGCTATAGCGTCGTAATCGCGGGAAAGGCAACGAATTTTGCGGTAAGGAAGACGCAAAAATAGGCACTCCGCTCAAACTTCGCAGGGAGGAAGGCAGATCCCTCTCTGCAACGAAACAACAGGAGGAGAAAATGCTTACACTGATTGACAATATTACAATTGTCCTGTGCGTGGTCGGCATCTTCGCCATCAGCGTCTTCATGAGCAAGAAGAACACTGATATGGAAGCCTACTATCACGCAAACAAGGCTCTGCCTTGGTCTCTCGCGGTCGGTACGATCGCTGCATCCTGGTACGGCGGCAACGGTACGATCGGTACGGTCGGCTATGTTACCACCATGGGCCTTTCCGCATTCTTTATCTGGTCCATCGGCGCGCACCTTGTGCGTTTCCCGCTGGCTCTGTGGGTTGCTCCCCGCATTTCCGTCAAGGTCAACTCCACGATGACCGAGCTGCTCGACCGTTTCTACGGCCGCATTGCTTCCTTTATCGGCGCGATTGTCCTGCTGGCGACCTGCCTCTCCATCTCTGAGATCGGCGCCTGCGGTTACGTCGGTGTTGCTGCGTGGAACATGAACAAGTTCCTCGCCGCGGCCATCGTCATTGCCATTTCCATCGGCCTTTCCTGCGTTGGCGGCCTGCTCGGCGTCGCCATCACCGATATGATCTTCTTCCTGATGATCGTATCTGTCGCTTTTGTCTTCCCCAGCGCGTTCTACGGCGTGGGCGGCTTCGCTGCTCTCGACGAGATCTTCAGCACGGTTGATCCCGCGATGATGACCCCATTCGGCGGCATCCCCCTGGGCCGTGCCATCGTGCTGATCCTCATCTGCATCAACGTCTATAAGGACCCCGCGTTCTATCAGCGCTTCACCGCTTCCAACGGGCCCAAGACCGGTAAGCGCGCGATGCTGACCTGCTTCTCCATCTGGCTGAGCATGGACGTTTGCCTGATGTTCACCGCTATCGTCATCCGCGCGATGGATCCCGCGCTGACCGTCCAGCCCGAGGTTGCTTACATGCAGCTCGTTCTCAGCGGTCTGCCTCCCGTTGGCCGCGGCCTGTTCGTCTTCGCGATGCTCGGCGCCATCATTTCCACGATGGATACCTACTATCTGGTCGGCGGCGAGATCGTGTCCAACGATATCATCGGCGTCCTGCGAAAAAAGCCCCTTACCGACAAGCAATCCATCTTCATTTCCCGTATTGCCTGCGTGGTGTTCGGCGTGATCGGCCTGAGCGTTGCGTTCAAGTTCAAGCTGGTCTATGATGCGATGATCCTTGTCACGAGTCTCTCCATGTCTGCGCTGTTCGTTCCCATGATGGCTGCCATCATGTACGATGGCAAGAAGACCAACATGTCCGGCCTCTGCTCCATGATCGTTGGTATCCTCTCTTGGCTCTGGTTTGACTTTAATCCCCTCAGCATTGAAGCCCTCGGCGGTAACGTCGATCCGATGCTCGTGTCTCTGCCTATTTCTTTCGTAGCGTTCCTCATTGGCAACCAGTTCGGTAAGGTTCTCAACACCGGCTTTGCCAAGCCCGACGGTGTGAACCTTGAGAAGGGCATGATCATGACCTCCTCCGGCCCCGTCAGCGAGGAAGAGTACAAGAAGGAGATCAAAGTCGAGTGGCTCGGCATCGACGGCGCTCTGTGCCTTGTCTACGTGGCGCTTGCCTGCTTCTACAGCTTCGGCATCATCAACCGTATCGACTGGATCATCGGTTGGATCGCCCCGCTGGTTGCCGGTATCTCCACCACCGCAATCTTCCTGCGCTATCTGTATCAGGTCTTCACCTTCGGTAAGACTCCCGCTCAGAAGAAGTAATTCAAATGCTCCAAGAGAAGGCAGACCTTTCCGGGTTTGCCTTCTCTTGCTCTATCGTTCGCTGATCTGGCGGGCGATAGGGCAGGTCATTCCCTTAAAAGCGGGCCGAAAGCGGCTCCTTAAAAAATTTTTATTGATAGAGTTGAAAGATAAACGCGAATTCAACGATGGCGTGTTATACTACCATCATCACAACGGAGGCGCAGAAGTTCCTCCCTCCGGAATTTGAGAGGTGCAATATGTCTGAAGTAGATCACATCAAAAACGTAACCATTGTCGGCATTGGCACGCAGGGGTCGATGATCGCTTTCCGCAACGCGCTCTACGGCAAGAACGTGACCGGCTACAGCCGCACGCAGCCGTCGATCGACACCTGCAAGAATAAGATCGACAAGTGGCTCGCTCACTTCATCGAAGAGGGGAAGCTGACAAAGGACGAGGCCGACGCTGTCCGCGGCCGCATCCATTACGCGACGACGCTCGAAGAGGCCTGCAAGGACGCTGACCTCGTCGTTGAGAACGTGCCGGAGAAGATCGAAGTCAAGCAGGCGGTCTTCAAGCAGCTCGACGAGGTCTGCCCGAAGCACTGCTATCTGAACTCGAACACCTCCTCGCTCCTGATGAGCGATATCTATAAGGATGTGAGCGACGGGCGCAAGGCCATGACCTTCTCCGTCGACCACGACGACCCCATCCGCAACAGCTATCTGGAGATGATGTGGAACCCCAGCACGTCTGAGGAGACGAAGAAGGCCGCTATCGCGACTTCCTGAACCACGGCATCACGCCGCGCATCCCGCGCCGCGGCGCCGTCGGCGAGGCAGACATCACCACCATCACCCACATCGGCCTTGCCTTCATCGGCGAGGAGGACGTCAACTACAAGGGCAAGGTCGTGAGCGCCAAGGAATCCATGGAGAAGGAGGGCCTCAAGCCCCTGCATCTCCAGCTTAAGGACACGCACACCATCATGCTCTCCAACAGCCAGGGCGAGGGCACCGCGGCCATCCTTGTTCACGAGGTCGAGAATCTCGTCAAGATGTCCGACCGCATCTTCTGCCTCGATTATGAAGGCCTCAACGGCAACATCGAGCCGATGCGCGAGGACGTGAACGAGCTGCGCGGCCTGCCCGGCCAGATCCGCTGCGCCGCGCGCTGCCGCGAGGATCTTGAGGGCAGCTACCTTTACAGCGACAACCGTCCCGAGCACGCACTGCAGGACCCGCTGACTTTCCGCGGCGGCTTTATCATCACGGGCGCGGTCGAGGATGCGCTGGACTACGTCAAGAAGTTCCTGAGCATCCAGATCAACTCCCCCTCGGACAACCCCTGCATCATGCTCGACAAGAAGGACGTCTTCGTCAACTCGAACTTCGAGACGACGTCGCTCGTCATCGGCGTCGAGATGCTGGCTATCGCGCTGGCGCACCTGTCCCGCGCGGTCAACTACCGTCTGATCCGCATGTGCATGCCCGAGTTCACACACCTACCGCGCTTCCTTGCCCCGCGCAACGGCAGCGCCCACGGCTATGACGAGGTGCAGAATGTGCTCTCCTGCCTCGACGCGGAAAACCGCTATCTCACGACCCCGTCGTCCGTCGACTTCTATCCCATGCAGGGCTCCATTGAGGACCACGCGAGCAACCTGCCGCTGGCCGTGACCAAGTGCCGCCAGATGGTCGACAACCTGCGCTATCTCGTGGGTATGGAGGCACTGTTCGTCTCTCAGGCCGTCGATCTGCGTAAGAGCGACGATAACGGCGACTACGTCCACCTTGGCAAGGGTACGCAGAAGGCCTACGATGTGCTGCGAGCCGTCGTTCCCGAGATGAAGAGCAACCGCAGTGTCTATGACGACATCAACAAGGCCTATCAGCTCGTGCTGGAAGAGAAGTTCCTCGCCGACGGTGAATAAAAAATTGCAGCCATAGAACCTTCACCATAGGGCAAAGGCCGGTCACTTGCGTGACCGGCCTTTGCCTTTTTCTGATTCAATTGCTTTTCGAGAGGGGAGGGAAGTCATCCGCGGCGGAACCAGTCCTTCATGACGGTGAAGATCTGCACCAGTTCGTCTTCTTCGATGACATAGGGGACCATGGAGTACATATAGCTCAGGAACGGACGGCTGAATACGCCGCGCTCATAGGCGTACTGCTGGAAGCCCTCCAGCGTTTTGGGATCGTACACCTCCACGCAGGTGCAGCCGCCCATCACGCGCACCTCTTTGATGCGCTCGTCGGAAAAGCCCAGCATTTCACGCTTGGAGATCTCTTCGATTTTCTTGATCTTCTCCATGTAGTTTTCGCGCTCGAAGATCTCAATGCCCTTGAGCGCGACGGCACAGGCGAGGGCGTTGCCCATGAACGTGGGGCCGTGCATCAGCGCGTGGCGCTCGTTGTCGCTGTAGAAGCCGCGGAAGACCTTTTCGTTGGCGACCGTCACCGCATGTCCGATATAACCGCCGGTCAGCGCCTTGCCGAGCACCAGAATGTCCGGCAGGACCAGATCGGCCACAAAGCGGTTGCCCGTCCGGCCAAAGCCGGTGGCGACCTCGTCGAAAATCAGCAGCACGCCGTACTCGTCGCACAGCTCACGGGCACGCTTTAGGAACGAAATGTCGTACATTCTCATGCCGCCGGCGCCTTGCAGCAGCGGCTCGACAATGAAGCAGTTCAGCTTGTCGTGATAAAGGGCAAAGGCCTCTTCGAGCGCGGGGATCTCGGTCGGGATATGGACGACGCCCTCTTTTTTGTCGAAGGCGAAGTGGTAGTCCTCATCGTCGCCGACCTCCATCGCCTTGAAGGTGTCGCCGTGGTAGGCGTGCTCCAGCGCCAGAATGAGCGTGCGCTTTTTCATCTCCGGATGATCGTCGTACTGGTTGGTGTTGTATTGCAGCGCCATCTTGAGGGCGACTTCGACAGCCACGCTGCCGGAATCCGAAAAGAAGCAGTAGTTCAGATCGCCCGGCAGAAATTCTTCCAGCTTGGCCGACAGCTTTTCGACCGGATCGTGGGTGAGTCCGCCCAGCATGACATGGCAGAAATTGGCGGCCTGCTCCTGAATGGCGGCCGTCAACTCGGGGTGCTGATAGCCGTGGATCATGCACCACCAGGAGGAGACGGAATCGATCAGTTCCTGATCCTCGGTGTATAGATGGACGCCCTTTGCCTTGATGATCTTATAGGGCGCTTTCATGGTTTTCATCTGCTCATACGGATACCAGATCATGTCAGCGATACCTCCTCATACAGTGCTGCTAAATCGTTTGGTTCCATCGGAAGTTCCTGTGCGCCGTCGGGAATGCAGGCGAGCACGGGCAGGCCTGTGTGCTGCCGACACATGGCGATGTTGTCCTCTTCCATCGTGTCGCCGCGATGAAAGTGATTAAAGAGGATTCCCTTTACAGGGAGCTTTTTGCCTTGCATATACTTCGCCGTCAGCACCACGCTGTTGATGGTACCAAGACCCGCGTCCGCGATGATCACGCTTGGAAGCTGCAACGCACGAATGACATCTTCGAGCCACAGCGTTTTGCCGTTCTCTGCGCGAAGCGGGCAGAGAATGCCGCCGCTGCCCTCGACGGTGACATAATCGTTGCGGCTGCACACGGCCTCAAAGCCCTGCCGGATGACCGGCAGCTCGGGGGGATTCCCCTCATAGCGCGCCGCCAGATGGGGCGACCACGCATGCTCATAGACATAAGGGCACATTTCGCCAAGCGGCTGCGAAAGTCCCGCCGTTTGCTGTACGAACATGGCGTCGCCGGGGATGAGGCTGCCGTCGCTCCTTCGCCGGTTGCCGCTCATGGCGGCCTTATAGTATGCAGCGTTCTCTCCGGATTCCGCCAGCTTTTTCACCATCAGCGCCGTGACATAGGTCTTGCCGACGTCCGTTCCGGTCCCCGTGACAAAAAGAGCCTTTGCCATGCCTCACGCCTCCTTCCAATAGGCGGGGGTCACGTCCCGCCCGAGAGAGGCGAGCATGCTGCGGTCGCTGCGGATCGTTGCGCAGGCGGCGGTGGTCAGCATGTTGCCGGTGATGGTGGCGGAGGCTCCGGCGCAGAAGGCGGTCTCGCCGTCGTTGGTCAGCAGCGCACGTCCCGCCGCCAGACGGATGTTCGCCTCCGGATTGATGTAGCGGAAAAAGGCGATGGTCCGCAGGATGTCCTGCTCCGTCAGACGGGGAAGGTGCTCAAGCGGGGTGCTAGGGATCGGCATCAGCGCATTGATGGGGATGGAGTCGATGCCGAGCTCTGCAAGGCTGATCGCCATGTCCAGACGGTCTTCCCACGTCTCGCCCATGCCGATGATGCCGCCGGAACAGGCGCACATGCCCTCCGCCTTGACCTTTTTCAGAGTCTCCACTTTCATATCGTAGGTGTGGGTGGTGCAGATATTTGGGAAGTTCCGCTTTGAGGTCTCAATGTTGTGGTGATAGCTCGTGACGCCCGCCTCGTGCAGCCGGTGAAGCTGCTCGGCGCTCAAAAAGCCCATGGACGCGCACAGGTCGATCTTGCACTCGCGGTGCATCGTCTCATAAGCGTGGATCGCCTGATCGAACTCCTCGCCGGTCAGGGCTCTTCCCGCGGTGACGATAGAGAAGCGGTCCACGCCCTCGCTTTCGTTCATCTTGCAGGCCTCTAAGATCGCCTCTTCAGGGAGGAAGTCGTAAACGTCGCATTCCGTGTGATAGTGCGCGGACTGCGCGCAGTATTTGCAGTCCTCCGGACAGCGGCCGCTGCGACCGTTGATGATCGAGCAGAGGTCGACCTTGTCGCCGACACAGGCCTTTCGGATCTCGTCCGCACCCTGACAGAGCGGCTCTAAATCGCAGGTGAGAAAGAAAGAGAGGTCATCCTCGCGTGTCAGGCGCTTACCGTGAATGATCTCCTGTGCCAAGTTGAGTATGTCCATATCGCGTTACCTCCGTGTGCTTGTCAAGATCTTGCTGCCGTTGCCGCCTGAGGAATATTGGGCGTTCCGGAGACGGTCCAGATGCCGCTGCGCTCCAGAAGCGGAGCGAGACGCTTGATGAGAACTGCGCCCAAAACGCTCAGTGCGGTATCGCCAGGGACGGCGAGAACAAAGCAGTACAGGAACAGCGGGCCCGCCGCAATGGGGGTGTTCAGTACGTAGTTGCAGATCACATAGTAGTAGATCATCCCCGCGGCGTACACCACGGCGAGGCCTGCCAGATTGGCAGCAAGATAGCGGGCAAAGGTGCGCTTTTTCAGCTTGGCAGCGAGCGTACCGGTCACGTAGGTCCCGATGCAGAAGCCGATGATATAACCAAAGCTCGGCTTGAGCACGTACCACAGTCCGCCGCCCTCCGTAAAGATGGGAAGGCCGGCCAATCCCAGCAGCATGTAGGCAGTCACGGAGATCGTTCCGAGGCGCGGGCCCAAGATGAGCCCTGCGAGCATCGTGAACAGATATTGCAGGGTAAAGGGGACGACGGGAACGGGAATCTTGATGAATGCGCCCACAGCGATCAGCGCTGTAAACAGGCTGCAAAATACAAGCTGCTTGGTCTTTGACATTGTAAACCTCCAAGAAAAATGATGTTTACAATCTACCAGAGAACTTCTTGACTGTCAACAATAAATGTTTCACAGGTTTACATCTCTTGAGAGAGAATTAAGTGGATTTTTGACGGAAATCCTGCAAATGCAAGAAAAAAGCATGGTCAAATCGCATTTCTGCAACTTGACCATGCATTTTATTTTTTCGTTTTGTTTTTGCTCAGTTCAGGAAGTCCTTGAGCTTCTTGCTGCGGCTGGGGTGACGGAGCTTGCGCAGCGCCTTGGCTTCGATCTGGCGGATGCGCTCGCGCGTGACGTTGAACTCCTTGCCGACCTCTTCGAGCGTGCGGGGACGGCCGTCCTCGATGCCGAAGCGCAGCTTCAAGACTTTCTCCTCACGCGGGGTGAGGGTGGAGAGCACGTCGACGAGCTGCTCCTGCAGCAGCGTGAACGACGCGGCCTCGCTCGGCTCGCTCGCACCCTCGTCGGGGATGAAGTCGCCAAGGTGGCTGTCTTCCTCTTCGCCGATCGGCGTTTCGAGGGAGACGGGCTCCTGCGCGATCTTCAGGATCTCACGCACCTTGTCGACGGGCATGTCCATCTCGGCGGCGATCTCTTCGGGAGAGGGGTCGTGGCCGAGCTCCTGCAAGAGCTGACGGGACACGCGGATGACCTTGTTGATGGTCTCGACCATATGAACGGGGATACGGATCTGTCTCTTATACACATCTCCGAGCC
>ERZ1027239.830-NODE-830-length-10943-cov-15.745959_pt1 | contig 10943 bp, 10 predicted proteins | sample MGYA00519476_ERZ1027239 | MGnify/ENA primary metagenome ERZ1027239 (study PRJEB26926, sample SAMN06164636) | human gut metagenome | biome: ENVO:00009003; feature: ENVO:2100002; material: ENVO:00002003 | host: Homo sapiens | place: USA | collected 2012 ... | reverse complement strand
CTTTGTATCTTTGCAGCGTTTTTAGAAACCATATTGAATATAAAAATTCGTAATATATAAAGTCAATGGCTGAAACAAAGAAGATCAAGACAGCTTTGGTGTCTGTCTTTCACAAGGATGGCTTGGACGAGTTGCTCGCCAAGTTGAATGAAGAGGGTGTTAAGTTCCTGAGCACAGGTGGTACTCAGAAGTTTATCGAATCTTTGGGTTATGAATGTGAAAAAGTTGAGGATGTCACCACATATCCATCAATCCTCGGTGGTCGTGTGAAGACTCTTCATCCAAAAATATTTGGAGGTATCTTGGCCCGTCGCGACAATGAGGGCGACCAGGAGCAGATGAAGGAGTATGAGATTCCTTCTATCGACCTCGTTATCGTGGATCTCTATCCATTTGAGCAGACTGTAGCCAGCGGCGCCAGCGATGCCGACATCATCGAGAAGATTGATATCGGCGGTATCTCCCTGATCCGTGCCGGTGCCAAGAACTTCAAGGACGTGGTTATCGTTCCTAGCAAGGCTGAGTACAGTGTGCTTCTCGACATCCTGAAGAAGAAGGGTGCTGAAACCGACATTGAGGACCGCAAGATGTTCGCAGAGCGTGCATTCGGCGTAAGTTCTCACTATGATACTGCTATCCACGCTTGGTTTGCCAAGTAATAAGAGGTAAACCTATTCATCTCGCAACTCTTCCCGCTCTTGAAAGCGAGGGCGGGAAGATGACTACAAAGGAAAGATTTTAAGCTTAAAATATTAGATTTACATTAGCAAATGGGATTTTTTTCATTTATTCAGGAAATCGCAATGGACTTGGGTACCGCCAATACTATCATTATCAGTGATGATAAGATTGTAGTGGACGAACCTTCTGTTGTTGCCCTCGACCGCCGCACCGACAAGATGATTGCCGTAGGCGAGAAGGCAAAGATGATGTACGAGAAGACTCATGACAACATCCGTACAATCCGTCCTTTGCGTGATGGCGTTATCGCCGACTTTACTGCCTGCGAGCAGATGATGCGTGGACTTATCAAGATGGTTCATACAGGAAGCCGATTGTTCTCACCTTCACTCCGTATGGTGATTGGTGTGCCTTCTGGTTCTACTGAGGTAGAGCTCCGTGCCGTACGTGACTCTGCCGAGCATGCCGACGGTCGCGACGTATATTTGATTTTTGAACCTATGGCTGCTGCTATCGGTATCGGTATCGACGTAGAGGCACCAGAAGGTAACATGATAGTTGATATAGGTGGTGGTAGCACCGAGATTGCAGTCATCTCTCTGGGTGGTATCGTATCCAACAACTCTATCCGTACAGCCGGTGACGACCTGACAGCCGACATCCAGGAGTATATGAGCCGCCAGCACAACGTGAAGGTTTCCGAGCGTATGGCTGAGCGTATCAAGATTCATGTGGGTTCTGCCCTGACAGATCTGGGAGATGAGGCTCCTGAAGACTTCATCGTTCACGGTCCTAACCGTATCACAGCGCTCCCAATGGAGGTGCCTGTATGCTATCAGGAGATTGCTCACTGTCTGGACAAGACTGTAGCCAAGATAGAGAATGCAGTACTCTCTGCTCTCGAGAATACTCCACCAGAGCTTTATGCCGACATCGTGAAGAACGGTATCTGGCTTTCAGGTGGTGGTGCTCTGCTCCGCGGTCTCGACAAGCGACTTCAGGACAAGATCAACATCCCATTCCATATCGCCGAGGATCCATTGCACAGTGTGGCTAAGGGTGCCGGTATCGCATTGAAGAATGTGGATCGTTTCTCATTCCTGATGAGATAATTTCAAGATATTTAAATTCCGCATCTGGACCACTTGTGCCCATTTGCGGAATTTTAATCATATACAGATTCATTTTTTAAAGTATGCACAACCTTTTAGAGTTTTTGCAGAAATACAACCATTGGTTTGTCTTCGTGATTCTGGAGGTGGTGAGCATGGTGCTTCTGTTCCAGTATAACAGCTACCAGGGCAGTGCGTGGTTTTCTACAGCCAATGCCGTGACGGGCAAGATTTATGAATGGGATGCCAACGTGGAGACTTTCTTCTCCCTGACCAAGGTGAACCAGGAACTTACCCAGCGGAATGCCTATCTGGAGCAGCAGGTGCAGCAGCTGAGCGACAGCCTCTATGGGGTAACCAAGGATAGTGCCATCTATCACCGCGACCAGTTTGCGCTGCTTCAGAATTACCGACTCATCCCTGCCAAGGTGGTGGCCAACAGCCTGGACAAGCCAGACAACCTGATTACCATCGACAAGGGTAGCGCTGACGGCATCCATAAGGATATGGGTGTGATAAGCGGTACCGGAGTGGTGGGCATCGTGTATCTCGTGGCTCAGCATTACAGCATCGTGATACCAGTGCTCAACGTGAAGTCGAATATCAGTTGTACCATCCAGGGCAGAGGCTATTTCGGCTATCTGCGATGGAAGGGGGGCGTTTCGGAACTGGCATATCTGGAAGAGGTGCCACGCCATGCCCACTTCAAGCTGGGCGACTACGTAGTAACGAGTGGCTATTCGGCTGTGTTCCCTCCGGGAGTAAGAGTAGGCAAGATTCTGCACGTGTTTAATTCTGCTGATGGATTGTCGTATAGAGTACAGTTGAGACTTTCTACCGACTTTGCCCGTCTGCGTGATGTCTGCGTCATCGATGATGCCGTAATGAAGGAACGCCTTCAGATTATGCGTGCTGCACAGGATAGTATCATGCCCGACGGCAATGCCAAAGGTAAAAATTAAAAGATCATAGTAAGAGGAGATATATAAGTAGCAATGAGTATAGATTTGATAAAACGACTCGGCATCTTCGTGGTGCTCGTGCTGGTGCAGGGATTGGTGTTCAACCATATCCACTTGTTCAACTGCGCCACCCCCTTGCTGTATATTCTCATGGTGCTCCATTTCCGCAGAAACCACCCACGCTGGTCGGTGATGCTGTGGAGCTTCATGATGGGACTTTGTATCGACGTGTTTGCCAATACGCCGGGAGTAGCTGCAGCTTCGATGACCTTCATCGGACTGCTTCAGCCTTATCTTTTCGAACTCTTCGTGCCAAGAGACAGTGCCGACGACCTGGAGCCATCCATGCGCACCATCGGTGTCGGTTCGTATGTTCTCTACACGTTGGTTATCGTACTCGTTTATAATCTGGTATTCTTTACTCTGGAGACCTTCAATTTCTTCAATTGGATGGAGTGGCTCCTCCGCATCGGTGGCGGTACAGTCATCACGATGCTGCTCATCATGGCATTGGAGAGCTTCCGCAAGGGATAGAACCTTGCTGCAAGACAGAGAACAGTAAAAGATCAAACAAAAAATTTCAGCTATATATATAATATGGTGGATTACAATCTTGATAAGCGTAAGTATGTGATTGGTGGTGTGGCTATAGCAATTGTAGTCATATACGCCATTCGTCTCTTTACGCTTCAGATTATGAGTGAGGATTATAAGAAGAATGCCGATTCCAATGCCTTCCTGAAGCAGATTGAGTTCCCTTCGCGTGGCGCCATCTACGATAGAAACGGCAAGCTGATGGTGTATAATTCGCCTTCCTATGATATCATGGTGGTGATGAAGGAGCAGGAGGGACGTCTGGATACGATGGACTTCTGCAACTCCCTGGGCATTACCAAGGAGGCTTTCGAGAAGCGAATGGAGACCATCAAGGACAGAAACAAGAATCCCGGATACTCGCGATATACCCAGCAGCTCTTCATGAGTCAGCTTTCTGACAAGGACTTCAGCGTCTTCCAGGAGAAGATGTTCCGGTTCCCCGGTTTCTATGTGCAGAAGCGAAGCGTGAGAGAATATGTCTATCCATACGCTGCCCATGTACTGGGAGATGTGGGTGAGGTTTCGCCAAGCGATATAGAGGAGGATGACTACTATCAGCCGGGTGACTATATCGGTAAGCTGGGACTGGAGAAGCATTACGAGAAGGAGCTCCGAGGTACCAAGGGCGTGAAGATTATGCTTCGCGATGCCCGCGGAAGAATACAGGGAAGCTATCAGAACGGAAAACTCGACCAGCGGCCTGTTGCCGGTAAGGACCTGACGCTGGGTATCGATGTCAACCTTCAGGCTCTGGGCGAAAGACTGCTGCAGGGCAAGATAGGAAGTATCGTTGCCATTGACCCAAGAGACGGATCGGTGCTGGCGATGGTTTCATCTCCTTCCTATGATCCGCGCCGACTGGTGGGCAAGAATAGGGGAAAGATGCACAAGTGGTTGTCGCAGAATCCTTGGAAACCGCTCCTGAACCGTAGTATCATGGGACAGTATCCTCCGGGTTCTACCTTCAAGACTTCCCAGGCGCTGACCTATCTTACCGAGGGAATCATCACTCCGGGCACAGCCTTCCCATGTAATCATGGTTTCTCTTACAAAGGTCTGCATGTGGGATGTCATGGCCACCCGTCGCCTATTGCGCTGGTAGATGCCATCAGTACTTCCTGCAACGGTTACTTCTGCTGGGGACTTTATTATATGATAGGCAACAAGAAGAAGTATGGCTCGGTGCAGAATGCGATGACCGTATGGAAAGACTATATGGTGAGTATGGGATTCGGCTATAAGCTGGGCATCGATCTGCCGGGTGAGAAGAGAGGTCTGATTCCTAATGCACAGTTCTATGACAAGGCTTACAAGGGTTCCTGGAACGGACTAACCGTCATCAGTATCTCTATCGGACAGGGTGAGGTGAACCTCACTCCTCTGCAGATTGCCAATCTGGGTGCTACCATCGCCAACCGAGGCTATTACTATGTGCCTCACGTAGTGCGTAAGGTGCAGGGCGAACCGCTCGATACGCTCTATACCCGTCGTCATTACACCAAGGCTTCGAAGCGAGCCTATGACTATGTGGTGGCTGGTATGAGAAGTTCGGCACTGAAGGGTACCTGTAAGATGCTCTCCCGTTACGACTTCGAGGCTTGCGGCAAGACCGGTACGGCTCAGAACCGTGGTCACGACCACTCTGTGTTCATGGGCTTTGCTCCGATGAACAATCCGAGAATCGCCATCGCCGTGTATGTGGAGAATGGTGGATGGGGTGCCGACTACGGTGTGCCTATCGGAGGTTTGATGATGGAGCAGTATCTGAAAGGCAAGCTTTCTCCTGCTTCAGAAAGTCAGGCGGCACAGATGCAGGCCCGAAGAATTGCCTACGGCTCTAGTAGCAGATAATATACTGAAGTTTCAAATCAAAACTGCAGTTTCTATCCTGAGACTGCAGTTTCAATTCATTGAATAATAAAGACAATGGCTCAATCAGATAATAAACAACCAGCTGGTATTCTCCGTTCGCTCGACTGGTGGACCATCGGCATCTATCTGGCATTGCTCTGCTTCGGCTGGATCAGTGTCTGCGGTGCCAGCTATACTTATGGCGACAACGATATCTTCAGTCTGGGTGCCCGTTCGGGTATGCAGATTATATGGATAGGTACCTCCATCGCACTGGGCTTCGTCATCCTGATGATGGACGACCGTTTTTTCGATACCTTCGCCTACGTGATCTATGCCGTGCTGATATTGCTGCTTTTTGCCACGATATTCAATCCGCATAGCATCAAGGGTTCGCACTCCTGGCTGGTGCTGGGACCGCTGCGACTGCAGCCTGCCGAGTTCGGTAAGTTTGCTACGGCGCTGGCTGTGGCGAAGTTTATGTGCAGCTATGGATTCAATATCCATAAGATGAAGCATTTCATGGCGGCTATGGGCATCATCATTTTGCCTATGATATGCATCGTGGGACAGCGCGAGACGGGTTCGGCATTGGTATATTCCGCCTTCTTCCTGATGCTTTACCGCGAGGGAATGCCGGGTGCCATCCTCTTTACCGGAGTCTCGATGGTGGTTTACTTTGTGGTGGGTATCAAGTACGAGAACGTGACGATGTGGGATACCTACACCTCGGTGGGAAAGTTCACGGTGCTGCTGCTGGTGCAGATCTTCACGGCAGGACTGGTGAACAGCTATACGGGCAACAGGAAGCATGCTCTCATCATCCTGTGCTACTCGGTGGGCATCACGCTCATCTTTGCACTCTTCTCCACCTACATCATTCCGTTTGACATCGTATGGGTGCAGCTGCTGCTCTGTGCGGTGATGATCGGATTCCTGGTGTATCACGGTCTGAGGACCCGCTTCCGCAACTATTTCCTGATTTCGATATTCGCAATGGGAAGTATTGCCTTCTTCTACAGTGCCGATTACGTGCTGAACAACGTGATGGAACCTCATCAGCGAGTGCGTATCAACGTGCTGCTGGGATTGGACGAAGACCTGGCGGGTGCCGGATATAATGTGCATCAGAGTGAGATAGCCATCGGTTCGGGTGGCTTGCAGGGAAAGGGATTCCTGAACGGAACCCAGACCAAGCTGAAGTTCGTGCCTGAGCAGGATACCGACTTCATCTTCTGTACGGTAGGAGAGGAGGAAGGATTCCTGGGTTCGGCAGGTGTGCTGCTGCTCTTCCTGATGTTGATATTGAGATTGATACATCTGGCGGAGCGACAACCTTTCAAGTTCGGACGAATATACGGCTATTGTGTGCTTTCGGTATTCCTGTTCCACCTATTTATTAATGTGGGAATGGTGCTGGGACTGACGCCAGTAATCGGTATTCCGCTTCCGTTCTTCAGTTATGGAGGTAGTTCGCTCTGGGGCTTTACCATCCTGCTTTTCATCTTCCTGCGTATTGATGCCGGAAGAAACCTGGTAAGAAGCTAGATCTGGTAGCATAAGAAGCAGGATATTCCATATTGAAAGCAGATTTTACAGCATAAAAAAATGACCAGTGAGATACGTCTCATTGGTCATTTTTCGTTATTTTCACTCCGATGTCGCTTACACCCGGAAGAATTTCTCGCTTCATATCATGGCGGATGGCGATATGGATGGAATCGCCTCTGTTTATCTTATAGATATTGATAGGGAAGTTGTACTGATAGTAGCTGATGCCCTGTCCCTTGTTCTCGCCATGCTGGTTGATGAGCTGGCAGAGTAGGGTATCAGTCTTTTCGATACGCTTGCTCTTGTTGGCAGGGTAGATGGTCTGGTTCACGATGAGTGTCAATGCCGTAAACGGATAGGCACCTGTGGTTCTCAGCCCCAGGCTCTGCCGGTAATAGCCGGTGGCAGCCATTGGAGGGATTTCGAACGATAGGGTATCGTTCTTCTCCCATCCTGCAATCGGCGTATGGGCATATTCATCATATACCTTGGCATGATTGCAAGCGCTGAAGGCTATGGTTGCCACCAGTATGAAAACGAAATGAATCAGTCTTTTCATTTTTACTTCTTGTCCTCCTGTGGCTTGTTATTGTTTGCCTGCTGAGGCTTGTTATTATTGCCTTGCTGAGGCTTGTTGTTATTGCCTTGCTGAGGTCTGTTTCCCTGCTGGCGAGGTCCCTTGTTTCTATTATCCCTATTGCGGTTATTGCCGTTTGGCTGGCGGTTATCTCCCTTCTCTGAACGGTTCGCATTGCGGTTCTTGTTCTTCTTCTTTTTCTTCGCCTTGTCGAATCGGCTGAGATCAGACTCATTGAGCAGGTCGATGCTCTTGGAAGTTTCCTTCATCTTGCCATTCTCCATCAGGCTGAGCGGTTTCTCGCCCAGTTTATTCATCTCAATGATTTCTTTGGCACGTTCTGCTGTGATGGTCTCCAGGTTGGAAGCCATGTTCTTGTCAGAAGAGTAGGTGATGAGTCCGGCAAGGATATCTACCTTGAACTGATGGAACTCGCCGTCGGCAGTCTGAAGCACGGCATCCTTAGGTGGCATCTTTCGGCTTGCCTCTACATAGTTATCTACCTCGTAGTTGAGGCAGCACTTCAGTTTGGCGCACATGCCAGCCAACTTCTGAGGGTTGAGCGAGATGTCCTGGTAGCGTGCAGCATTGGTGCTCACACTTACGAAGTTCTTCATCCAGGTAGCGCAGCAGAGCTCTCTGCCGCAAGGACCGGTACCGCCGATACGACCAGCCTCCTGACGTGCACCAATCTGCTTCATCTCGATACGGACATGGAAAGTATCGGCAAGTACCTTGATGAGCTGGCGGAAATCTACACGCTCATCAGCGATATAGTAGAAGATGGCCTTGTTGCCATCGCCCTGATACTCCACGTCGCCGATTTTCATCTTCAGGCCCAGGTCCTTGGCTATCTGACGGCTCTGGATCATGGTGTCGTGTTCGCGGCTCTTGGCTTCCTTTGCCTTGTCGAGGTCCACCTGCTTGGCAAGTCGGTAGATGCGCTTGATGTCATCCTGCGACTTGAGGTTTGCCTTCTTGATCTGCAGTTTTACCAGTCGGCCGGTTAATGTTACTACACCCACGTCGTGACCCGGGTTAGCCTCTACAGCCACGATGTCGCCCTTCTTGAGGTCGAGGTTGTTAACATTGTGATAATATCCCTTTCGGGTATTTTTAAATTGCACTTCCACCAGGTCGGTGCTCTCAGCGTTTCCTGGCACGTCGGCTAGCCAGTCGTATGTGTTGAGCTGTCGGTCCTGACGCCCCACAGCCTTGCAGCATAGACCTCTATCGCAGCCATTCCACATTTTGAATTTCATATTTTTATAATCCACGATGTATTCTATTTTATTATTTATTGATTAATATATATTGCCCTTTTGGGGGATGTATTTCCTTTATTTTCTGATGAGCAGAACGATATTCTTCAGCGCCAGGTCGAAGAACACGATTTTCGGGTTGGCATTCTGGGCGATGAATCGCTTGCTTTCCTCGAAGAGATTGGAGATGTCGATGATATTCGCCTCGTTGATGAATCGGGCGAAGTTCCTGGCGAAATTCTCCTCCTCCTGTGTCATATAACTGAGTTCCGGCTGGCGGAAATTATACATGAAACTCTCGCGCAGCATGTGCATGAAGTAATCGAGCATTCGCTTCTGCTTCTCTCTGCCGAAGGTGGCAACCACCTCGCTCCACTTCTTCAAATCGTGGATGTTGCGCATATAGGAGAGGCGCATCAGCATGATGAACATATCCAGATGCTGGCGGTTTTCATTGCCAGAGTCCAGCTCCTCCAAAGCATGGTTCCAGTTGCCGTTGGCGATTCGGGCGATGCGGTGGGCTGATTCTGCATCCAGCGCTCTTCGTTCTATGAGCGCTTTCTCCACCTCGGAAGTTTCAATCTTCTTCAGGTCGATACGCTGTGCACGGCTTCTGATGGTTTCGAGCAGAAGTTCCGGCTGTTCGCTTACCAGGAGGAAGAGTGTCTGGTGAGGCGGCTCTTCCAGCAGTTTCAATATCTTGTTGGCACTCGTGAGGTTCATACGCTCCGGCAACCATATCAGACTGATCTTGTATCCGCCCTGACTCGACATCATGCTCAGTTCTCTCGAAAGATTGTCGGTCTCATCGGCGGTGATGATTGCCTGCTTGTTGAAGTCGGCATCAGTCTTGCCCATGCGCTGCATCCAGTCGCTGATCAGCACATACGGACCTTCCTGGAGGAGCATCTCACGCCATTCTTTCATAAAGTCGAGACTTACGGGGGTATGATCGCCGCTCATCTCGGATGTCTTGATGGTAGGGAAGGTGAAGTGCAGGTCGGGATGCTCCCATTTTCTCAGCATCGGGGAATCGCCCAGCAGATAGCTGGCAAAAGCCAGCGCCACTGCCAGTTTTCCACAACCTTGTGGACCGCAGAACATCAGTGCATGAGGCACACGATTCTCCTGAACCATCTCCATCAGACGGTTCCATATATCTTGCTGACCTATCACTTCACTATTTAACATTGAACTTTGATTCTTGAATTTTGAACTTTATGATGAGCCGTCAGTAGCTAAAAGTCCTGACGACTCATATCTCTTTCCTACTTTCTAGAATAGGGCTTTTGCAATCTGCTTCACGCTATCTACCGCCGAAACGGTGAAGAAATGGATATGATTGTATCCGTGATCGAAGAGATCTTTCACCTGGGCAGTTGTCCACTCGATACCGAGTGCCTTGGCATCTTCATCGCTCTTGCACTTCAAAACCTCCTGCGCCAGAGCTTCCGGGATGTCGCAATGGAAGGTCTTAGGTACCATGGTGAGCTGACTCAGCTTGGCGAATGGCTTCAGCGCCGGAACGATAGGGATGGTGATGCCCATCTGGCGAGCCTTCTCTACGAAAGCATAGAATTTCTCGTTGTCGTAGAAGAGCTGGGTGATGGCATAGTCAGCGCCCAACTGCTGCTTCTCCAGGAGATGCTGCATATCCATCTCCAGATTGGGAGCCTCTTCGTGCTTCTCCGGATAGCAGGCTACGCCACAGCAGAATTTATCACCCGGATGCTTGATCGGGGTGCCGTCGAAGAAGAAACCGGCGTTAAACTGGTTTACTTGCTTCAGCAGGTCGGTGGCATTGGAATGACCGTTTTCTGTTGGAGTAAACTGTCGGTCTTCCTTCGCCTTGTCGCCTCTCAGCACAAGGATATTGCTGATGCCCAGAAACTGGAGATCGAGCAATTCGTATTCAATGTCTTCCTTCGTGGCACCGCTACAGATGACGTGAGGGATGACAGGGATGTCGTACTTGTTCTGGATTGCGCCTGCGATGGCAACGGTGCCAGGTCGGCGACGCACACGCTGACGAGTGAGGAGACCGTTTTCCAGTTCCTTGTAAACATACTCGCTGTGGTGTGTGGTAATGTTGATAAACCGTGGGTCGAAGTCCTTGAGGCTGTCGATGGTGCGGAAGAGAGCCGCAGTGCCATTACCCTTGAGAGGTGGCAAAACCTCGAAAGAGAAGCCTCTTTTGTCGCCCTTCTGATGTAAGAATTCTGCGATGTTCATATTACGTAATATCTATGTGCTCTTATTTTGGTTGCAAATTTACAAAAAAAATAGGGGAAATGTGCAGATTATGCGTATTATTTTAAAATAAACAGATAAAAATATAAAAATAAACAAA
>ERZ1027239.826-NODE-826-length-10971-cov-14.692195_pt1 | contig 10971 bp, 8 predicted proteins | sample MGYA00519476_ERZ1027239 | MGnify/ENA primary metagenome ERZ1027239 (study PRJEB26926, sample SAMN06164636) | human gut metagenome | biome: ENVO:00009003; feature: ENVO:2100002; material: ENVO:00002003 | host: Homo sapiens | place: USA | collected 2012 ... | reverse complement strand
TTTCATGTCTTACCCTTTCCTTCTTTTCATTCATTTTCTTCACTTGGCTAGGCAGCATTGGCAATGGCGGCAAGAGTTTCTCTGCTTCCTGCAGGAATCCAATGCTCCTCAACAGAGAAAGAATAGTGCCAAAGCCTATGTTCTTAGCTTCGCCTTTTTCAAACTGGCTAATGGTGAAAATGCTCACACCAGCCTTTACAGCCACCTCTTTCTGAGTGAGATTGCTGAACAGACGATATTGCTTGAATCGTCCTCCCAATTCTGATATAATCTCAGAATTAGACTTTGCCTCTATACCATATTCCGTAATCATGCTGCAAATATAGTTATTTCTTTATTTATCGCCAAATATAGGGTTAAATATTTAAATATCTTTAGTTATTGCAATAAAAAATGTTACTGAAGATGCTTTGCAGATATACCATAAAGAGAAACGCCCAAGGTTACTGGCAAATTCTTTTTCCTATCTGTACACAGATTTCTTACGCAGCCTTTCTTGAAATAAGCAGGAAAATGAATTTCGCCATTACCGCTACTTGCCATAACAGCTACACCTATATAATATTTATGATTGCGCTCCAGTTTCAACGGTTCTTCTATCCAAACAGATAAATCCTTCTTATCAGAAATTTCAGATAATCGAACGTACAAAGGTCGATGCTGTACAGGCACAAAAACTGTTCCCTTTACTTCATAAATGATTAAACGAATTGTGCATGAAGCAAAAGTACATTTTTGTACTCGCAACTTAGCTGTTTTCACATAATAGTCTTTATTTACAACAAATAAGGGGCCCGTTTCATATTTCGTGTTTCTAACGTTATGAAATGCGACATCACCTGGTGCCCGAACTCCTTTCCCCAGAATGCCTTCCTGCTTTTTACCGGAAACAACAGTTACATCAGACAAATCACAGGTCTTTTCCTTCAACGTAAGTTGCAGCGAAGTCTTTTTGCTATATACATCATAAGGTATTTTACTGGTCTGATAACTGATATGACTAATCACAAGTTCCTGTTTCATACCATCGGGCACCACCAGAGAGAAATTTCCTTCCTTGTCAGATACCGCATATATACTATCTACATATACGCTAGCGAATTCAACGTTCTTACCAAATTCATCTACAATATGTCCTTTTATAGTCTTATTTGCAGCAATACATGCCAAAGACATAAACTCACAGACAATCAGAAAAAATATAAATCTCCTCATATTCATAGCTTTAAAATTTTATTAGAAATTATTTTATGCTTATATATACTGAATCATGATTTAAATATAGCAGCGTAAATCTTGCTCTTGATGCCAAGCCCGCCTTCTTCTAGCGGTTGGGATGCAGCCTGCAATGCAGCAGAGAACAGTTCCCGGTTTTCATGTAATCTCATATGATATTCCAGTTTCTTTTGTTTGACAATACTTTATCAGAGATAGGGAGTTTATAGCTCGTTACTCCATTCAGTGTACTACTGATAACCTGTGTATCAAGCTCCATATTTTCATATATAGCTCCAAGCAATGCCCTTACATAAGGGGTGTATGCCAAGGACAATTCTGCAAGTTCTTGCTTTTCTTCCTGCGAAAGTACTTCTATTGCCTTGCAGATGTTTGTTACACATTCATCGGGTGATGTTGCTGGAATTTCCTTTATCAAGCGCAACGCATCCAGTATCCTAAGCAATGGGATATTGCTTGAAGTGATAATATTTTCCTGCAAGAGGAAAGAAACCTTCACGCCATTTCGGATAGTAGGGCGACGATATTTGTTGGTACCTATTAATATAGATGAACTTATCTGAGTGGTAAGTCCCATAGATGCAAATGCAGCTGTTCCTGTTATGTAACCAACTATTTTTCCATCTTGCTCCAGAAAGTCTTTTACGAGTTCTGAGTCGGAAGGTTTCAGCGTTCCAAATATTGTTTTCTTAGGGATATAGTATTTCCCCTTAGCTATCTTCTGCAATTCGCCTTGGAGCACAAGACGGCTGAGGGCCTTGGCGAGTGCAGGCTGATACCGCATCTCCACACCAAAGTCTCGTGTTGTCAGTACAACTCCAGCAGGAGTTGATGACAATTTTTCTTTTATCTGTCTTGTTATAACCATATTACGTTTCTTTTTTTTCGATTGCAAAGATAATATAAAGTCTTGTTTTTTACGTCAAAAACTTGACTTTTTGCGTTTATTTAAACTTTTTTATCCCATTACATCACTATTGTTTCATTCGTTATATACAAAAACAATCATCCCGATAGGCAACAACATACCTATCGGGATAATCCATATATATATCTACATTTTCAAAAAATCTGCTTTACTGCGGCTGCAAAGTATAATCAATCTCACCATCCTGAGGACGATGGATGACTACCAATGTCTGATAGGTATCAAAGGTCTCATCCCAACCATCAAACTTCATCGGCAACTTGTCGATAGGGAAATAGCCATCGCCCTTGCCACCATAGCCATAGTTTACATGCACACGTCCCTGCTTGTCATAACCATCGATGACGAAAGAATGAGAGAAATAGTTTGCCTCACCATTCTTATAAGAAGTACCACCATAAAGCACTGGGCGACCGGCACTCAACTCGCGGAATACCACTTCCTTCCAAAGCTTGGCATCCTGCTCGTTAGGATAATCACGATAACCGTAATACTTCACAATGTAACCAAACTTGGCAGGAAGCCCCGTTGCCGCCTCCTTCGGATAAGCGGTGCTGACACCAGAACCATAAGTGGTATTCACAGCCTCACCACAATGCGCCATCAACTGAGCCACGGCATTAGCCTGGGCATCGGTATATTCCACACCCTCGTAAGTAGGCAACATCTGGTCCCAATCTATCTTGGTTCCATCGGCATATTTCTCAGGATACTGATAATAGTTCAGAATCTGAGCCAAAGCTGTAGCCACACAGCCCGTAAGCGATGGTTTGCCATTATCTAATGGAGTGGCATTATAATAAGGTGCATACTGATTCCAGGTTGTGGTGAGAAGCGCAGGAACTTCTTCCTTGCAGCCCTCAGGGATGTCATCACCCTCGCTCCAGGTGAATTCATCGTAACCACCTTCGCCTACCTGGTTGCCATCATAATCGTTCAGGTAAGAATAGAACCAGACATCACCCTCTTCCTTGGTGCCATCAAACTCAGAATAACCGCCAGCTGTATAAAGACTTACATAATACTGGCTGCTTACATAGAAAGCATAATAGCCATTGCTTGCCGTACCCACAGGAACAATCTCGGTAGAACCCTCCGGAACGGTGAAGCTGATGCTATAGCCTTCCTCGCCAAACGGTTTATCGATGGTATAGGTTCCATCATCGTATGCCACGATGGTTGCCTTGAAACTGGTGCCGAGTGCTACGGATGTATAAGTACCGTCAGCTCGCCAAAGCTCACTCTTGGTACGCTGGAAGGTGAGCGAGATAGGCTCAGAATCAGCGAAATTCTCATCGTTGCTCGATGCGATAATCTGGATGGTATATTCGCCGATAGGCAGGTCGGTAAGGGTCACACTGTTAGTTTCCACACTACCCGTCTTCACCTCGCCATCTACGGTATAACTGTACTTGTAGTAATCGGCATGCTCCACTGCCGGCCATGAAATCGTGACACCGCCATTACCGGTTTCAGCCGTAGGAGTAGGCTTAACCAGCGGAGTCTTGGCATTGGTGGTTGCCTTGAGGGTTGCGATAGGCGAAGTGGTCTTGGCGCTGTTCAAAGGCGAATATGCCCATACCTTCAGGGTGTAGGTGCAGCTAGGCTTCAAGCCCGTGGTAACTACAGATGTGGCAGCGGTTACACCACCCTGCACTACCTTTTCATCGGCATCGTAAAGCTCGTAGGCATACTGGGAAGCGCCAGCCACAGGCTGCCAGTTGAAAGCCAGCGAACTTACCGTCTTGCTTCCTTCGGTAACAGCAGGAGTCTCCAACTGCGTCTTCACCACATCGTCACTGCTGCAGGCAGTGAAGGTTGTGGCAAGGAGGAATGCTGCCATCAGCAGCATCCCCATCTTGCATATTATTGATTGATTCTTTTTCATCGTTTTCTTTCTTTAAAAAGTTTCATTACTCTGCGGCTGGAATATTGGTACTGTCCCAATACATATATATATAGGTATAGCCCGATTCGTTGCCGTCTGAATAATAAATATAAGGAGTCTGGAAACCGGCGTATGATGTGGTTGAACCACTCATGTCGATGGATGCATAGTCATCGCTTGTGGTATCCAGATAGAAGTTGATGTAGCTGATGCCCTTGTCAGCTCCCTCTGGTGTCCAGCTGGCATACTCATAGTTATCAGCATCCTTCATCAGATACCAGTAAGTACCGCCATCAGGGTCGTTCATATAATGGTCGGCTGGCATGAAGATACCCTTCCAGGTGCTTCTGTCGGAAGCCGAGAATGCCGAAGCTGTCCATGTGCCGTTGGCATCCTGCGGAATGATATAGAAGCTCAGGTTGATGCCAGAACCCAGATAGTTCTCGATGTAGAACTTGTTCTGACCCTCCAACTGATAGATATCTGACTTGACTGATGGGAAGATATCGCTCTGATACATGAAGGTGGCATTCTCCACCACCTTGACCCAGCGGGCCACCATCACGGTGTAACTAAACACCGGCGAACCATCAACCTTGACATAAGGATTCGTGGCAGCCTCATCCAGATGGATGGAAAACTGATATGACTGGAGTGCCTGGAGACCAGGACAAGCTACGGAAAGAGTTGCCTCTGATTCACCATCCTTAAACTCCACAGCAGCAGGAACCTTGAACACGGCATCAGCCTTATCCACAACCACAGGGATGGAAACATCGCCCTTGGTGTTCTGGCGCTTCACCTTTAAATCAACCGTTGGTCGAGCTGCATATTCCTCAGGAGTAAGCACCTCGCTGGCTGCATTGGCTGCAGCAAAGTAGGCTCCCATATTATCCTCCGCCACTTTCTGGGCAGGCTGATAATCATCATCGTCGCTACATGCAGTGAAGGCGGTGATGGCCATACCCACAAGCAGCATATATAATAAATGTTGTAACTTTCTCATTTTTCTTGTTCTTTTTAAATAAATTACTCTGCCGTAATGGCACCAGATGGATTTGGACCAAGCACCACTGCCGGGTTTCTATCCTTCTCATCCTCAGGAATCATATAGTTCATCCAAGGTGCCACATAGCCGGCATAAGAGTTGAGCTGATATTTTGCCTCGTAGTTGCTGCCGATGTAATGGCGCTTGATAGGGAGATTGAGACGCTTGTAATCGAAGAACACCAGGCCCTCACCCCACAGTTCGATGCGGCGCTGTACCATCAGGGCTGTGATGAAATCGTCCATGGTCTTTGCCTTGCACTTGTAGGAACCGTCGGTGTAACGATACGTGTTCACGAAGTCCTGCAAAGCCTGGGCTGCTGCCTCTACACCCTGGGTGTGAGCGATGGCCTCGAAATAATCAAAGTACATCTCCTCTACACGCATCAGCGGGAGGGAAGCAATCTGACCGATCTCCAGGTCGTTCTTGGTGATACCGCCGCTACCTGCACGGAACTTGATGTTGGCATACTGAGGAAGCTTGGCCCACTGCTCACCCGTCATCTTGGTCTTGTAGCCGGCAGGCACACTGTCTTTGCCAGCCGCATTGATTTTCTCTCCGGCATCAGCAGGATTTACCCAACTCTGGCGGCGCCAGTCTTTCACGGAAATCTTGTCGTAGAGTGCCTTGCTGATGCAGCGGTATGAGTTATACTGAGCCATGCTCCAAGCTGCCTCCGAGCACATCCAGCCCCAGAAGGTGTACCACTCTGATGTGTTAATCTGCTCCTTGCTGTTAACAAGCGTACCGAACATCCAGGAATCGTTGGCAGTGTTGAAGCCCGTATTGGTATCCGACCACTCCGCTTCTGTCAGTGGCTTGTAGGTATCGGCATGGATGGCCTTCTGCGCATATTCAGCAGCCTTGGCAAAACAGTCGTTGGCAGAAGTGATGCCCAGCTTGCCATATCCGTCTTCGTTCTTATCGGCCTCAATCTGCTTGGCAAGGTCGTCGGCACTCTGCTCAAAGCGGGATGCCATGGCAAGCCACAGACGGGTTTTCAGACCATAGATTACACTCTTGTCCATGAAAGCCTTGTTGCTTCGGCTGTAATCAGCCAGCGCCTCCTCAGCCAGGTTCAGGTCGTTCATAATGAAACGGTACATGGTGTAGAAAGGCGCACTTGGGTTGTTGCCCAGTTCTGTCTTGCTGGTGGTTTCCTTCACGATAGGCACCGTGAGTCCATATACTCCAGCCTTGTCAGCGGCATCATCCAGACTAGCTACACCTGTCTTGCGATACTCATAGAGTCGGTACAAGTCGAGATAGAGCATGGCACGATAGCCGTAACCCTGACCCAGATAAGGCAATGCACTCTTGTTGCCACCCTCCACAGAACTCTTGGTGGTGGAGATTACATTATTGGCATTCTTGATGAAGGCATAGTAATAGTAGAACGGATAATAATATGCGTAGCGCAAAGAAGATCCATCCTCTGTATACGACCAGTAGTTATAGCCATTGTCGCTCATCGGGAAATCCTCGCAGAGCAAATCGCGCATGTACATCTGGCAAGGATAACCCCAGTCCTGGGTATAGTCGCTACCGCCGTAGGTATTCCAGGTGGTGAGGAAAGAAGGAAGACTGTTGGCAAGATATTCCAACGACTTGCTTGAGGAACTGATCTGCCCAGGCACTGCCTGATTGTTCGGATAGGTTTCCTCTATACAGCTGCTGAGGCTCAGCACACCCAGTGCCATCCCCATCGCTGCGATGATATGATTGATATTTCTTTTCATTTTGTTCATGTCTTATTGTTTTTGTCGTATCTTTAGAACTGCACAGAGATGCCTCCGGTGAAGGAACGAACCTGCGCATAGGATGATTCAGAAGAAGTACCCCAGAAGCCGCCACGAGGGTCGAAGCCCTTGCGCTTGCTCCAATAGTAGAGGTTGTCGCCCGATACATATACTCGCAGGTTGCTCAATCCTAAACTATTTACCCATTTTCGTGGGAAGGTGTAGCCCAGGTTGATATTCTGCAGGGTAAGCGTGGAAGCATTCGTCAGGAAGCGGTCGGAAGTGATGGCCGAACTGGTATCCACATCCTTCACGGCATACTGGAAGCGTGGGATATCAGAATTGGTATTGGTTTCTGACCATGCCTTCAGGATATCCTTGTGCAGGGAGAATCCGGTGTTGCCGGAAGATGGATTACCCATCAAAGCCTTGTAACCGTAGTCGATGGCCTTGCCGCCCAGACTGTAGTTGAAGGTGATGGAGAAGTCGAAGCCCTTGAATGCCAGGTTGCTGCTGAAACCTCCATAAAGGTCTGGGTCTGGTGTACCACAGTTGAAATAGGATGCCGTAGAGCTGGATGTGGTGGTGGTCAGTTCGCCGGTAGCCTCATCCTTCACATACCAGGAAGACTCACCATCTGCCGTAACTCCGGCATATTTCTTCAGGCGGAAGGTGTGCATAGGCAGACCCTCGCCATAGAAGTAAGGATCGCTTACGTAACCTGGATGTCCATCGAGCATACTGCCCTTATTGTCGTCGTTGAGCATCGTAATCTTGTTCTTGTAGTGGGTGGCGTTGAGGTTGATCATCCACGAGAGGTCCTTGGTGCGGATAGGCGTAAAGTGCAAATCTACCTCCACACCGCGGTTGACCATATCCCCCACATTGTCATAAGAACCGGTATAACCGCCAGAGAATGGCACATATACGAAGCAGAGCATATCGGTGGTCTTGCGACTGAAGTACTCGATGCTACCCGTGATGCGGCTCTTGAGGAGTTCAAACTCGATACCTGCATTGAAGTTGCTGTTGGTCTCCCAGGTAATATTCGGATTACCCACGGTGTTCTGCACGAAACTTACCTCGCCATTGAAATTGCTGAGATAATAAGTATCGGTATATCGGTAGTCACCGATAGCATCGTTACCCTGCTGACCCCATGAAGCCTTCAGCTTCAGCATATCAATCCAGGAAGACTGGAACCATTTTTCCTTGCTCAGAATCCAGGCTCCGCCGAAGGAATAGAAGTTACCCCAGCGATGGTCGGGATGGAAGCGGGATGAGGCGTCTCTACGGTAAGATGCCTGCAGGAAATACTTGCCATCGTAATCGTACATCAGTCGGGAGAAATAACCCTCGGTGTTGTAATTGCTGGTGTTGCTACCGTTGGAAATCACCTTCACGGCACCATCCAGCTCCTGTGCCCCGAAGTAAGAGAACATCTTCTCCTTGTCGCCACTCAGGTAATTGTACATGTACTTATAGTTCTCATGACCCAGCATCAGGGTAAAGCTGTGCTTGTCAAACTGCCTGCTGTAGTTGGCTATCTGCTGGAAGTTAACAGTATAGGTCTGATAATCGGCCTTATATACATATCCACCCGGATAAACCGTTGCAGTATTTCCATAGAAAGGCTGGGTGGTCTGTGTATTCTTCCACTCATTGTCGGTCACAGTGCCGTTCAGGGTCAGCTTCAAGCCCTCTATAGGGGTGATATCAGCAAAACCATGGAGGGTGAACACATTGGTAAAGGTCTTGTTGGCGTTGAGCTTATCCGTCTGCAGGAAGTTTCTCAGAGGCTCCAATCCTGTAGGACGGTGTGCACCGCCATTTCCGCCATCTCCATAGTCATACATTTTGCCATTCTCATCGGTCATGATGTTGCCTTCGCCATCACGCAGATAAACCGGATAGATAGGTGCAAAGCGGGTGGTGATACCAAAAACCGTCTGGCTACCATCGCTCACATCGTTCTGGTCGGTATGGGCAAAGTTGATGTTCGTGCCCACCTTCAGCCAGTCCTTAGCCTGGTAATCAGCCTTGACACGGGCTGTATATCGCTCGAAATCAGAGTTATATACGATACCCTCGTTCTTCAGATAGCCCAGGGAAGCATAGTAGGTCATCTTGTTGCTACCACCGGTAATACTCATGTTGTATTCCTGGCGCAGTGCATTGCGGAAAGCCTCATCCACCCAGTCGTCAGGGGTAAGGGTATAGAACTTGCCGTTGTTATAAACACGATTGCCCAGGGTGGCATTCGGGTTCAGGCGGCCGTTGGTTCCAATGAGATACTGTCCCTCAGGAACGGCATAGACCACATAGCCCAATCCGCCCTTGTCGCTTGTCTTGCCCATGGTTTCGTTGGCAGCAACATGCGCATCGAAAGCCGACATGCCCTTATCGCGTACATTATAATTATAGAGAGCCTTGTAATAGGTTTCATAATACTCGGCAGGGTCGGTGATGCGGTCGTAATCGATGGTGGCACGACTGTTGCCGCTCCACTTAGCCTCGAAGCTGATGGTAGCCTTCTCAGCCTTACCCTTCTTGGTGGTAATCATGATAACACCATTGGCACCACGGGCACCATAGAGGGCGTTGGATGCCGCATCCTTCAACACGGTGACACTCTCCACATCGTTAGGATTGAGGTTGTTCCATCCGCCATCGTATGGAGCACCATCCACGATAATGAGCGGAGATGTTCCGGCGTTGATGGAACTGAAGCCACGGATGGCAAAAGAAGGAGTGGCTGTTGGCGAACCGGAAGTATTGGTCATCTGCACACCGGCTACCTCGCCCTGCAATCCGCTGAACACATTGGTGAGCTGCTTTTTCTCCAGAAGGTCACCTTTCACTACACCCGCAGAACCCGTGAAGGATGATTTCTTCTGCTCACCGTATGCCACCACGATGACCTCATCGAGCTGACGGTCCTGCGACTGCATGTTGACCTTCATACCCGGCGCCGCCTTCACGGTCTGTGAATCCATACCAAGATAAGTGACTACAATTGTTTCTCCTTGTTTAGCACTCGGCAAGCTGAACTTACCATCAATGTCGGTCACGGTTCCGGTTTTAGAACCTTTCACCATGATCTGTGCACCCACTACAGGGTCTCCATTTTCATCGAAGACCTGTCCCCCAACCTGTCCGGAAGACTGTGCCAGCGCTTGCCCTGAAGCTGCCAGCAACAGGGAAGCAAATAAAACCTTCATTTTCATATATCTTCTCTTCTTATAATTATTATCTCTTATGATACTCGTCTCTTTTCCTCTCTTTATCTTGAATATACCTATTTTATATATTACAACGTTATCCATTACAAGTTTTACATAAAATATGTATTCAGATGCAAAGGTAATATAAAATCCATTAACAGCCAAACAAAAATCACAATAATTGCCGTTTTGCATAGCAAAAAGATACATTTCACCCAAAACCAACGTATTAATGCCATTTTTCAAGATTCAAATTCCCGAAAAAGGCAACAGATTTCCGCCCGTAACACCATTGTCGCAGCGTTATAACAATGTGTGGATGAACGGAGGAGCTGTGCCTAGCTCTGAGGCTGATTCCAAGGCATTCTCCTTCGACATCATCCCAAGTTCGCAGATTGACAACCTCACCATCGTGAAGTCGCCAACGGCTGAATATCCCGCCGATTACTCAGGCGGTTTCATCATCGTCAACACCAAGGAGATTCCGGCAGAAAACAGTTTCAACATCGCCGTGGGCGGATTCAAACGTTGATGTCCTGAAACAGGACATCAACCTTCATCTGTCTTAATCCATGAACTTAATCATGTCCTGGCGTCTTGGCTTTGCCTCCGGCGATTCGTCAGGATAACCCAGGGCGATGCAGTAGAGCAGCTTATAATTCTTAGAGAATGCCATGCGGTCGAGGTAAGGCTTGGCTGATGGCGAATCCAATATCCAACGGGCTGAACTGCCCAGGCAGCAGGAACCGATGCCCTTAGACCATGCTGCAAGAATAATATTCTCACCCAGCAAACCGCAATCAATCTGCGCCATATCATAAGTAGTATCGTAGGCGATGCAAACCACGCATGGAGCATTCACGAAGATGTTCTTGAAGCCCTTGCGCTCTGCTATCTTAGGATTATCC
>ERZ1027239.825-NODE-825-length-10987-cov-10.203439_pt1 | contig 10987 bp, 9 predicted proteins | sample MGYA00519476_ERZ1027239 | MGnify/ENA primary metagenome ERZ1027239 (study PRJEB26926, sample SAMN06164636) | human gut metagenome | biome: ENVO:00009003; feature: ENVO:2100002; material: ENVO:00002003 | host: Homo sapiens | place: USA | collected 2012 ... | reverse complement strand
ACAAGGCTATTCGTCGGCAGCGTCAGATGTGTATAAGAGACAGCATATATATAGATGGAAAGCGGGTGAATGATATTCCGGCCTCGAAGAGAGGCATAGGCTTTGTGTTTCAGAACTATGCGCTGTTTAGATACATGACAATATACGACAATGTGGCATTTGGGCTGGAGCTTCAGAAGATGCCGAAAAAGCTCATAAAGGAGCGTGTTACCAAGCTTCTTGAGATGACAGGCTTGTCGGGGCTTGAAAAGAGATATCCGAATCAGCTTTCCGGAGGACAGCGTCAGAGAGTGGCATTTGCAAGGGCGCTGGCGCCGAATCCACAGGTGCTCTTACTGGATGAGCCATTTGCCGCGATAGATGCAAAGGTGCGAGGTGAGCTTCGTACCTGGCTGAAGGAGCTGGTCGAAAAGCTTGGAATCACAAGCATTTTCGTCACACATGACCAGGATGAGGCTGTTGAGGTGGCAGATGAAATCATTATCACAAACCACGGCACGATAGAGCAGATGGGTACACCTCTTGAGATATACAAGTCGCCTGATACACCTTTTGTGGCGCAGTTTATAGGACACACCACAGTCGTTGAAAATTATGACAGGCTAAAGGGCTTTGACAGGATAGAAAATGCCGACAAGGCGGTAATCAGACCTGAGTTTATCAAGATATCAAAGAGCGGCAACTTAGACCGCTATCAGTCAGCGGCAGAGGAGGGCATCGTTACAGATGTGGTATTCAGAGGAAACAGGATGGATATCACAGTCAGCATAAACGGCATCGAGGTGGTCGGCGAGCGCTCACTTGAAAAGGACCTGATAGCAGTCGGCGAGAAAGTACATGTGCTGATTTACAGGCTGTATATATTTGATGAAGAGAAAACATACCTGATGGAAAACAGCGAGATGCAGGAGCAGGATGTATTCTACATTTAGATATAGGAATCGTCTAAAGCTTGTGATTGAAAGAGGAAGCAGAGGGAGATAAATGAAGATAGAAAACAAAAAAATCCTACACACGGACATCCTCATAATAGGAGGTGGCACGGCGGGCTGTTATGCAGCGCTCACCATCCGTGAGAAATCGGATTATTCGATTATAATTGCAGAGAAAGCGAACATAAAGCGAAGCGGATGCCTTGCAGCAGGTGTCAATGCGATAAATGCATACATAGTAAAGGGCAGAAAGCCTGAGGACTATGTAGACTACGCCAAAAAGGATGCTGACGGCATAGTAAGGGAAGACTTACTCATGACTATGTCAGAGGGCTTAAACCGTGTGACGGACAAGATGGAAAAGCTTGGACTTGTCATATTAAAGGATGAAAACGGTGAGTATGTAGCAAGAGGAAACCGAAATATCAAGATAAACGGCGAAAACATGAAGCCGCTTTTGGCAGAGGCTGTTTCAAAGCTTACGGACTGTACAGTGATAAACAGAATCAATATCACGGACTATATAGTTGAGGACAACACCATAAAGGGTGCATACGGATTTTCAATCGAGGATGCGACAGCCTATGAAATCAGGGCTAAAAAGGTGCTTTGTGCTACAGGCGGAGCGGCCGGTTTATATAGACCAAACAATCCCGGCTTTTCAAGGCACAAGATGTGGTATCCACCTTTCAACACAGGCGCCGGATATGCGATGGGCATAAGAAGCGGAGCTGAGATGACCACCTTTGAGATGAGATTTATCGCACTCAGATGCAAGGACACAATCGCACCGACAGGAACAATTGCACAGGGAGTCGGGGCAAAGCAGGTCAATTCACTTGGAGAGGTTTACGAGACAAAATACGGCCTCACCACATCAGAGCGTGTATACGGAACGGTCATGGAAAATCTCGAGGGAAGAGGCCCTTGCTACTTAAGGACAGAGGGCATCTCTCCACAGCAGGATGAGTCATTAAGAAAGGCATATCTCAACATGGCACCAAGTCAGACACTCAAGTGGGTGGAGGCAGGTAAGAATCCAAGTGAGCAGAATGTGGAGATAGAGGGCACCGAGCCGTATATCGTAGGTGGGCACACAGCGAGCGGCTACTGGGTAAATACCGAGCGTGAGACTACAATCCACGGACTTTATGCTGCTGGAGATGTGGCAGGAGGATGTCCACAGAAATACGTTACAGGAGCTATGGTAGAGGGTGAAATCGCTGCGATAGATATGGTTTCAAAGCTTGATGCAGATACCTCCGACGGAAGTCCTTACACATCGGCATTTGATGAGAAAAAGGCGCTTGACGCAAAAGCTTCAGAGTACAACAATTTCCTCACTGAAAGGTCTCAGATGTTTACAACAGAGGCAATCGAGGAAGCCATGCAGAAGGTCATGGACAACTACGCAGGCGGTATTTCCACGCATTATCAGTTCAACGGCAAGCAGCTTGCGCTGGCAAAGGAAAAGATAAATCATCTGATAGAGCTGACCGGTGATTTATATGCATCGGATATGCATGAGCTTATGTTCATATATGAGCTTAAGGAGAGGCTTACGGTATGTCTTTCGGTCATAGCACATCTTGGTGCGAGAAAGGAGACCAGATGGCACAGCTTTGCCGAGAATCTGGATTATCCGGGCAAGAGTGATGACTGGATGAAATACGTTAATTCCAAATACGAAAACGGACAGCTTCACATGATTTACAGAGAGCTTGTCGGAAGGGAGGCGCGTTATGAGCATAATGATTGATAAAGCAAAGTGTAAGGGCTGTGGCATGTGTACAAGTGTATGCCCCGGAAGCCTGATATATCAGGACTCAGAGAAAAAAGCCTTTATCAAATATCCTAAGGACTGCTGGGGCTGTGCCTCATGCATAAAGGAATGTCATTTTGGCGCTATTGCTCTTTATCTTGGAGCAGACATAGGAGGCATGGGAAGTCTCATGACAGTAAAAAGCACGCCGGACACGCTGACCTGGGATATCAAAAAGCGCGACGGAAGCAAGGAAGAGATTCTTATCAACAAGAAGGAATCCAATAAATATTAAAGAAAAGGATGGTAACAGACATGGGTGAATTATCACATCTTGACGAACTCGAAGCAGAGGCAATATACATAATACGTGAAGTAGCCGCAGAGTGCGAGAAGCCGGTTATGTTGTACTCAATTGGAAAGGACAGCTCGGTAATGCTTCATCTTGCAATGAAGGCATTTTATCCGGAGAAGCCGCCATTTCCGTTTTTACATGTAAATACAACCTGGAAATTCCATGAGATGATAGAATTCAGAGATCGCATTGCTAAGGAAAATGGCATCGAGATGCTTGAATATATAAATCAGGATGGCGTAAAGCAGGGAATCAATCCATTTGACCACGGCTCAGCATACACAGATATCATGAAGACACAGGCGCTCAAGCAGGCGCTCGACAAATACGGCTTTACGGCAGCGTTTGGCGGCGGCCGAAGAGACGAGGAGAAATCAAGAGCCAAGGAGCGAATCTTCTCATTCAGAAATGAAAACCACGCATGGGATCCAAAGAACCAGCGCCCGGAGATGTGGAAGCTCTACAACTCAAGAATCAAAAAGGGCCAGGAGGTGCGAGTTTTCCCACTGTCAAACTGGACAGAGAAGGATATCTGGCAGTATATAAAGAGAGAGAATATCGAGATCCCTTCACTTTACTTTGCAAAGGAAAGACCTGTTGTATACAGAGACGGCAACATCATCATGGTAGATGACGACAGAATGAAGCTTCGTCCGGGTGAGAAAATCCAGATGAAGAGTGTACGTTTCAGAACACTCGGCTGCTATCCACTGACAGGTGGTGTGGAGTCGACAGCGGATACACTTGATGAGATTATTGATGAGACACTCAGTGCTGTTTCCTCAGAGAGAACCACCCGTGTCATAGACAACGAGGCGGCAGGCAGCATGGAAAGAAGAAAGAGGGAGGGATATTTCTAAAATGAGCGGATTACTTAAATTTATTACATGCGGAAGCGTGGACGACGGAAAATCAACTCTGATCGGACATATATTATACGATTCAAAGCTGCTCTATGCAGATCAGGAAAAGGCATTGGAGCTCGACAGTAAGGTCGGAAGCCGTGGCGGCGCCATCGACTATTCACTCCTCCTCGACGGACTGATGGCAGAAAGAGAGCAGGGAATCACAATCGATGTGGCTTATCGTTACTTCACAACAGATAAGAGAAGCTTTATCGTGGCAGATACGCCGGGCCATGAGGAGTACACAAGAAACATGGCTGTAGGTGCATCATTTGCAGACCTTGCGGTAATTTTAATAGATGCAAAGCAGGGCGTATTGGTTCAGACAAGAAGACACGCAAGAATCTGCGCGCTCATGGGAATCAACTACTTTGTATTTGCTGTAAACAAGATGGATCTTGTAGGCTACGACGAGAAGCGTTTCGATGAAATCACAAAGCAGATTATTGAGCTTACAAAGGAGCTTGAACTCAAAAATGTAGTAATAATTCCTGTCTCTGCAACAGAGGGTGACAATGTCACAACAAAGTCTGAGAATATCCCATGGTACAAGGGACCTGCTCTTTTATCATACCTTGAGGATGTTGACATAAAGGATGAGAACGAGGAAGAGGGCTTTTACATGCCTGTACAGAGAGTCTGTCGTCCTGACCACACCTTCCGTGGATTCCAGGGCCAGATAGAGGCCGGAGAGGTAAAGGTGGGCGATGAAATCACCACACTGCCAAGCAATGAGACAGCCCATGTAAAGAGCATCCATGTGGGTGATAAGCTAAGCGATAGCGCATTTACAGGCCAGCCGGTTACAATCCAGCTCGACAGAGAGGTGGACGTATCAAGAGGCTGCGTGCTCACAATCGGTTCAGGAGCAAAGGTTGCGTCATCCATCACAGCTACAATACTCTGGATGGATGACGATGAGCTCTTTAAGGGAAAGAATTTCTTCTTCAAGCTAGGTACCAAGTCAATACCGGGCATCGTAACAGAGATAGAGCATACCATCGACGTAAACACAGGTGAGGAAAAGCCTGCCGACAAGCTTAAAAAGAACGAGATAGCAGTTGTAAAGATTGCATTCTCGGACAAGATAGTCTGCGATAAGTTCAAAAATCACAAGACACTCGGTGAGTTCATCTTAATCGACCGTGTGACGGATATGACATCTGCCTGTGGTGTGGTTGAAGAGGTACACACAGAGGAAAGCGGTCTCTACGAGGGCAGAGTAGACAGAAACGTAAGAGCTGCAATCAAGGGCCAGAAGGCAATCACCGCCGTATTCGTAGACGGAGTGGATGGTGTAAACCGCGGCTTTGTGGAGGATGTCGAGAAAGCCTTAAATATAGACGGACGCCATACTTATCTCTACGCACCAAAGGAGGGTGAGGACTTCGTAAATGTAGTCAAGCACCTAAGCCATGCCGGAATACTCGTACTTCTGCTCATCAGCCAAAAGCAGGAGAAGGAGCTTGCAGCCGACAAAGTTGAGTTCACAAAGGACTGGAACAAAAACGGCAGAGATGTGGACAAGGCTGCGGAGTTTATCAAAAAGCAGTCAGTATATGACGGCGTGATCGTAAACACAAGTGAGTATATCTAATTAAAAAAGGGTACTTGATTTCTCAAGTACCCTCATGTATAATCTACTTAGAAAGTGAATCGGATATGACTCCGATTTGCCCTCAGTGTTAAAATGTTATAAGAATAGCATCCTAAACTTTGGACGGTGTGGGATGCTATTTCTTTTTATTATTATGATTGTCTATGTATGACAGAGCCGCAAAAACAACTAATATTTCCACGTTGAAAAGCACGCCCCAATGTGGTAAAATTGACAAAGATAATTTAAAGAAAAACACACAGGAGGATTAACATACAATGGAAAGCTACAAGAGCGAATTTATAGACTTTATGGTGGAGAGTGACGTGCTGAAATTTGGTGATTTCACATTAAAAAGCGGCCGTAAATCACCATTTTTCATGAATGCGGGAGCATATGTGACAGGCTCACAGCTTAAGAGACTCGGAGAGTACTACGCAAAGGCAATCCATGCAAACTACGGAGATGACTTTGATGTATTATTCGGACCTGCATACAAGGGAATTCCGCTTGCAGTGGTAACAGCTATCGCATACCATGAGCTCTATGGCAAAGAGGTGCGCTACTGCTCAGACAGAAAAGAGGCAAAGGATCACGGTGCAGACAAGGGAGGCTTCCTTGGAAGCAAGCTTAAGGATGGTGACAGAGTAGTTATGATAGAGGATGTCACCACATCCGGCAAATCAATGGAGGAGACAGTTCCAAAGGTAAGAGAGGCTGCAGATGTTACAATCGTAGGCCTTATGGTGAGCCTTAACAGAATGGAAGTCGGACAGGGCGGCAAGGTAAGCGCGCTCGACGAAATCCATGAGAAGTACGGCTTTGAGGGCAAGGCAATCGTTACAATGGAAGAGGTCACAGAGTATCTCTACAACAGAGAGCATGATGGCAGAGTAGTCATTGATGACACAATCAAAGCAGCTATAGATGAGTACTATAAGCAGTACGGCTGCAAATAGGAGAATATAAATTGCTTGGCAGAAGAAAACGTAACAGGTATAAGTTTACGGAAAAGAAGCAATCTAAGAGGGGGATAGCTGCACTTGTTGTGGCTATCCTCATAGAGATTGTATATATAGTTTTTTTGAATGCGGCATTCAGAGGAGATGGCAATCTGTCTATGTACTATGGCAGTGCCGGTATACTGATGCTTGGCATATCTCTGGCAGATTTCGGGTTTGCCATCAGAAGCCTCTTTGATGAGGAATCATTCATGACGTTTCCACGACTGGCAGTGTTTTTTTCACTCATAGCGGTAATCAGCTGGGGAGGAACATATGCTGCAGGTTTTATTATATGAAAGAAAGATTATAGGGACATATGAGTTATAAAGAGATTTATGAACTCTCCAATGAGCTTTACGCAGAGCGATTAGAGCTTGTGGATGAGCGGATAGAACAGATTATCAGAGAGCCTGCGATAGAGCCGGCTTTTGCAGATTATTTCAGAAGTGTGGCAAAGTGCATCAACACTATTAAAAACCATAGCGCAGATAAAGAATTTAACGATTTATTCTATTCACAGTTTGATAAAGAAAATTACGAGAAAAGCTATGCCAACCCGGCATATGCCGTAAAGGTGCTCGGAGATGAGTATGGTCAGCTTTTATCGGCTGTATATGCAAAAATTGCCGGAAGCATTACACATATCTATCAGGGGGATATAAAGTATCTCTGCATTTATGCAGAGCTTATTGTAGAGCTATACAATTATTTTGAGAATGCCAATGAGCTGAGTCCTGATGAGATAAGGGGATGTATATACTCGTTCATGCATGATTATGAGGAGATTTTTTCAGAGGATGACAACAGAGCACTCCTTGACCCGGCTTATGATTACTATACAGAGCTTGTAAATGAGGCAGATTTGTCAAATGATGATTATCTGTATTCCTACGGACTGTATGTCGGAGAGAATGAGCGCGCCGGCAGAGCGCATCTGGCTTCATTTTCAGATGAGGAGATACAGGCCATGGCAGATACCTATACAGAAGGATACCGCATTGGCTTTATTACCTGCAACAAGGATATCTCAAAGAAGTCAGTGGTTCAGGTGCTTTATCCGCTTGGCTTTGAGCGTATGATAAGAGCAACATTAAAGAATTTTGAGAAAATGGGTATGAAGCCTGCCATGAGACCATTTTCCACATCGGTCAATAAGCAGTTTGACTATGACCACAAGGAGGATATGGCACTGTGGCTTGACAAGGCATATGTGGAGTATCGTCTTGAGTGCATGCACAATGCACTTGAGCGAATGAAGGATGTAGCATGTAAATGTGGAGGTCCTGCTGTCATAGAGATATTTGGCGAGGAGCCATTTGCTCCGGTTTCAAAGAAGGAGGCTGCGCACTTTAACGATGAGCAGCAGAAGCTTGTAGTCCATATGACAAGCGTGCGCTCACAGTATATGAACAGCTATATCCACAGCGAGGACAGAAGCTTTACGATTATTGCCTATCCGTGTGCTGCAATCGGACCTGATTATAAGGAAATTTTTACGGAGACTGTAAAGATTAATACTCTTGATTATGCACTCTACAGAGATATGCAGCAGAAAATCATAGATGTGCTCGATACAGCAGACAGGGTGCATATCGTCGGAACAAACGGCAACAGGACAGATTTGTATGTTAAGATTCATGAGCTTAAGGAGCCTTCAAAGGAGACGGCTTTTGAAAACTGTGTGGCTGATGTAAATATCCCTGTCGGAGAGGTGTTTACTTCACCGGTGTTAGAGGGCACAAACGGTAAGCTGCATGTCAGTCAGGTATATCTCAATGAGCTTAATTTCCTTAATCTGGAAATCGACTTTAAGGATGGCATGATTGATAAATATACATGCACCAATTTTGAGGATGAGGAAGAAAACAAAAAGTATATATCAGACAATGTGCTTTTCCATCACGACACACTGCCTATGGGTGAGTTTGCCATAGGCACCAATACGACAGCCTACCGTATGGCGAGAGTATACGATATCGCAGCAAAGATGCCTATTCTCATAGCAGAGAAGACAGGACCGCACTTTGCAGTGGGTGATACCTGCTACACATACGATGAGGACAATATGACATACAACCCTGACGGAAAAGCAATCATTGCCAGGGATAATTCAGTTTCCATCCGCAGAAAAGAGGATATATCAAAGGCATATTTCAACTGTCACACGGATATCACAATACCGTATGATGAGCTTGGAGCCATCACAGTTATTCGACACGATGGCTCAACATGTGATATAATAAGAGATGGCAGATTTGTGCTTGAGGGTGTAGAAGAGTTGAACAAACCGCTCGATACACTTGATGCAGAAAGCAAATAATTGTTAGACATATAAGGAGGATAAAATGGCAAAGGTTGGAATAGTTATGGGCAGCGACTCAGATTTAAAGGTGATGAGTAAGGCAGCAGATATGCTTGAAGAGCTCGGCATAGAGTATGAGCTCACCATCATCTCGGCACACCGTGAGCCGGATGAGCTTATTGAGTGGACAAGAGGCGCTTGTGATAGAGATGTAAAGGTAATAATAGCAGGAGCGGGAATGGCAGCAGCACTTCCGGGAATGTGTGCAGCGCTTTTTGCACTTCCTGTTATCGGAGTACCGCTTTCAGGAAAGAATCTGGATGGAATGGATGCAGTGTTCTCAATCATGCAGATGCCACCTGGAGTGCCTGTTGCCACAGTTGCAATTGACGGTGCGAAAAATGCAGCAATCCTTGCAGCAAAGATACTCGCAGCAGGTGATGATGCAATCCTTGAGAAGATCAAAAAGTATACAGCAGATATGAAGGCTCAGGTTGTAGCAAAGGATGCGAAACTGAAACAGGTTGGATATAAGCAGTATCTTGCTGAGAAATAGATTGTATTGTCATCTATAGGAGGGTTTTTATGGGTATATTGCAAAAGGCAGACAGATGTATGGATGAGGCAGCAGCCTTATTTGGCGAGAATAAGCTTTTTTTGGCAGAGAATAAGGCACAGGAGACAGCCGGTCTTTATAAGAGCTGTGGCGCATATGAGCAGATGGCAAAGACTGTCAATTTTATGGGAGTCATATATGCATCTATTGGAGACTTAAGCATGTCAATTGACTGCTACCTAGAGGCTATGGATGTAGCTGTGGAGCAGGGCTCAACAGAGATAATCATGCTTGTAAACAATAATATAGGCTCACTCTATATGGAGCTTGGATTGTATGAAAAGGCTATCAGATATTTCAACGAAGCACTGGAGCTGTGCAAGCCACCGCTGCATGGAGAGAGGGATAGCTATTATCAGGAGCTTCTTATGCTTCATCTGAATCTGTGTATATCATACACGGGAATTAATGAGTTTGAAAAGGCAGAAAAGCATCTTTCTGACGCGATACTCTTTAATGAGATAGCTGGCAGTGATAAAAACAGATTTCTGATAGATATGTCACAGGCACATATGCTATGGAAGATGGGAAATGAGGATGAGGTCAGAGATCATGTGGAAGAGCTGGTTGAGGGTGCGATAAACAATATCAATTCTGCCAATTATGTACTTGAGATACTAAGCCTTTGCAATCTATTTATGAATATGGGAGAGTTCGATGCATGGAAAAAGGTTATTGTGGAGTATGAACGCTTTGCTATTGAAACAGAAAATCTGTTTTTCCAGAAGACCTGTGTCAAGATGTGGATGAAATATGAGAGCGCCATGGGTGATACAGAGGCGTACAACAAGCTGTGCGTATATTACGCAAATCTCCACTCTATGCAGGTGAAGGAGCAGATAAAGCGTCTTGGTGATACAATCGACCTTAAGCTTCAGCTTCATGAGACTGAGTATGAGCGCCGTAAGGCAGTCAGACTCAACTACACAGATATGCTTACAGGCATGGGCAATAAGTTCAAGATGCGAAACGAGTTTGAAAAGCTTGTGAGCAAAAATCAGGATTCAGATGGTGCAGGAATCACGTTTGGAGTAGTGGATATAGATTTCTTCAAGTCATTTAACAGAAACAGTGGCAGAGTCACCGGTGATGCAGTGCTAAAAGAAGTGTCATCCATAATAAATGAGAGCATCAAAGATAAGGGAATGGGGTATCATTTCTATGGCGATGAATTCTACATAATCCTGCAGGAAACGGATGAGGATATCATTAAAAATATAGCCGAGCATATAAGACTTGAGCTTGCCAAAAAACAGATACTTCATGAGAGCTCTAAGGTGGATGAGTATCTGACTGTATCACAGGCATATGTTACCGCCCCAGATGTAAAGGTGCCGGATGAGTTTTCTAGGCTGTTTAAGACGGTGGATGAAGTGCTCAATGATGTGAAGGAAAAGGGTAGAAATGCATATAAGATAGTCTGATGCTTTAAGTGTATAAGACAACTATAAAATGACACGCAGCGTAAAACGTTGCGTGTCATTTTTAATGGATCTATATATACAGTTATATTT
>ERZ1027239.823-NODE-823-length-11012-cov-5.597700_pt1 | contig 11012 bp, 9 predicted proteins | sample MGYA00519476_ERZ1027239 | MGnify/ENA primary metagenome ERZ1027239 (study PRJEB26926, sample SAMN06164636) | human gut metagenome | biome: ENVO:00009003; feature: ENVO:2100002; material: ENVO:00002003 | host: Homo sapiens | place: USA | collected 2012 ... | reverse complement strand
TACGAGATCATGCCTAGTCTCGTGGGCTCGGAGATGTGTATAAGAGACAGTATAGAGTCTTTCTAATGCTGTCATATTTTTTACCTCCCGCCCTTTTCGGGCAAACAAGTGGAATAATTACAGGTGATTGACCGGATAGCGAGGAGTTCTCCCTTCCAGTACGTCCACAACGTTCTGCGCCGCCTTGGTCTTGAGCTCCGTTACGCCCTCCGCCGTGGAGTAGGCCGTATGATCGGTCAGCACAACATTGTCAAGCTGGCAGAAGGGCGACTGCGCGCCGAGCGGTTCGTGATTATGCGTATCAAGCCCCGCCGCAAGAATGCGGTGTCCGCGCAGCGCGTCGAGCAGATCCTCGTCCTTGACGAGCGAACCGCGGCTGACGTTGATGAGGATCGCCGTCGGCTTCATCAGTGCAAGCGTCTCCTTGCAGATCATGCCGTTTGTCTCAGCATTGGCGTGCAGATGGAGGGAGATGATATCGGAAATGCGGAACAGCTCCTCCTTTTCCACCTTGCGCACGCCGATCTCAGCCAACTGCCCGGCGCTGATATAGGGATCGTATGCCACGACCTCGGCAAAACCGAAGCCGCTGACCTTGCGGATCAGCGCGCGCGCGATGCGGCCTGCGCCGATGACACCGAGCGTTTTGCCCTTCAGCCGGAAGCTGTCTGCCTGAATGTTCCATTTCCCCTCGCGGACCTCGCGGTCGCGCAGTGGGATATGACGCAGACAGGAAAGCATCAGCGCCAACGCATGGTCGGAAACATCCTCCATGCAGTAATCGGGAACATTGGTGACCTGAATGCCTGCGGCGGTCGCCGCATCCAGATCGACATTCTCAAAACCGACACCGTAGCGGCTGATGACCTTGCATTTTCTCAACCCTGCAACCGCCTCGGCGGTCATAGGTGCAAGGTCAAGCAGTACGGCGTCCGCATCCGCACACTGTGCGGCGATATCCGCAGCGCTTTCGCAGTGGCAGAGCTTCAGCTCTGCACCGGCCTTTTCCAGAATGGCGCGCTCGATCTCATAGCTCGCATGGCGCTCATCGCTGACACAAACAAGATATTTTGCCATTGCTTCCCCCCGCCTTTACTTGACAAGATAGCCGCCGTCAACGGGGATGACCGCACCGTTGAGATAGTCGGAGGCGTAGGAGGAAAGGAAGATGGCCGTGCCCTTCATATCGTCCGGCGTGCCCCAGCGGTGTGCGGGGATACGGTCGGTAATTTCCTGATAACGGGGATTGCTGGGGTCGGTCAGGGCTGTATTCATCTCGGTGTCCATATAGCCGGGAGCAATGCAGTTGACGGTAATACCCTTACCCGCCAGTTCATTGCACAGCGCCTTGCTGAACTGTGCCACGCCGCCCTTGGAGGCTGCATACGCCGGAACGGTAAAGCCGCCGAAAAAGCTGAGCATGGAAGCGATATTAACGATCTTGCCGTAGGGCTTCTCTTTTTTCAGAAATTCGCGCGCAGCCATCTGGCTGAGATCGAACGGCGCGGTGAGGTTGACCTCGATCACGTCGTTCCAGTCTTCAAGTGAAAAATTGGGGCTGGGATAGCGGCGCTGGATGCCGGCGGCATTGATGATAATATCGAGCCCGCCGAGCAGCGCGACAGCCTTTTCAAACCCCGCCCTGCGTTCTTCCGCCTTGGCAAGGTTCGCCTTGACACCCTGGCAGTCAAAGCCGTGGGCACAGAAATCCGCCGCAACCTTTTCAACCTTATCGCTCGATCCGAAGATAACGACGGAAGCACCCGCTTCCATCAGTCCCTCCGCCATGCTGTGGCCGAGACCGCGGGTACCGCCGGTCACGATGGCACGACTGCCGGTCAAATCAAATAAATTCGTCATACGAATGCTCTTTTTTCTCAAAATCAGCGCGCGGAATTGAAGTTTTCCAGCGCAGGATCCAGCACAGCGAGGTTATAGCTGCGGCTGGAATGACTGTGCGCAGCAAGCACCCACAGATAGGAGCTGCGCGTGCCGGGGCTCGCGACCGTCGGGTGATCGCCCACGGGAGCCTCCACCATCGTGCCGGAGTGAACGGTGTGGGTCACGATATCCTCGACCTCGCCGCTCTTGAGATAGCTGATGTGGAAGCCGAAGTGCGGCAGCGGCATACCGAAGTAGCAGTAGACCTCTTCAAGATCCTTTTCGTGCTGGTGCGGAGGCCAGCTGGTCCATGCGCCCTCGCCGCCCCATGTAAGGCCGCAGATCAGGCGGGACGCCTCATCCTTGTCCGACAGGGTCATCATGACCTCGCGCTGACCGATGCCCTCGCCATGGATCTGATGGATGTCGCCTACCGGCTGGGAGAGGTCAAAGCTGCGAAAGAACGCATGACCGATACCCTCATGATCTTTCTCCTCTTCTTTTGATTGGTTGGTGGATGGCTTTGTGCTGTTGTCTGATGTATTTTGCAAATTCAGAATACATCAGACAACTCTGTTCGTCAATAGTTGATATTTAGTTCACAATGTTTTCTGTATTTCGTCTGATTTCTTTGCGCTTTTTTTAGTTATTTTGCAAAAACGCACAGAAATTTCGTTAGGCATACGAAATCTCTCTGCGTTAGTTGTGTGATGACTCAAGGTGTGGTGCGCTTTCAGCGCTTCGCCGCGCAGTTATCCCGAGAATGAACCATGGAATTGCGGCTGGTGTTCAGGTGCGCGATCATGCTGTACTTTGCCCCCTCCGGGTCATGGCGGCGGATGGCGTCGACGATACGCTGGTGTTCCATGCCGCTCTGGGAGCGGTGCTCATCGTTCGTCACCGTGATCACAACGCCGATCGCCGAGGCGATGATCGGGATGAGATTGGGCAGCACATGGTTTCCGCTGCATTCGGCAAGATACTGGTGGAACTTTGCGTCGGCGGCGGAATAATCCTCCTCCGCTTCGATCAGGCGCGTCGCCTCATCGCAGTATGCCTGCATCTGGTCGATCTGCTCGGGCGTTGCGCCGCGCGCAACGATCGCGCAGGTCTCCGGCTCAAGCATCAATCGAATATCCTGCAGGTCGAGCGCGAGATTCTCCGAGCCCTCTTCCATCATAAACGTCAGTCCGAGCGGGTCTTCCGGCACGCCGTTCTTCTCCGAGACAAACGTGCCCGCGCCCTGCCGCGCCGTTAAAATATTGCGGGCAACAAGGCGCTTAATCGCCTCGCGCAGCGTGCTGCGGCCCACGCCCAGCTCGCGCGCCAGATCATACTCGTTCGGCAGCTTGTCACCGGCCTTCATATCGCGGTCCAAAATGACCTGAATGATCTGATCGACTGCAAGATCGACGCGCGTTTTTCCCCCAACCGCTTTTTTCATACTCTGCCTTCTTTCCTGTATCGATTGTTTGCTTGGTCTAGAGTATAATATGTCTGATGTATTTTGGCAAGTTCTTTTTTATATTCTTCTTACTGCCGAGCGGATCCGGGGCTTTCACTTGTTAGAACGTACACTCATCGGGCGCATCAACAAAGCAGGCGACCCTGCAGAGCTGTAGTCTGCATAGTATTGTCGACCCACAACTACGCAATACTACACCTAACCTTACCTGTGTAGTATTGCGTAGCCGTAATGTAAACCAGTTTCTCTCTGGCCCTTCCTTATGTTCGCAAACGCCTACACTATGCGCATTGTCCGAAACATCGGCGCACCGGCCACACGCTTCCACGATCTGCGTCATACTTTCGCCGTTGCCTCTATCAAGAGCGGCGACAACATTAAGACCGTGCAGGAAAATCTCGGTCACGCCACCGCAGCGTTTACATTAGACGTTTACGGACACGTTACGAAGCAGATGAAGCAGGACAGTACTGCCCGTATGGAGCAGTTTATCAAGAGCGTTTCGGATGCTTGACGGACAATAAGGCTAAAAAATAAGGCTAAACAGGGTTTCAGGGCGACAAAAAAACCTTGAAGCCACTGAAGCTTCAAGGTTTTTTCTGGTGCGCGGTACAGGACTCGAACCTGTGACCCCATGCACGTCAAGCATGTGCTCTACCAGCTGAGCTAACCGCGCGAATCGAACAGTGATATACTACTATATCCGCATTCTTTTGTCAACACCTTTTTTCAAAAAGTGCGGATTTTTCTCCCCCCCCGTGAAGAGACTGTTTATAGCATACGCTAAGAGCTCGCTGATGTAAAGAGGGGAAAATAGCAGAAATTCGCCGCCGTTTTTCATCTATTTTTCTGCGGGCACATTTCTTGTCAAGCCGCCGTACGTTCTATATAATAGGCATATATTATGTGTAAATTGAAAATGGGGTGCTTTTTACGATGGGACAAATCGGTTTTGATAACGACAAATACCTTGCCATGCAGTCCGCGCACATCCGCGAGCGCATCAGCAAGTTCGGCGGCAAGCTGTACCTGGAGTTCGGCGGCAAGCTCTTCGACGACTTTCACGCTTCGCGCGTGCTGCCCGGCTTCCAGCCCGACAGCAAGATCCGCATGCTTCAGCAGCTGCGCGACGACGTGGAGATCGTCATCGCGGTCAACGCGAACGACATTGAAAAGAACAAGGTGCGCGGCGACCTCGGCATCACCTATGATGACGACTGCCTGCGCCTGATTGACGCGTTCCGCTCGCTGGGGCTTTATGTCGGCGGCGTATGCATCACGCAGTATGCGGGGCAGAACGCGGCGGATGCCTTCATCAAGCGTCTCAACACGCTTGGCGTTCGCAACTACCGCCACTACCCCATCGCGGGCTATCCCTCCGACGTCGCCCACATCGTGAGCGACGAGGGCTTTGGCCGCAACGAGTATATCGAGACGACGCACTCGCTCATCGTCGTCACCGCGCCGGGCCCCGGCAGCGGCAAGATGGCGACCTGCCTCTCCCAGCTCTACCACGAGCACAAACACGGCGTGAGCGCGGGCTACGCCAAGTTTGAGACCTTCCCCATCTGGAACCTGCCGCTCAAGCACCCCGTGAACCTCGCCTACGAGGCCGCGACCGCGGACCTTGACGACGTGAACATGATCGACCCGTTCCACCTCGAGGCCTACGGCGAGACGACCGTGAACTATAACCGCGACGTGGAGATCTTCCCCGTCCTGCGCGCGATCTTCGAGCGCATCTCCGGCAAGTGCCCCTACCAGTCCCCCACCGACATGGGCGTCAACATGGCGGGCAACTGCATCATCGACGATGAGGTCTGCCGTCAGGCCTCGCGCATGGAAATTCTGCGCCGCTACTACACCGCGCAGGTCGACGTCGCGCGCGGCATTGCTGACGCCTGCCAGCTCAGAAAGCTCGAGCTCGTCATGCAGCAGGCGGATGTGACGCCCGACCTCTGCCCCGCTGTGGCCGCGGCCAAGCAGAAGGCCGAGGAGACCGGCGCGCCCGCGGGCGCGATGGTGCTGCCCGACGGCCGCGTTGTCACGGGCAAGACCTCTTCCCTTCTCGGCGCTTCGGCGGCGCTGCTGCTCAACGCGCTCAAGGCCATGGCGGGCATCCGCAGCGACATGAACCTCATCTCGAATCAGGTCATTGAGCCGATCTCAGCGCTCAAGATCCAGTCGCTCGGCCACCACAACCCGCGCCTGCACTCTGACGAGGTGCTCATCGCGCTGGCGATCTCGGCGCTGACGAACCCCCTCGCCGACATGGCAAGAGCCCAGCTCGGCACGCTGCGCGGCTGCGACGCGCACTTCTCCGTCATCATCTCGGAGGAGGACATCAAGCTCTACAAGCGCCTCGGCATTCACGTCAGCTGCGAGCCGAAGTATGAATCCAAGCGTCTTTATCACAAATAATTCGGAGAAAGCAACATCATGTCTAACGAAAAGAATCTTCCCTATGCCGTCGTCTGCGGCGGCGTGAATATCGACATCGGCGCGCACTCCTTCGCGTCGCTGCGCGCGAAGGACTCGAACCCCGGCAAGGTCGAACTGAGCCTCGGCGGCGTGGGACGCAACATCGCGCACAACATGCGCCTGCTCGGCGTACCGACGTATCTTCTGACCGCCGTGGGCGGCGATTCGCGCGCAAGCCAGGTCGAAGAGAGCTGTAAAGAACTCGGCATCGACCTTTCGCACGCGCTGCGCGTGCCCGACGGCCGCACCTCGACCTACGTGTTCGTGGGCGACAGCGACGGCGACATGGCCGTGGCCGTGGCCGACATGGAGATCTGCGAAAAGTTGACGCCGGACTACTTCGCCTCGCAGAAGGAGCTGCTCGACGGCGCCGCCGCGGTGGTCGTGGACGCGAACCTGCCGCGCGAGTCCATCGCGTACCTTGTCGAGCACTGCGCCGCGCCGCTCTTCGTCGATCCAGTGTCCACCGTCAAGGCAGAAAAGCTCCGCGGGCTTCTCGGCCATGTTCACACGCTCAAGCCCAACCGCATCGAAGCAGAGCTCCTCTCCGGCGTGAAGATCACGGATGACGCCACGCTCTATCAGGCCGCGCAGGCGCTTCTCGATCAGGGCGTGCAGCGCGTATTCCTATCGCTCGGCGGCGACGGCGTGTTTGCCGCGCAGCAGGGCGAGACGCATTTGGAGCCCATCTGCAAAGCCGAGATGCGCAACGCCACCGGCGCGGGCGACGCGATGATGGCGTCCCTCGTCTGGTCGTTCCTCGCGGGCCGCGACCTTGCCGAAAGCTGCGCCGCCGGTACGGCTGCCGCGGCCATCGCAGTCGAGAGCGAAGAGACCATCAATCCAAACATGAGCGCCGAGGCCGTTCTGGCCCGCGCCGCGAAGTAAATTTCTACGACAAAAAAGAACCGTTCGATTGGACGGTTCTTTTTTTGCTTATTTTCTCAGATTCAATAGCATTGCGACGTGGCGATAGAGGCTTCTCTTGATGGCGGGGGTCATGCAGGCCTCCTTGATGGGCATGGCGAGCTTTCTGAGCTCGTCCTCAGCCTGCGCGATGACCTCATCATCCGTGGCGTCGGAGTCGATCTTTGCCGCTGTCTCGGCCATCACGACCGGATGGGGCGCGACCGCGCCCGCGGCCAGACGCGCGGGGCGATTGCCGCCGCAGCGGAGCGCGAAGTTGATGATCGGGAAGTCGATCGTCGTGCGCATGGCGTACTTATAAAAGCCGCTGCGCTCGCCCTCTTCCGCCGCGGGGACGAAAAAGCGCGTGACGAGGATGGGCAGGTGCTCGTGGCAGGCAAAGCCGTTGGCCACGCTGTGGCGCTCGATGAGGGACTTGAGGTCGGTGCGGTGCGTCTCGCCGTCTTCGATGTACTCGACTTCCGCCTCGTAAGCGATGAGCGCGGTGGCGACGTCGGAATAGTAGATCGCGCGGCAGACCGGCGAGTTCGGGATCTGGTGGCAAATGCTGCCGCCGGTCTTGAAGCAGTAGGCAAGGCCGCTGCGCCACAGGTGCGGCTGGTTGAAGTAGATGCAGCGGCGGTCCTGCATGATGTTGCCGCCGACGGTGGCGATGTTTCTGATCTGCGGGGATGCCGTCAGCGACGCCGCCTGCGCGATGGCCGCGTAGCGGCTGTTCAAAAGCTCGCTCTCAGCAAGCTCGGTGAGCGTCATCGTCGCGCCGATGATGAGCTCGCCGTCCTTTTCCTCCAAAACGTGCAGCTCCGGAATTTTCTTCAGGAAGACGAAGTCCTTGTCGTCGCGCACCTCGTTTTTCAGCAGCGGCATGATGTCCGTGCCGCCGCCGATGTAGGTCGGGTGCTCGGCGGAGACGATGTCGTGTAAGCTCTCTAAAACCTGTCCGCTCATTTCACATTCCCCCTCTCGGTCGGCAGGATGGCAAATTTGTCGCACAGCGGCAGGCTGTTGATCTCAGTGCCGCTTGCCCGGCGCACCGCGTTCACGATGGCCGGCGCCACGGGCACCGTGGCAAGCTCGCCGACGCTCTTCGCGCCGTGCGGGCCGTAGGGGTCGTGGCTGTTGACCATGTCGACATACGTGCGCGGCATGTCGCCCATCTGCGGGATGCGGTAGTGCAGGAAATCAGTCGACAGCGTGCGGCGCGAGCGCGGGTTGATCTCCATGCGCTCATAGAGCGCGTAGCCCACGCCCTGCGCGATGCCGCCCTCGAGCTGACCGGCAACGGTCAGGCGGTTGATGGGCGTACCGACGTCCACGACCTCAATGATGTCCATGAGGCGGATGGCGTTGAGCTTCTTGTGGTATTCCGCCTTGACAAAGCAGACGGAGAACGGATTCGGGCAGGCCGCGGCCTTGTAGGTGCCCGCGCCGATGGGCACGCTGCCCTTGGGGTCGAACAGGATCTTGCGCGCGGCGTCCTCAAAGCTCAGCTCAAGCTCCTCGCCGCCGCTGATATAGTAGCGGTGGTCCTTTTCCTTGACCGTGCAGCCGTCGTAGATGACCTTGAGCTGCTCGACCATCTTCTTTTTCAGATCGTCGCAGGCGAGCTTGACGGCGTTGCCGCAGATAAACGTCTGGCTCGAGCCGAACGTACCGGTGTTGTAGGGCGTCAGACCCGTGTCCGCCGCGGTGATCTGCACGCTGGAGAGTGGGATGCCGAGACATTCCGCCGCGATCTGGCTCTCCATCGTCTCGCTGCCCTGACCGATATCGGCAGAGCCGACGAGAAGATGCACGGACGCGTCGGCGTTGAGCATGACGACCGCGCCGCTCAGGCCCTCCTTCGAGGACGGGCCGGAGCCGTGGCAGCTGAAGGAGATGCCCCACGCCTGACGGATATCGTCGTTGTCGATGAGAGGCTCTTTCTCGTCGATCTCCTTCTGGATCTGCTGGCAGCGGCGCGCGCAGTCCTCAATGCCGTTGCTGCTGACTGGGATGCTCGCGCAGGGGAAGCACTCGCCCACCTGCACGTGGTTCATCAGGCGGAATTCGACAGGGTCCATATCGAGCTTCTGCGCAAGGCGGTCCATCAGAATTTCGCGGCCGAACGTGAGCTGCGTGTTGCCGTAGCCGCGGAACGCGCCGCCCGTCACGTGGTTCGTGAAAACGCTCAGGCCGATGAACGAGTAGTTCGGCACGTTGTACTGCAATTTACGCGCGGCGGCGGCCACGACCGTCGGCGTGTGCGTGGTGTAGGGGCCAGCGTTCAGGCGGAACGTCGTATCAAAGAGCTGCAGCTTGCCGTTTTTGTCCGCGCCGATGCGAAGGTCGACGTCGGAGGCGTGACGCACGACGGAGTAGAAGTCCTCCTCGCGCGAATAGAGCAGCTTCACGGGGCGCTTGATCTTGCGCGAGATGAGCGCCGCGGCGTGCTGGGCGTGCAGCTGCTGGCGCGCGCCGAAGCCTGCGCCGACAAGAGGCTTGATGATGTGCACGTCCACTTCCTTGAGGCCGAAGAGCTCGGCCAGAATGCGGCGTTCCTGGAACACCGTCTGCGAGCAGCTGTAGATCGTCATGTGCTCGCCGTCGCTGAAGTCACAGATGCAGCAGGTCAGCTCGATCATCGTGTGCTGCATCGGCGGCGTGACGAAGTGGTCTTCGAGAATGATGTCGGACTTTTCCTCGCCCACAGCGATGTCGCCCTGCGACACCTCGCGCCGCTGGACGACGTTCGTGTCGGAAAGGTGCGGCTGCATTGCGGGCGCGTTGTCCGCGAGCGCGGCCTTGACGTCGAGGATCGGCGCAAGGTTCTCGTACTCGACCTTCACCGCCTCGGCAGCGGCGCGGGCGGCCTCCTCCGTCTCCGCGGCGACGACGGCCACGCGGTCGCCGATGGTCAGCGGCTCGGTCGTCAGCACCTTTTCATCCGCCATCAGAAGCGGAGAGGGCGGGTTGCCCGAGCAGTTGAAGTAGGCCTGCGGGGTCTCCTCCGGCAGGGCGCAGCCGAGAAAACCGGGAACCTTTTCCGCCTCGCTCACATCGATGCTCAGCACCTTGGCGTGGGAATACGGGCAGCGCACGAGCGCGGCGCAGGCCATGTTGGGAAGCTCTAAGTCGTCGGTGTACTTGCCGCGGCCCAGCGCCTTATCCATGGACTCAAGGCGCGGCGTGGCGCGGTTGACAATGTCGAAATGATGCTGTTCCATCACTGCTGCGCCTCCTTTCCGTTCGCGTACTGTTCAATGACCCTGGAGGCCGCGACGATGGCCTCCTCGATCTTCGTGTAGCCCGTGCAGCGGCAGAGGTTGCCGGACATGGCGGCGTGGATCTCCTCGCGCGTGGGATGGGAGTTGCGGTCGAGCAGCGCCTTGGCCGCCATGATCATTCCGGGCGTGCAGTAGCTGCACTGGATGGCGCCGGCGTCGATAAACGCCTGCTGCAGCGGGTGCGGCTCGTCGGCGGTGCCGATGCCCTCGATGGTCTCGACCGTACTGCCGTCCGCCTCGATGGCGAACACACAGCACGAGTTGACCGCGCGCCCGTCCATGATGACCGTGCAGGCGCCGCATTCGCCAAGGTCACAGCCCTTCTTCGCACCCGTCAGGTGCGCGCGCTCGCGCAGCACGTGCAGAAGCGTCTCCCGCGGCTTCACCGTGAACGCGCGGCTCTCGCCGTTGAGCGTCAGGTGAATCGTGTGGTTGTTTTCAAGCATGATGTTCTATCTCCTGTGCAAAATTTGCTGCATGTTCCGTATTGGCCCGTTTCCGCCGCTCCGTGCGCTGCGGCAGGTCTCTCACTCACCGGAGAGCGGGCGTCTCATATCCTCTTTTTCGCCCGCTGGCATATTCTTTCCCGCGCAGGCGCAACGGCCCTCGAGGGCCCTTTTGGGGCTATGGGCAACAGTATACTATCTATTTTGCACAAAATCAAGCGTTTAAATTACGTCGAATTCATTCAACTTTTGTACATTATGTCTCAAAGCGGTTATCAACGCTTTTTCCAACGCTCGAACGGGGCGTCCCCCTCTCGTCTTTCTCCACATCAAAAAAAGGCACGGGACAGCCTTCGCTGCCCCGTGCCCTTTTCCCTTTTTGCGCAAAAAACGGGCCGCTGAGGTATCAGCGGCCCGCCCTTCGCCTTTTCACTTTTCAACGAGATAGCTGCCGCTGTCCGTCGCCTCCGTCACGATGGGGACGAACTCGACGTCGTAGGCCTTCATCGCCTCGGTGACGCCTGTCTCTTATACACATCTCCGAGC
>ERZ1027239.809-NODE-809-length-11097-cov-5.753215_pt1 | contig 11097 bp, 14 predicted proteins | sample MGYA00519476_ERZ1027239 | MGnify/ENA primary metagenome ERZ1027239 (study PRJEB26926, sample SAMN06164636) | human gut metagenome | biome: ENVO:00009003; feature: ENVO:2100002; material: ENVO:00002003 | host: Homo sapiens | place: USA | collected 2012 ... | reverse complement strand
AGAGACAGTTTTCAAAGCGTGTTTTATAGATACACAAGGGCATTTAGGAGTGTCAGGAAGGATTTGAACTCAATTCTTGGCTGATTTGGCCCGCTTTATAGTTGGCTTTCCACTCTCAAATATTTTTATCGCTCATCTTTCCTAAAAAATTAAAAGTTTTTATTGAAGAGGTTGGTATCATATTTTGATACCAACCTCTTTTTAGTTTACGGAAAAAAGGAGGTTCACCACATGAACAGCAGCAACACAGGACAGCAGCTCCGTTACCTCGAAGAAGTTTGCATTTCTCTCCATCGTGCGGGCTTTGAAACAAAGCCGCCGGAAGATTGCCACCTCCCCATCCTGTGGAACGATGCGCCGCTGTGCCGCATCACCGGCAAGGGCAGCGTGTACTATCGCCGGGAGGATACGGACACGCCACTGGCAGAGGATGCCCTGTTTCGTATCGAGGACATCGCCGCGAAGACACTGGAGTATATGACCGCTATGGAATACGCACCTCAGCTCAAGGCGACCGATCTCACTGGTGACTACCGCATCCTTGCTGACTTCGGTGACGCGGTGCTGGCGGGCCACCCCACCGAGCGCGGTGTCCAGTTTGTGACCTGGGAGTGGGACTTTGACCGCAAAGGCGTCCATCACGGACATTATTTCCAGGACGACTACGACGCCGCCAAGCGCGACTTCACCGTCCGCGGCGGGCTTATTCAAAAAGACGCCCTTTTTGAGCCGGAGCAGCTTGCGGAGATCTACCGCGCGCTAAGGTTCGTCCGTGAACAGGATGAAAGCCTTTCGTTTGGACGGGATCAGGAATTGGCGGAGCTGATGGAGCAGGTCGGCAAATCACTGCCGGAAGCCGCTCTGCGGCAGCGGGACGCACCGGAACAGATTGGCATGACAATGAAATAAGCACGTGCACAGGCCGGACAGAAATGTCCGGCATTTTTTATTTTAGGAGGAAAAGATGATGGAAATTCATGGCACGATCCACTTCAAACTCATTCTTCCGCACTTCCCCGGCTTTCAGCAGGAGCCGCTGCCGGAGCCTGTTTGCAGCCATTCCCCGGATTGCAAGGACTGCCCCTATCCCCGCCACGGTTTTCTCTGCTGGGGCGCGGACGGGACCTGCCTGCGGAGCCGAATGAACGAGATCAACGAGAAAAAGGAGGACAACGATCATGATGAGCGCAGTTCTGAGTAATCCAAGCCACCCGAAATACGGTGTGGCAACGATTCCCTTCCCCATTCCCCGGGATCAATACACACAATGCATGGAACTGCTGGCGGCGTTGGAGATCGGCGACGCGATCAAGGTGGACTGCAAGGTGGAGAAGGTCGACAGCTTTTTCTCTGTGCTCAAACGCACGGAAATGCTCACGGTCAATGCGGAGGAGCTGAACTACCTTGCCAAGCGGCTGGACAGCTTCGACACCGGCGAGGCCGCACAGTTTCAGGCGATGGCCCACAAGCTGGAGCTGTTCGAGCTGAAGGACCTCATCAACCTGACCTTCTGCTGCCAGCAAGCCACGGTCATTACAGACTTTTCCGACCTCGCCGCTGTTGGCCGCGACCATTACATGAACCTGCACGGAGGCAGTGCCAAAACAGAGGAATTGGATGCGCTGGACGGCGAGAAAACCGCGCGGCGGCTCATTGAAAACGGCGGCGGCACGATCACACCCTACGGTGTGGTCTACGACAACGGCATGAAGCTGGAGCAGGTCTACGACGGCCGATTCTTCCCCTGCTATTACTATGAACCGAACGTCATCACCGTTGCGGCGACCTCCAAAAACGAGCCGGAGGACACCAAGCACATCACATGGCTGCACCTCCCCATGATTCAGGAGGAGATCGACCGCGCCCTCCTTCGCGGGGGCATCACAGATCCCGCCGATGTCCGCCTGCGGCTGGAGGACAGCCAGCTCCCCAATGAAGTGGATGTTCTTCTGGATATGGAGTATGAAACTCTCGCCGACCTCAACGAACTGGCAGCGGCGACGGATGGGTTATCAAAAGCGGATATGGAAAAGCTGGGCGCCGTGGTCATGCTGGCAGAGTCAAAGTCCGCGGCACAGATCAAAAACCTTGCGGAAAGCCTCGACCTCTTTGACTTCGCCCCCGGCGCGCATACGCCGGAGGAATACGGCAAGTACATGATCCGCCAGTCCGGTCATTTCGAGTATGACGAAAACCTCGACGCTTTTTATGACTATGAAAAGTACGGCACGGAGCGCATGAACGCGGAAGACGGGATGTTCACCGACCGGGGCTACATCGCGTACAAGGGCTATTACAGCATGGAAGAAGTGATGAACGGCAGCCAGAGCAGCCGCATGGATTTTGAGAAATACGGTCAGGATTGCATGGAAAATGACTGCGTGACGCAAACGGAGTTCGGCCTGCTGCGGCGTTTGGAGCCGCCCTTCCCGGAGCCGCGGCAGGGGCAGAGGATGATGTAAGCCAAAGCGGCTCGATCCAAATGGAACGAGCCGCTTGATAGGTAGACTAATTGGAATTGTCTTTTCTGTAGCCTAATTGAAAACATGGTATGTCTGCAATGTAAGCATTTTCCCAGATTCTGTGGTAATCTCCTCGCATCCGCCCTTTTCAAAATGAAATTTCTCAACCAAGCGAATGCTTGCCACATTTCTCACATCCACTTCATAAATGTAGTACTGATACTTACCTGTTGCATTTAAATGGTCCAGTAGTCCCTTCAACGCTTCATAGCCGTATCCCTTCCCATGTGCAGAACGCTTCAGCCACAGTCCGATTTCAGGCGTTTTCTCTTTAATTCCAAATGCTTCCATGCTTCCGATAAACTCACCCTCTTGTGTGAGAATAACCAGTTCAAGCATGTTTCCCTGTTCCATATCTTTTACAAATCCTGATACGATTTCATTGGCTGTGTTTATATTGGAAAAGCTGTCGGGATACTGATACTTTGTAATCTCGTCCGTAAACTCTTTATAGTATTCCTCCAAAAAAGAATTGCTGTAAGGCTGTATGATAAGCCTTTCTGTTTCTAACATAAACCACATAATTATGTTCTTCTTTCTTGCAAATTTCGATTTGTTTACCACATCATAGCACACCCCTAAAAATGTGTAAAGCCAAATTCCACACCGAAAGGAGACCAAAATCTTGAAAAATGCAACACAATTTCATATCCGACCTGCCCGCCCGGAGGAGGCGGGCTTATTTTATACCCCGCACCCCGAAGAAGATAAGCGGCTGGGTACCGTTGGCCATGTCCGCATGGACTTCGGACGCAGCGGCAATGAGTTCTGGCATACCTGGTGGCCCCGCGGCCCGGAGGAACTGAACAGCCCCATGTTCAAGGCGGAGCTACAGGAGGTCGTGGACACGCTGCGGGAGAGTGTGCTGAAAAACCGCTTCGCGATGGAGCGTTTTTGCTATGAACACGGTGGCAAAATCAGCGGCGGCTATATACAGAACTACGGCTACATCGTGGAAACGGAGCGCTACCGCTACTGTCTGCGCTGCAACCCCTCTCCGGGCGATTATAACTGCTACTGTACGGCCTATGATCTGACCGTCCAGCGGCAGAACATGGCGCGGGACAAGACTTTGGTGGGCCGCGTCACCTATGCCAATGGCGATGCACAGGAGTTTACCGATGCTGAAGCATTTCTGAAGTGTGTGCGGGAGGAGCTTCCGTATCGCCCCACCACAGGCTTCCGGTATGAGGTACTGACCGACGATCCCACCGTCCGCAAGCAGGTGGACGATATCGTTTTTGACCTTTATGGCGAGGAAAATCCCCGCCAGTTGGAGGAATACCAAAAAACGCCCGATCAGGGCATGACAATGGGAGGAATGTGAGTATGGAGAGAAAAATGGTGAATTTCATCAGGGAGCAGTATCCCCCTGGCACCCGCATCCGGCTGAACGCTATGGACGATCCCTACGCGCCCATTCTTCCCGGCACCGAGGGCGAAGTAGACTTCGTGGATGACATTGGCACTATCCACATGAAATGGGATAACGGCAGGTCGCTGGCACTTATTCCCGGCGAGGACAGCTTCACGGTGCTACCTCCCAAGCTGACCACCCTCAAGCTGTATATGCCCCTGACCGCCGATCTCTACGAGCGAAACGAGTACGGCGAATTTGACGATAGCAGCACACTTCTGGAGGGCCGTGAGCTGCGCGGCTATCAGGATCAGATCACGGCGGCGCTGGTGAAAAACCGGATGCCGGAGGAGGCGGAGCGCGGCCTCATGCATTGGTATGATGAAGCCGACAGCGTTGACCGCAAGGTGCGCACCGCCGTCTTCACCGTGGAGGAGCGTGATCGCCAGCTCTGGGGCGTGGCGGAATGCCGTGTCGCCGGGGAATTATCGGACACGGAACTGGGAAACTTAAAGGAATACCTCACCGGGCAGGCGTCGGACGGCTGGGGCGAGGGCTTTGAGCAGCGGGAAATTTCCGTGGATGACGGCGGTGAATTGTATGTCCACCTTTGGAACTCGGACGAGTGGAGCATCCAAACGGAGCAGGAGCTTTTCTCCCCCAAGCTGGCGGATGGACTGCCGGAGCTATGCTTCTCCACGCTCCCCGGTACCGGCGAGCTCATCTGCATCAAGCGCGGCGAGAGCGGCTACTATCCCAGCGATTGGAACACAAACGATCCAGCGCATAACCGTGAGATAGCGGACTACAACAACGAGCGGCTTGGGGTGACTCGGGAGCAGCGATTGGCGATGGAATGCGGCAGCATGCACGGCTGGGGCGTCCCTGGTGCTGACCCCAGCTACTATGAGCAGAAGATGGGAGGAATGAAGTTTGGCTAAAAAAGTGTTTGCCATGTATCTGGCAAAGGAGGGCAATCCTAACAGCGATGCATACGCAAAGCTGGACTTGCCCGCCTCCCCGTGGGAACTGTGGGACGCGCTGGACAAGGTGCGCCTTCAGAAAGAAGACATCCTGTACATGGAGATTGAAGACTACTATGCCTTTGTGTATCTCGCTCCACATTTGGACGGGTTAGAGATCAGTCTCAACGAGCTCAATGACCTCGCCGCACAGCTTGCGGCATTGGACGAGGTACAAGGGATCGCCTTTGAGGGGATGTTCTCCATAGAGGTGCAGAAAAAAGTAAACGCCAACGGCGGCGTCATCACGCTGCAGGATCTGCGGGATCTGGCGGTCAGCGCAAAAACCGACTGTTATCATGTGGTGGATGCCGCGGATGACGCCCAGCTTGGCCGCTTCTATGCGGAAAACGGATTCATCCCCGAACTGGACGGCATATCCGACGGGGTGTTCGAAATGCTGGACTTCGCCGGCATCGGAAGAATGATGCGATGCAGTGAAAACGGCGTATTTGTGGGCAGCCTGTATGTGCTGCGGGATGGCGAGCTGACAACCGCACCGCCCGTCCAAAAGACGCTGCCGGAAAAGCCGGGATACCTCTTCCGGCTCACGCTTGGACTGCATCCCGACATTGGAGGTAACCGCACGACGGAGCTGGATCTTCCGGCGTCAGAAGAAGCGCTGGCTGCGGCGCAGGAGCAGCTCGGCACTCTGAATTGGGAAAACACCGTTGTCCTCAACTATGACGGCATTCTTCCCAACGCTGCCTTTTTCGCAGACCTCCCCTCTGAACTGGAGGCGTTCAACGAGTTCGCCAAAGCAGTGCAGGATATTCCTTTTCCTGAAAAGCAGCTTCCAAAGCTGAAGGCTCTGCTAAAGCAGTTTGAGGTGCAGGACATCGAAACCGCCATAGGCTTGACGGAGCATCTGGATGACTACGTCCTCACACCGGAGATCAGCTCGCCGCAGGAAACTGCCATCGACCAGCTTCACTTCATGACGGATGACCACTCGGTGGAATTGCTGATTTCCCATGTAAACCTCTACACCTACGGCTGCGACCTCATCAGAGAGGACAACGCAGTGCTCTCGCCCTACGGTCTGCTGCACCGTGCGGACTATCAGCCCATGCTGTCGCCAGTGCAGGAAAAGATGGAGATGACGATGCGATGAACAAAGAACAGTTTTGGAATATTGTAAACGAGGTCCACTCGTCGACTGACCCGAGAAATCAGAAGGAAGTGCTCACGGCGCTTCGGGACCGACTCAGAAATCTACCGTCAGAGGAGATACTGGAGTGGAAGCAGATTTTCAGTTTTTATCAGGACGCCGCAAGGAGAAACGACCTGTGGGCGGCGAGTGCCGCCATGGGCGCACATAGCTCCGATGACGGATTTATGGACTTTCGCTCCTGGTTGATCTCGCAGGGGCGCGATGTGTACATGTCCGCGCTCAAAGCCCCTGAGTCGCTGGTATCGGTCAACACGGACGGACAGGAGCTCAATTTTGAGGACTATGCCTACGCTCCATGCAAAGCCTATGCCGAGCGGCGCGCTTACGAAGAGATGTCCGTGGGAGATATCCTTGCAAGCTATATCAAGTGGGCGGCGACCAATGAGCAGCAGAAGCAGAACGATCCTGCCGCAGGAGAGAAAGTCATGCCTCAAAAGTCAACGGACTTTTTTGTGCAGTCGGCGATGCTGGGGAAATACGATCTGTATGACGAAATGGAGCGGCGGGAGCTGCCGGACGACGTTCTGCGCAGCTTGAAAGAAGATATCCCACAGCGCGGTGATATCGCAGACGGCTGGCAATATGAGGACCTGCCGCGGATCATGCCGAAGCTCTCGCAAAGGTTTCAGGAGAAGCTAGAACGTATCGAGCAGCGGGCAAAGGAGAACACGGTACCGACACAGCGCAGAGAGCTAAAAGACAAAACGCTCCGACGCTTCCTCGGGACGCTTCCGTGTACATCACAGGCAGAAGTAAATCTCCTGAGCGACCGCATGGCCGAGATGACGGAGCAGGATGAGACGATCCTGTCAGCCATGATCGAGCAGCACGATCCCCGCACGGCGGAGCGAGTGCTGGAGCTCATGGATGATATGAAAAACTGTGAAGTGCTTGCAGGCGTCGGCAGCTATAAAGCCCTGGGAGAATACTGCGTTGCGCAGGAGACCAACGTGCCGCGGGAGCTTTGCGAATACCTTGATCTGGAAGCGCTGGGGAAGCACTATCAGGAGGAATACCCCGGCGCTTTCATCGGGAACGACTACGTGCAGTTCCCGCAGATGTCACAGGGTATGAGGATGAAGATGTGATGGGGAAACGTGTACTTCCATTTATGGTAAACGTCTACGACGGAGAGGCGTTTTGAGGTGACGTAGGTAATCAGGTGAAGAGTTGTATAATTCGGCGATGTAGATAGCGAAGATAAAAATGTGACTATGAAATGTTGCGGATGTCTGGGCTTTGAGATAAGATAACCTCAGTAATATTTAGAAAAATATGGAGGTGTCTTATGTCGAGATTTTTTGATTTTAGCGACAGTGACAGAGAAAAGCTCGAGAGGAAAATCAAAGAGACATGGGTGGACTTTCGCACGGACTTGACCAATAAAAGATTTGGATATCAAGAAATTGACAGAGCCAAAGAATGCACATTCTTAAAGGTATATGACGAAATGTTTTACAAGAATCGGGGATTTGAGTTCAACACGATAACGGTTGATGAACTAAAGGATCTGACGATAGGAAGAGGTGCGATCCTTGGCGTTGAGGAATGTCCGGATTACGAACGATTCATTCCAAAAGAAGAATTTATCAGAGAGGCAAATCGATTTAGTCCTCCAGGAGTAGAGTGGCTCTATTTAGCCATAGGTGAAGAAGAACAAATCAATAAATGTTCTCAAGCAGAATGTAGAGCAGAGAGAGGGAACAGATTTGGCTTCTGTCACTTTGAATTTGGCAGTGAATGTGGCGACTTAAAAATTGTTGATTTAACAATTGCAAATGACCTCTCTTATGATGAACTTAACAAGAAATTAGAGACGCATGCTCAGGAAATATGCGAGGATGAAATTAGAAGAGCCATGCATACAAGAACCATATCCAGAGATAAATCTTGGCAAGGCAATTTCAAAAAGACGCTTATAATGTGGATAGTTTATACGTATAGTAAATTGCTATCCGAACAGATTTTTGAGCCGCTTGATGAGACTGACGATAAAAATGTTATGTATGCACCTTTCCAGACAATGGCGCAGTACTATATTTCTTGTGGGTATTCAGGCATTATTTATGGGAGCACCGTTTGCAGTGGTGGGAGGAATCTTGTGCTGTTTGACAAAGGCATAGCACATCCTGTAGGAGCTGTAGAAGACTATATCATTACTTGAGTAGTATTCAAAAATATTTTGCCTTATCCCGCCTATCCGGCGGATGAGAAATAATCAACTTAGGGGCCGATTTTCCGAAAGGGGATCGGCCCCTTCTTTTTTTATGCCCTTTTTCGGGAAATCACCCCGGAAAGGAGAAAACATGCGCGATGAACAACTGTTGGCATACCTCAAAGGCTCCTGCTCCGGCAGGAAAAACCGCGTCGGTGGGATGGAACTGGAGCGAACACTCCATGTCAGCGGGACCGACCTGCGAAAGCTGGTGAATCAGCTGCGGCGCAAGACCCATCCCATCGCCAGCGACCGCAGCGGCTACTTTTACGCCACAACTGCCGGTGAAGTCTACGACACCATCCGCCAGCTGAAACGGATGGCGGCGGGACTGGAAGCGGCCATCAACGGTCTGGAACGGTCTATGGATCGGTTCCGTGAGGACGAGGAGGCCGGACATGGCTAAGCCGCCCTTTCCCTGGATCGGCAGCAAGGAGAAGATTGCACCGTACATCCTGCAGCTTTTCCCGCCCAAGCTGACGCAGTATGTGGAACCGTTCGGCGGCAGCGGCGCGGTGCTGCTGGCTCTGCCGCCGGACCCAAACCGATTGGACATTTATAACGACTTGGATGCCGAGCTGGTGAACCTGTTCTCTTGCATCAAGGAATGCTCCAATGTTTTGCTGCGGGAACTGAAATTCCTGCCCATCCACGGCCGCAAGCTCTTCGAGTATTACCGGGACTTTGTCGCCCACAAGGAGGTCTACTTTCAAAATGTGCAGGCGGAGATCGAGTGTCTGGGAGATCGCTCCTGCTTTACGGAGGAGCAGGCCGGAGAACTGCTCCCCATTTTTCAGGAGCGGCTGGCGCTTTACGATGTAAAGCGAGCAGCGGCGTATTACCTTGCCATCCGCGGCAGCTTCAGCGGGACGATCAACTCTTTCGGTGTCAAAGGGTTGGATGTCGAACGCTTCCTAAAGCTGTTTCCACCGGTGTCCGCACGGTTAAAAGATGTGCCGCTGGAGAACAAAAACGCCTTGCAGCTCATTCGGGAACGAGATAAAAAAGGCAGTCTTATCTATGCCGATCCGCCCTATGTCAAAACGGAGCGGCTCTACCGTGTCGCTGGGAAGCTGGGACGTTTCCGCAGATTCCATGTCCGGCTCTGGCAGGTACTAACTGGCCGTGACAGTTATGTGGTACTGTCCTACAACGACTGTCCCTTTATCCGTAAGCTCTATCAGGATTGGTACATTTCATCTTTCCAGCGCAGCAACCCGCTCTCCCAGAAAAAGGGCTCGTCCTTCGGCGAACTCATCATCACCAACTACGATCCCCGCCCCTACATGACCAGCCAGATGAACCTCTTCGACGAGCCGTTGGGCGAATGGGAGCTGAAGCTGGTCCATATCCCAAAATATCCACCAAGGAGGAAAACAGCATGAAATTCAATTTGAATCATGATCCTAACAATAAAACTCTTGCCATCCCCCGCGCCGCTTTGCAGCTCTCCGGCCTTGCAGGCGTCAGCGATCTGATCCTCCATACCGACAGCGGCTGTATTCTGCTGCTGCCGGGAGATCCCACCGTAGCGGAACTGCTGAAAACCATTTCTCTCATCTCCACCGTTACGCCGCAGCTGATCTCCCGTCTGGCGGAGAGAAGCCAGATGGCAATGGAGGCCGGAATGACGGAAACGGCATGCGGTGCCTGTGAACACGAACCCCACTGCTCCGGCCTTGAAATTCCGCCCTGCCAGCTGGCGGAGGCAGGGATCTCGCCCAACACCGCGCTGGAGTCCTTTGTAGAGAAGGGCAGAGTCATCGTGCAGGCAGCGGAGAAAACCGCCGCAGATGTGCTCATCGACGAGCTGGACGATGATGTTCGCACCATGCTGGAGGATTCCGGTGTGCAGCTGGAGGGCGTATGCCGCCTGCTGGAAAAGGAGGAAATCTCAGAATGAATGACACCTATCTCTACCCCTACTCCTCTGCCGAGGCGAGAGAGCGGAACGAGCTTTCCCTCTGGCGGGAGAGCCACAAGGCGAACATCGCCTGCCGTGATGCCATCGAGGAGGCCATCCGCCAGAATTTCGACGGGATGCATCTGGACAAGGACTGTATCACGCCGGTGCTGGACGAATACGGCTACAAGCGCACCGCATGGGTGCTCGCCAATACGCTGCACGAACTCAAGTGGGATGGGCGTTTCAGCTACGCCAACAAGCATTGGGCAGAGAAGATATATATTCCCACAGATCTCAACCACAACAGCGATTTTGTTGTCCGAAGCCATCCGGCCGTGCTGGATGGCTTCGTCAGTTTCTACCGCAAGGCAGTGCAGGCTCTGAATCTCTTCGGTGCGGAGCATTGTGTCGGTGACCGCGCCGAGCAGGACTATACCGGCAAGGTGCTGGTACTCAGCCCTGACACGCTGAAAGAATCCTGCTGGAGTCAGGAAAACCAGCTCTGGTATGCCCATGACGGTTTTGGCTGTTCGCCTCACGCCATTGGCCGCTCGGTGCGCTGCACCTGCCTTAGCGACGGGGAGATGACACGCTGGAACCGTAACGAGTTCATTGGCGTACTGGATGACCAGTTCCTTCCGGAATGGGCAAAGCCGAAGCTGGCAGAGCTTCAAGCGCAGGAGCAGACCGATGCCCCCACGATGGGCGGCATGAATATGAAGTGAGGAGGATGCCTGAATGTGCATGACCTATTACACCGTGGACGATCTCCGCCCCGGAAGGCCCGGATGGGATGTGAGGCAGTTTTCTGCATTGGCGGAGGCCATCGACCATTACCGGATGCTCCCCATGGACTGTCTCTTATACACATCTCCGAGCCCACGAGACTAGGCATGATCTC
>ERZ1027239.808-NODE-808-length-11099-cov-4.042557_pt1 | contig 11099 bp, 9 predicted proteins | sample MGYA00519476_ERZ1027239 | MGnify/ENA primary metagenome ERZ1027239 (study PRJEB26926, sample SAMN06164636) | human gut metagenome | biome: ENVO:00009003; feature: ENVO:2100002; material: ENVO:00002003 | host: Homo sapiens | place: USA | collected 2012 ... | reverse complement strand
ACCGAGATCTACACAAGTCTATTCGTCGGCAGCGTCAGATGTGTATAAGAGACAGTCTCTGATGTCAGCATATAGTCCTCTGATGTCTTCATACGCCTGCCTGTTTTTTCTTTTCTACCATTGCCACAAGGCTGTCTAAGTTGCGGAAATTCCGAGGTGTTACGTCTGATGATTCCAGTTTTATCTGGTATTCGTCTGAAAGGAGCATCAGGATGGTGGTAATGCCTAAGGAATCCAGTTCATTGAACAGGAAGTCTGAATCTAAATCTACCAGTGGTAGGGCTTCTTCCAGGATTTTTCTAATATTCTCTTTCATATTGATTTTCATTTTTATACATATTGATTTTAGTTCATCTTAAATCTCATTCATGCTGATCTTGAATCTTATTCATGAGATCTTGATTCTTTTTTATAATCACATTTGACGGCTGATTTCTGCTTGGTTGATGATTTCTACATTTTCAACAATCCCTTCCATGCTGAATTTCATCAGCCTGCATTTGTCAGGATCTGCTTCTACGGCAATCACTTTTGTTTCCGGGTGGAGCAGGGCAAAGAGGAGCACTTTCTCTCCATAGCCGGCAGACGGGATGATGACTGGCAGGGAAGTATCCTGCTGTTCCATCCACGCCTGATAATCACGGTTGCGCCTGAGATTTCGCTTGACGGTGCTGAAAACTTCCACACCCTTGTAGCGGTAGCGGTCGAGGACCAGGTCGTGATAATAGGCCACTCCCTCTTTCCTGCGGCGGAAAAGCATCTGTAAGGAAAGGGGACGAACCCGGTATTCTCCCTTGTGCTTCACCAGCCAGTTGAAGATAAGCGGCGGGAAAATATAGGCCATCAGAACCACGGAGAACATGCCTGCGATGGTGACTTCTGCCAATGAACGGAGTGCCGGATGGCGGGCTACTATCAGCGTGCCGATGCCGATAAACATGATGAGGGCTGAAATGATGATGGAATGCTTGTAGGAGGCAAGCATCTTGCGCCGGTAGGCATATTCGTACATGGCTCCCTCTGTCATGAAGATGGTGTAGTCGTCGCCCTGGCCGAAGATGAAGGTGGCGAGGATGATGTTCACGATGTTGAACTGCATGTGGAAGATGGCCATCAGTCCCAATATCCACAGCCAACTGATAGCCATCGGGATGAACGAGAGGACTGCTAACTCGATACTTCCCATAGACAACCAGAGGAAGAAGAATACGATGAATCCGCAGGCAAATCCGATGTAGTTGAAATCGTCTGACAGATGGTTGGCAATGGCGCTGTTCATGCTCTTCACATCAAAACTGAAGCAATGTTGTGCTTGCAGACAATCCTCCACCTTCTCTACATCCTTTTCTTTGGTAGAGAGGATGTTGATGACGTGGTATTTGCCGTTGAGACTGTCGGTACTGATGTTGGAGGCAAATGCGGATTGCAGTAGAGGTTTGAAATGCTGAATGTCCTGCGGCTGGTAATCCTGGTGGAGAATGTGCTCGAAATCTGCGAAACAACCATCGGCAAATCCTTCTTCTGTCATATAAGGTTTGATGCCGGAAGTGAGGAGATGCTGGTGTTTATCGAGGAATTTCTGCCAGAGTTGCAGGCGCCGTGCCTGTTCTTTCTTCGATGTGATAAACTGGTTGCAGGAGGAGTAGTCCTGTATAGTCTTCTGGTCGGAAAGTTCCTGCAGAGTTCCCTGCAAGGAGAGGCTTTTGTCGAGTGCTCCGTCCAAAGTGGAGTCGGAAGACAGGGCATAGACTTTCTGGATTCCGTCTTCCTGTTTCATCATTTTGGCGAAATATTCCATGTCTGCCTTCTGTTCCGGAGTCATATAATTAATGTGTGCCATGTTGGTGTCAAACTCCGTCTGCAGACTGAAATATCCGAAGATGATGGTCAGGATGAGCACAATGGTAACGAAGATCGGTTTCTTTTCGAGCGAGATGTTGCTCCACTTGTCAAGGAATGTATGCTTTGCCTCCCCTGTTGTCTTAGAAAGATGGGGAAGATAGATGAGCACGAATACGATGGTGCCGACGAGCAGGAGAGAACTGAACAGTCCCAGGTCTCTTAAGGCCACGGATTTTAGTGGAACTAATGCCAGGAAAGCACCTACCGTAGTCACGTTGCCCACCAGGAGCGGCATGACGATTTCTTTCAGCGCCTTCCGCTTGTCGGGTGTATGAGAAAGGTGGGCGATGAAATGAAGAGGGTAGTTGACTGCAATACCCAAGATGATGGATGAAATGCCGATGACGATGACCGAAACCTGATTGTGGAAGAGAGCTAACCCGCCGATGGCAAAGAGCCAGCCCCATCCGATGGAAAGGGCTATGAGCAAAAGGTTTCTCCTGCTTCTGAAGGAGAAGAAGAGCAGGGCAAGAATCAGTACGACGGCAATACTTACAGAAAGAATGCTGTCGGTTTTGATCTGATGGGCATTGGTGACGGCAATAACGGGTCCGCCTATGATGTGGATTTCTATATTCGGCTGCGACTGGCTCGCTTCCCGGGCACAGTCTTTTAGCATTTGGGTAAGGCGGGCATTGTTTTCTGTCTCACTTGCCCCGAAGGGAGAATCCATCATCACAATGGCCTTCTTCATGTCGGGAGAGAAGATATAGCCATCGTACATTTCATATTTCAGACTGGATTCGGAATGCTGCAATTTCTGCAGGATGGGAGTAAAGAGGTTCAGCGGGTCGCGCTGAATGTTGTCAGACAGAATGCCGCCGGTAGGGAAGAGGAGCATTTGTTTGTCTGCTTTCAGCTGGTGGGGAATGTAATCAGGCTGACTGAGCAGACTGTCCATTCTCCGATAGTCTGCATCTGTCAGGAAATAAGGAATGTTCTGATAGACGAAATCTGTTATCTGGTTCATCTTTTCCAAATCCACTTGTGCCATCAGGTTTCTGATGACGTGGGCAGAGTCTGTTTTCTCCACATTCTCTACGAAAGCGTCGATGGTATGGGTCAGTATTTCCGGATCATCAGATTGCGCAGCATTCCTGTATTGGAAGATGGCGAAAATCTTGCTGGCTCCCGAAATGTTCTGATAGACCTTCATGGCATTCTGGTGCTCGCTGTCTATCGGAAGAAAGTCGGCAATATCTTCCTTGTAGTTCAGTCTGGTAACTGCCAGGAGGAGTATGAGCGTGATTGCTACGGATGAGCAGATGCCACTCAGCCGATGCGTCTTGAGATAATCGTATATTTTCAGAATCAGTTCTGTCATTTTCTTATTTCTTATTTCTTCTGCTTCTTACTTATTGTTTCTTCTACTTCTGCTTACTTGTTGTTTACAGGGTTGGCGTAAATGCCTAAATAAATATCTTTCAGCATTTCGATGTCGCAAGTATCATAATGTTCCAATTCTCTGACGTGTGCCAAGAATTCTTCCTTCTGTTGCGGGGTATAGAAATCCTGGTATTTTCTGGTGCCGTACCGCAGGTCGTAAGCGATGTAATTGTTGGGATATAGGCGATAGGCCTTGTTGATGCGCTCGTCCAGCAGATGGGCTACAGCCTTGTGATATTCGTTGCTCGTAAGCTGTTCCAGTTTCATCAGTTCCATGCGGGAAATCGGTTCGCAGATTTCTATGTGCACCCTACCTTTGGGTTGGGAGATTCCCGTCAGAATACTGTTCAGATCTTCGCCCGGTTTTTTGGTGTATTTGGCAAACTGGCTTTCGTAGAGTTCGAGCGTTTTCAGAATATCGCACGATTCCCATTCGTAGGAAACGGCTACAGGTACGATGTGCAACTGGTCTATAGCCTTGATTTTATCATCCGGGCAAGACATGCAGAACATCTTGATGATGCCCTGGTCTGTCGTGTCGTTTCCATCCTTGGTCCTGCCGTTGCGCTGGGCAATCCAGACAGACTGTCCTTTCTCCTGAATCACGAAACGGATGTAATCGGACAGGTGTCTGGAACTGCGATAGAATTCTTTCAGACTTCCGCCCGGGCGTTCAACCTTAAACATCTTGTTGCATTTGCCAATATCGATAATCAACTGGTTGGACATCAGATTGGCACCAAAGGTAATCTCTGTGGTGTCGAAGCCGTGATTGAGCAGGAAATATTGGAGAAGACTGGAGTCTAACATGATGTCACGGTGGTTGGAAACATAGAGATAATGCCCTTCAGGACTCAGCTTGTCGAGTCCTGAGCAGGAAAATTCCGTGATGCTGTTTTCTATCACCTGCTGGTTGACTTTACTCATCGTGTCCTGTTGAAATTCTCTAACCGTCTGGTAGTTGGCTATGCGTTGACGGATTTCCTTGACCGATTCTTCCGGATAGACGTATGCAGAAAGAATCGGAAACGATGAACTGTGGGCGATGCGCTGCATGGCCTCAAGAAATTCATCGGGATTGTATGGGCGAATATCGTCAAAATCTGTTATGTTCATATTGGAATCTTTTTTGTTCTTTCATTCTTGGAATCCTTGATTTTTTTCATTCTTGGAATCCTTGAATCAGGAAAAGTCTAATGCTGTAATTATTGGGTCTGAAGTTTTCTGATCCAAACTAAAAACTCTTTCTTCCATTGCCGACATTCGGGCGAACCCTTTGTGTCGGAGGCTCCAAATCCATGTCCTCCCGTCTTGTATTGGATGTATTGATGGGGAATGTGATGGACAGTCAGGGCGGAATCGAGCAATTCTGAGTTCTGGTATTTTACGATAGGATCATCCTTGCAGTTTACCAGAAACACGGGTGGGCAACTGGCTGAAATATGGCGCTCAACAGACAGGGAGTCTCGAAGCAGTCTGCTGTTTTTGCGGTTGTCGCCCAACAAGGCTCTGCGCGACCGCTTGTGAACGTATTTTCCGTTCATGGTAACGACCGGATAGATGGGAGCTACAAATGTTAGGGGGAGTTGACGCAGGGTAACTCCCGACAGTACAAGATGACCGCCTGCAGAAAAGCCCATCGCTCCAATGCTGTCGGAGCAGACTCCGTATTCCCTTGCGTGTTCCTTAATATATAAGGTGGCTTGGGTCAGGTCGTCCAATGCGTCAGGGTATCGGACTCCTCTGAACAGATGGCGGTAATGCAGGAAGAAGGCCATGAATCCGGCAGTACGGTAATGGAGCACGAATGCAGAGATTCCGTTGTTCTGCAACCATTTGCCCACTTCGTGTCCTTCGCCATTCATATCGTGCCAGAGGTAACTTCCTCCAGGACATACGATGACAGCCATCTTGCTGCCACCTTTTGCCAGATATGCAGTCATTTCCACATTCTTTCTGCATGCTGTGCCTTGCCAGATGTTGACTTTCTCCTGTGCCTTCAGTATCTGGAGACATAGGAGGACGAACCCTATTATGATCATCAGTCTTTGCTTCATCGGTTTAATTCTCATTCTTTCCGATTTCATTTATTTTATGGAGTATGGAATTTCTTCCTAAAATAGCCTCGGCGGTATTGATTGCCGTCAGGGGAACGCCGCAGAAACCATGAAGGTTGTTGTTCTGACCTGTCAGCAACAGGTTATCCACCTTGGTAACCACGGGGACCTGCGATAATGCGATGTTTTTATAGTCCTTGCTGAATCCGCTCAGCGCTCCGTCTTTCACTCCATAAAAGTCGCGAATAGTCAATGGAGAAGCCGTGATGATTCTGTCGATACATGCTCCGAACCCCGGGTGAATTTCCTCGATATGAGAGAGGAGCTGATGTGCTTTCTTGGCTTTCCAAGTTTCGTATTCCTCGCCCCGATGCCCCACGGTGGTCTGTTCCCATTTCTTTACTTCATCATAGAGCATAGGTGCGGTGATGAGGACTTTTGAACTGTATTTGCCCTGATTCTCGTCTGGCGGAGTCATCAACAGGAAGCCTAAAGGCCAGGTGTCGTGCTGCTCGCCGAATTTCCATATTTCATCGTATCGGGTCATGTAATATTCCGAATGATTGATGTATGGGAAGCTGTCGGGCTTCAGTTTGATATAGACGGAAAACGCTGAATAGGAATTTGGAATCTGATTCAGGCGCTCTCTATAAGCCTTGGGGAAAGCTTTTTCGGGCATCCGTTTCAAGAGGGTGCAAGGGTGAATGGCTGAGATGAAGTAGTCGCCCTGAAAGATTTCTCCCTGCCGGGTTCTTACGTACTCCACATGACGGTTGTTGACTTCCACCCATTCTACTTCTGTATGGGTGAGCACCTTTCCTCCTGCCTGTTCGATTACAGAAACAAGCAGTTGGGCAAAATGTTGACTTCCTCCCACAAACCGGCTGGTGCCTTGGATGTAGAGAGTGGAGATGATGGCGTGGACAAAGGCTGGAGTCTCGTCCTGTCGGCCTCCATAAAGCGGATTCATGTAGGAAACGATGCTCCGGAGTTTGGGATTCTGGATGTATTTTGCAACAAAAGCATCTGCTGCCATCAGAAAATCATCGGTATGAACCTGAAGGAAATCGGTCGTAGGACGGAGATGAAACAGGTCGATGGAGTCGCTAATGGCAAATATGGCATCTACATAGCGTTGCAGATTTTCCCGTTCTTCCGGGAAATAAGCGGATAAAGAGTTGATGAAACCTTCTTTTCCTTTCTGGAGCTGATAGGTCTGCTGGTCTTCTGCAAAGTAAAGGCAGTCTGTGCAGTCTGCATCTACATCTTTGATTTTCACCTGGTCCAGGATGCCCAAGTATTCGCAGATGCGGTAGATGTTTCCGCCAGGTTGCATTCCGCCTATGACGTGCATTCCTGTATCAAAGGATTCACCGAAGCGATGGAAACTCTGGAGTCCACCACCAGCCGTAGCGTTCTTTTCGAGCACAGTAACCCGTAAGCCTTCCTTGGCAAGGATGGCTCCAGTAAACAGTCCTCCCAAACCTCCTCCTATGATGATAGCCGTCTTCATTCGTTACATTTTTTTATCTGTTCGTAAATGGTCCTGGCAGTCAGAAACTCCGAGCAAGTTACGATGGTTCCTACCAGGACTCCCAACATTCCGTGGGAGTTGATGTTTTGTCCTGTCTGAAATACATTAGGCACTTTGGTGCGTTGGGGCACCCTGTATGCAGCTCCCTTCGTGATGTCTTTGGCAATACCATACATGGCTCCGTCCTCTGTTCCCGTATAGTCAAGATAGGTGAGTGGGGTGGCAGTATAGTATTCCGCAATATGATCTCTGAGTCCAGGGAAATGAGTCTCCACAACGTCCAACAGCTTTTCTGCTTTCTGGCGCTTGAAAGTTTCATATTCCTCTCCTCTCTTTCCTACGGAAGAACCTTTCCAGCGGGCCACTTCTTCCATCTTCATATAGGAGAGAATAACTCCTGATGAAGCGTAGGTTGTAGGGGTGGAGTCTGCACAGAAATGCATGTACAGAAATCCCTTGGGCCAGGATGCTTCCGAGTAATTTTCACAATTCCATGGTGTATTGTCTTGATAACCATAGTAATTGTAGTTGAGGTAGGGCACTTCATGTTCCTTGAACCGCAGGAAAACAGAGAAGCAGCCTACTGTTTGGGGAATGCTGTTGATGCGGTTTCTGTAGGCAGGCCGTATCAGTTTGGTGTCGAGCATTTCTAAGGTGCGTTTGGGGTGCGCATCTGAAATCACGTAGTCGCAAGGGAAGAATACGGTTTCCTTTTCCCTTTTGTTCCAAACCTCTATTCCCGTTGCCTGTTTGTCGTCGCAGACGATGTGTCTTGCCTGATGGAGAGTAAGTATTTCTCCTCCGTATCTCTGGAGCGTATTGGCAAGTGCTTGGGCAACAGAATCGCTTCCTCCCTTTATGCGGTAAGCACTCTGGTTGTAGAAATCCATGATGAAGGCATGGGTAGAGAAGGGAGTCTTGTCTTTCTCTGCTGCATAGAGGGGGAGATTGCCCACCAGTACTTTCGCCAGGGTAGGGTCGGTAATCAGTTCGTCAATTACCTCGTTGATGGAGCGCAGCTGGTATTCTGTGTTGATGACGGAATCTGATTCTGCATCTTTCAGAGCGTGCAGGGAAGAAGCCTGGGCGATTTTTTCCACCAGATCGTAATATCTGATGAGATTCTCATGCTGGTCTGGAAAGTATTCTGTCATCTGCTGGATGAAATTCTCTCTGCCATTGGCAAACTTGTATTTCTTGCCAGCTAAGGCTACCACATCATAACCGGAAGGATCCAGTTGGGAAAGTTGCACATCCCTGTCTATCTCCAGATAGCGCATCAGTTTGGACAGAGTCTGACCTTCTGCAGCACTTCCGATAAAGTGCATTCCGGTTTCAAACTTGGCACCATGGCGATAGAAGCATTGTAAGCAACCGCCTATTTGCTGCGACTGCTCCAACAGCGTAACGTGATAACCATTCTTGGCTAAAATCACGCCACATGACAGACCTCCCAGTCCACTTCCTATAATAATAACTCTTTTCAATTCAGACTCTTTTTTCTATTTCGTTTGCGATTTCTTCGTATTTCTCCTTATATTGTTTGCGCAATGTGGAGGCTTGTTTTCTCAATTCTCCCATGGCTTGCAATTCCTTCCTGCTTATCGGATTTCCCACTTCGATATAGAAGATCCCCTTGCGCAGATGGTAGGTTTTCTTAGGGAGGATTTTGCCTGGTCCATAAAGGTACATAGGCAATATTTCCAATCCGAGTTCCTGCGACAGATAGAAAGCTCCCTGATGAAATCTGCCTATACGACAGTCCTTGGAACGGGTTCCTTCGGGATAAACGGCAATACTGTAGCCCCGATCTACCAGCGAACGGAGTTGCGGCATCAGCGGTTCCAGACCCTCTATTACGGGAAGATATTCTGCATGACGAATCAGAAAACCATAAGTAGGATTGTTCCAAACCCATTGGTTTGTCAGAAACACAATCTTGGGTGTAAAGACCAGTTGGCACATCAGATCCAAATGCGACTGGTGGTTGCAGATGATGATGCGGGGCTTATCAAAATCGAATCTTACTGGTTCTTTTCCCTTGATGATCATACCGCCTACTTTTCTGATGAATTTAGTGCCGGGGATGCCGTGATGAATCATCACAAATCTGGCTGCATGATAGATCAGTTCATGGAGCCGAACCTGTTTCTTTTCGGTCATCCTTCCGATTTTGATGTAGAGCCAGGCTAAGGGCGTGATGATGACCATCATAAAGAAGAGGAAGAACAACAGGGAATAAGCCGTTCTCAGAAATGTTGCCATCTTGCGGTAAAGGCGGCAAGGCAGACCATAGATAATTGCCAACACACATAATAGGGTGTTGAGGAGGCTGATGCGAGCGAAATCCATGCCTGGTCGGAAATGGCTTACCCGTTCTTTGCGTGGCGGATAATATACCTGGATAGGGATGGAAACAATCTCCGTTCCGTGCCAGGAGGCGAAAACCAAGAGTTCCAATTCGGCTTCGTATCTGTTGGTGAGCAGGGATAAACCGTGGAGTTTGTGCAGAGGGTAGAGGCGATAACCAGTCTGGGTATCTTCCAATCGTTTGCCTGTTTGTACGAAGAACCAGAAGTTGGAGAATTGATTGGCAAAATCACTTCCCTTGGAACGTTCAACACCTTGGAGTGGTCTTGCTCCAATGATGAGAGCTCCCGGATGTTTCTGATTGGCTTTCAGAAAGAGCGGAATATCTTCAGGTTTATGCTGACCATCCGCATCTAATGTAATGGCGTAGGCAAATCCCATGGACAAGGCTTTTCTGAAACCTTGTTGGAGAGCGTAGCCCTTACCTCGGTTTTGAGAATATGCGACAACGGTAATGTTGTCAATCTCCCCAATGATCTGAGCAGTACTGTCTGTACAGCCATCATTGACGACAATGACATCATCACAAAAGCAGAGCGTCTCCTTCACTACTTTCCCAATGGTTTTCTCATTATTGAAAGTAGGGATGATCACGCAGATTCCTCTTGCTCTTAAAAGTCTTTTCTCATTTCTCATTTGTCATTTCTCATTTTTTCTGCACGTGAAAGAGATTTTAGCTTTTGTCTCTTCATCGGAAGCAACGATGATTTGTGCTTTAACCTCTTGGGAATCTTCTGAAGTTTCAATTTTCTTGAAGGTATAAGAGATTTCCTTTTCTTTAAGAGGAGAAATAACAGAGAGGAATTTCACGTTTTTGACGTGGGTAATCTCCAAAGATTCCTGGAGAAGTTCTGCTAACAATTCCTTTCCGATTTGTAGAATGCAGACTCCTGGCGTAATAGGTTCGCCAGGGAAATGAGCCTGATAGATGAAATGCTCAGGGTTGAGGCAAAGACGAAAGGAAGTATTGCTTCTGCTCGAAAGAACTTCTTGGCATTTCTGCTGTAAGCCTGCTGCTTCCTTCTGCTGCAAGTTTCCCTGTTTGTCTGTTTCGACAATTGTATAAAGATGATTTTTCAGTTGCATCGTCCTGTTTATTTTTGTTTTTTATCCACTTTTTCCTCCAATTCCTCTTTTTCCTCCATTCTTTCTTTATCCTCCATATTCTCTTTATCCTCCATTGTTTCTTCCAGTTCTGTGAATTGATAATGGATTTTGTATTTTTTATTATCGTATATGGAAATGCCATTTTGAAGGTTTTTGATAACCTGGGAGAGATCTTGCTTGAGCAGGCGTTTGATGTACCATTTGTCAAGCAACTGGATGACATTTTCCAGTTTCACTTTTCCTGTGACCGGCTGGTAGGTAAAGTCGAGAACAGAGATTCCAAATTCATTGAAAATGCTTCCCTTGTAGCCGTCCTTATCTCTTATCAGCATGCAAATTCCGCTCAGATAACCTTTCTTCATCTCAATCGACGCATTATATTTCATCTTGCTCCCGATACTGTCGGGTAAAGGATGCTGGTCTGCGATGTCTTGAGCTGAAATGGGTAGGAGGGGAAATAGGGAAAAGAGTCCCAAAAGACTCATAGAAAAGAGTCCACAAAGACTAATAGACTTGAAAAACTTTCGTATTGATGGCAGCATTGGTCTTGATATTTTTCAGTTCAATAATCGTTCTGTCTCCCTTTTTCTCTATGAGTTCCACCTGAGTAACCACAGATCTTGTTTTATGAAAGTGGAGTATGATCTTCTGAAACAGCATTTTCATCTGTTTCTGTTGAGGATAGAGCGTGGCGATGTATTCAGACTGTCTCTTATACACATCTGACGCTGCCGACGAATAGC
>ERZ1027239.801-NODE-801-length-11151-cov-14.047134_pt1 | contig 11151 bp, 5 predicted proteins | sample MGYA00519476_ERZ1027239 | MGnify/ENA primary metagenome ERZ1027239 (study PRJEB26926, sample SAMN06164636) | human gut metagenome | biome: ENVO:00009003; feature: ENVO:2100002; material: ENVO:00002003 | host: Homo sapiens | place: USA | collected 2012 ... | reverse complement strand
ATCTACACAAGGCTATTCGTCGGCAGCGTCAGATGTGTATAAGAGACAGCATAAATATGTGTAAATTCGTCTAATATATATACTATGTTTTCAATCTACTTAAACTCATAATTACCATCACATCCCAATTTTTCGAATAATTCAGCTAGTCCACTTTTACCGAAATCGAACTTTGAGCTACAGGATATAACTAAATTCTGTGCTTTCTTCTTTTTTCCTTTATCAAGATATGCATCTACAACATTTGCAACCAATGATTTATACAAAGAAGTTGCTTGATCATTATCTTGCATAGGATTGCCTAAACCTGAAGCCTCACACATCGTAAGTGCGTTGGCAGCCTTGTCAACTTGCCCTTTATCAAGAAAGTCATTAACCTCTTTAGCTGTATTTTGAACATATGAGAGATCTTTAGCATTTTTTGCTGCTTTTTCTTCTTGATAAGCTTGTCTTTCTTCTTGTCTTTCTTCTTGATAAGCTTGTTCTCTTCTGGCATCAGCGGTAGCTTCATACCATATAAATCCAAATAGTGGAATGGCTGCAATGGCAATTAAAACAAACTTTTTATTTTTTTCGAAAATATTTAGCCAAAATTTCTTTTTCGCATTCTTTTTGGCTTCTGTCTCTGCTGCTTCTGATTCAGCTTCAACCTCATCAAGCAAGCGCTGTATCTTAGGATTGTTACCATAGTACATTCTTGCTTTGCGAGCATAGCGCTCCACCTCAGCTTTGCTCTTATCAACATCTTCTCCAGACTTGAAGTTTACCAAAGCAGACTCAAGATGCTCGATAATCTCCTCCAACTCCTTACTTGCCTCAGGGGTGATGTTGCCACCACAGTTAGGACACTTGTCGGTCAGTTCTGGAATAGAGCTACCGCAGTAAGGGCAGGTCTTGCCACGACGCTTGTTCACAGCTGCTGCTACTGCCTGATCAGCCTTCTGCTGCTGTGCATCGATGTACAAATCTACCTCGTCAACATTCAATCCCAGAGCCTGTGCCTTGTTCAAAAGAACCTGACGCTCCTTGGCAGAGATGATGCCGTCGGTAAGGTACTCTTTGATGAGGTCATCAAGCTCCTGTGGAATTGCACCTTCCTTCTTAGCAGGCTTAGCTGCCTGAGGAGCCTGTGCTTCCATTTCTTTCTTGCGCTTAGCAAGACGACCCTCAAGTACCAGTTCAAACTCGTCGCGGTCGATGCCCATGGCCTCGGCCTTCTTGAAGAGAAGATTCTTCTCTTTGTCAGTCAATACACCATCTGCCAATGCAGCAGTGATGAGTGCTTCTAACTTCTCGTTATACATAGTAGATAAATTTATTTATTATTATATTCTTTTATACGTATTAATGATGCTTCTCGTAGAATCTTGCCTCAAGCACCATTTCTACCTCGTCGGGATCTTCTCCCTCCTTGACTGCACGGCGTAAGACAATCTCCTTCATTTTGTCTGTCAGCTCATCGCTTTCTGCTACAGAATTGATGAGTTCCTCAAGACCATCAGAGAATAGGTTGCCAGGAGACTTCTGTATTGTTGGAATCTCTTCAGTTTCTTCCTGAATCTCTTCAGTTTCTTCCTCTAACTCCTCGGCTTCTTCCTGGATATCCTCGGTTTCTTCCTCGAGCTCCTCAGTTTCTTCCTCTACAATAGGTGTCTCTAAGTCTTGATCCTGTTCTGGCAGCTGAGGAGCAGAATTGTCATCTTCGTCCACTTCGGTAAGTGATGGAACAGGTGTTCCATAGAAATCCAATTTGTCTGCAGGCATCTTACGAAGACGAACTTCTGTATCGTCAACTTCCTTTAGAAGCTCGGCGTAGTAGACATATAACTCTTCTGGTACATACAGAGTTTTTATATAGGCACACAGACTTTCTATATCTGTGAGTTTATTGGTGTAGATATACACATCAGGTGCGTATTCGTCATCATTGAGAGTGCCGATTTCTTCAACAGTGTAAGGCACATATACCTCTCTAATGCTTTTGCTTGAGGCAAATTCATCACCCACAATTTTTACTCCTACAGGAATGACAAGAGTCTCAATATTGCAATTTTCACTAATGAAATTATCTGGAATTTCCTTCAAAAGATGAACCTTGGACAAATCCAATTCTTCGATATTCTTACATTCATAGGTGGTGCTTTGTAGCGACTTTAGAGTACTTGGAAATGTTATCTTGCGTAGGTTGGTGCAAGAATCGAACACTTCACTACCTATTGTTTCTACTCCTTCAGGAAAGTTTATTTCTTGAAGTCTCTTACATTTTTCAAACAGACAGTCTGGAATTTCCTTCAATAATTTAACCTTTGAGAAATCTACCTCTTCAAGATTGTCCTCATGTCCATGCTCACTGAAAAAACATCCGTCTATTTCTCTAAGAGTTGAAGGGAAAATGACTTTTCTAATATTATTGTACCCCTCCAAGGCATCTTCGCCGAGAGTTGTATGTCCCTCGTCGATGGTTAAAACGCCATTTTTAAAAGTGCCTAACTGGATTCGTATATCATCGTCATCATCTGATAACTTTGTTAATGGATAATCCCAATTGTCATCATCATCGTCATCATCATCAGAGTTGAATTGATTCTGCTTTGCTTCCTGGATGTTCTTTCTTACCTCTTCGCGAGCCTCTTGGAAACTCTTTTTGGCTTCGTTTGAAACTTCTTCCAGGCTTTCACCTACTGTCTTTGCGATATCACCGACTAATTTTTTGAATAATCCCATATTATCACAAATTTAATGTTCTTACTTTTGTTTGTATTATAGCTGCCGGGAAATTACATCCCCGGCATAGTAGGAGGCATTCCCGGCATCTGTGGGGCGGTGCCTTGGAACAATGGAGCGAGTTCTGCTACATTACCGGCAAACTCCCACTGCGCCATACCGTTCTTCCAAACGTATGACTGCTGGGTGAGCTGACCCTGCTGAACGAGCTGCTGGAGCTTGTTCCAATCGCATGGACCATACTGCTGACCATTGATGCCAATATAATACTGTACCTGAGGAACAGCAGCACCCATTCCCGGCATCTGAGGTGCACCACCCATGCCTTTCTGACCTGGCATCTGAGGAGCTCCACCCATCTGCCCCATGTTGTTCATACCACCCATAGTCTGCTGGCGGAAGGCATTGATGCCATTATCTGTGGCATTGTTGAGAACACCAGCATTGAGGTTTGCCTGATGAGCACCCATAAAGGTCTGCTCTGTCTGGAGACGAGAAGCACGCTGCATCTCCTCACGCTGAATACGCATGGTTTCACGCTGGTTCTCCAAGTTCATGCGCTGCAACTCCTCCTGACCGCCAAGGTCGAGTTCCTGCTTTCTGCCCATGGCATCGAGATTCAGCTCAGACTGCTTCTTGAGCATATCCTGCTGAAGGTCGTTGTTGAGGTTGAAGTTGGAAATCTGGGCATTATGCTGAGCCATCATACGCTCCTTCTCCAGGTCGGCAGTGAGGGCTTTGAGTTCACGATAACCACGGCTCTCCTTATCTACGTTGATGCCTGTGATGTCGAGACTGCGGATGGTGATGCCGAAAAGCTTCTCTACCTGTGGAGTAACACGCTGCTGGATGAGTTCGCTAATCTCAAAAATCTTGCGCTCAATCTGAACTACAGGAATCTGGGCGTCAGAAGGGGCATTGCTAACTACACTCTTGATGAACTTGGTGAGCTGGCCACGAAGCTTGTTCTTGAAAGTCTCGTCGCTGTAGCCCTCGTTGCGGTTCACACTATGGAAGAGATCCATGTCCTCGATGGCATATACCACGGCACCATGTACAGATACTGGTACGCCATAATCTTGCAGGCGTGGGTCGAAGACATCAAAGTAAGGGATGGCGAAGTTCAGCTGACTACCCTTGCTCAGGTTGCTGAGGTTGGTCAGGTTGTTCTGTTCCACTCTTCTCGCTGCTTCCTCGGCAGCCTGTCTTTTCTCTTCTTCTACTTCCTTAGAAGATTTAAAACCAAAAAATCCCATATGTTTCAGTTTTATGATTGTTATTATTTTTGTTATTTACTATAGAATCCCTTTGTAGGGGACAGATTATTTCGTTGTATAGATTCGCTTCGTCTTGCCCTGGGCATCTACTTCTACGAAGGTGTCTGCTCCATATTGGCGGCTTGCGTCGTGATAGTTGAATGAATATCCCGTTTCGTAATTGCCGTCGATGGTAGGTCGGCTTACCTGGTCGATGCTATCCAGCATTTCCGGTTTCAAGCCCAGCTGCTGGTACAGATGCTGTTCTACCATGTTTCGGATGGCATTGAGATTCTCATCCACATAACCACGAATCTGGTCGATGAGCGACTGGTTGCTCTTATCCTTCTGCAGCAGGCGCTGTCGCATGGTCTTCTTGAGCGGAGAACCGTCTGCCTTGATAGGAGCTGGTGGCATCGCATCATTCTGCAGGGCAGATTCAACCACATATTCCCTGCGACGGACATGGAGCATCGGGTTGCCGTAGAGACAGAACATCAGGGCGGTGCTCATAGAGAAACAATCATCCTCTACATGTCGGCACATGTTGAAGTAATCGCACTTAGCCTGGAGCATCGCCTTTCCGCCCGTCATACCCTTGAACTGATAGAGTGGATAGAGGCGCATCAGCACCTCGCTGCCTGTGCCCGGATTCAACAGAAGTTGGCGGGCTTCATCCGTTTCCTCATTAGAGAACATCGGAACAGGAATGAGCGAACCGGTATAGAGCAATACGCCACCTCCGTAGAGGGCGCTGAGCAACATGGAGTCGTTTCGTTTGTAACCGGCATATCGGGCTCCGAAACAAGCCACGGTATTGAAGACTCTTGCCCTGCCTTGGTTGAGGAGCGAAGGATTGAATGCTTCATCCTCACTATAGAATCCGCACATACCCTCTGCATCGGCACCATGAAGATTGAACATCAGCATATCTGCCTTGTCCAATGACTTGCAATAGATGCTGAGGCTTTCCGAATCTTCGGTCAGCAGCTTCGGACTGATATACATTCCGTTGCGAATCAGCTCTGGATCGTCGGTATTGTAAAGAAGCGGCAGGTGCTGGGTCATCGTGCAGCTGGCTGGAATCCAGTCGCGGTTGCTGATCATCAGAACATTGCCAACAGGAATACCGCCGCCATACATTCCACTGATGTTGAAGTAGGCACCGATGTCGCTTCGGATATCCGTATCGAGCTGACCGTCTTCCAAAGGCAGACGAGCCACATTGTTGCGGGTGCAACCTACGGTGAAGTCTGAATCGCGACTATCCAGCAAATCTACGATATAGGTGCCTTCGAAGGCATAGCAGGTATCTGTAGGGATTCGCTCGCCGCCATACGGCCATGGGTCTTCGACGCGAGGGATAGGAATCACATCGTCACCTCCTATTATAAATAGGTGTAGGTCGGGACCTGCTGTCAGGTTGTTGTCGGCGATGCAGCGAGATACAGCTTCATTGCATTCTATCCAGGATGGAGTCTCATGGGTGGAATCCAGTCCATATTGCGAGATGTCGAGAAATGTCCAGTACATCTGCTGGTCGTAGGCATTCTGTATGAAGTCGTTGAAGACATCATATACCTCTTGAATGGTGCAACCGTATTTTCTAGCCAGTGCATTGCCATCTGTCAGGATGATGCCATAGTGGTCTTCCAAGGGGTCGGGCTGGTCGATGGGTTCATCGGCTGTTCTAGCTTCTGATGCCATCTGCACGGCTTCCGGCTGTGGAGCCGCCTTGCTCTGTCCCGGCATAGGAGAAACTGGGGCTGCTCCCGGCATAGGAGGAACCGATGAGGCTCCTGGCATGGGGGGAGGAGTTGCACCGCCCGGCATACTTGACATTTGAGGCTGCTGACTGATCGCATTGACGCTTCCCAGTCCCATATTGTTGGCAGCCTGCAGAGGATTGAAGCCTCTCATCTGATTGAGCTTCACGTTCTGGGCATTAAACTTTGGCATCGGAGGAGGTGTAGGCATCTGAGGTGGAACAGCCATCTTGCTCTTTTCCTTCGGGATGAATTCCGAAAGGGTTGTGTCGCAATAGAACTGATACCATTCTTCTGGCTGAGGTTTATCCTCCAACATCTCCTTCACGGCATACCATAGGGCACTTAGCGGTTCACTCATTCCGTTTTGTACGGCCTGGTCGAGATACTGGATGGTCTGCTGCCTGTAGTAATCCTGCTTTCCATTCTTGTGGTAGTCGGCAAGATTATCAAGAGCCATCAGTAGGGCGATGTCGCCTTGCGGACAACCGAAACCGCCCATTCTTGGCAGAAGCACGGTGGCATTGTCGATATTGCCGGTCTTGATGAACGCTACATGAGCCCAGAAGAGTTGCCAGTAGTTATCGGTACGGGAACTGAAGAAGGCAAGGGCGCACTTGTCGGGATACATCGAGGCAAGCAACAGATGATAGTAGAACTGGATGTTGTTATCATTCGTCATCACACGTGCCAACTGCTCCAGACTGTTGAACTTGCGTTTCAGAATGTCGGTATGGTTGGTCTGGATGGCATTGAAGACCTCGGTCAGAATCTGCTCTGCCAGGAATTCGTTGCCCTTGCTGCCTTGCAGGATATGGATGTTCTGACGTACCTGATCTATGATTTGGTTGGCTCTTAAGGGAGCAATATGCCATTGGATGCTCAACTGGTTGAGCTCTGCCAACTTCTGATTATCCAACTTGCCATCCACCAGTCGTTCCTGCACAGCCTGCAGAAAGAGAGTCTCATTCTGCTGATAGATCTCAGTCTGAGTCTTCTGTGCCTCATATACAGTCTGGTTGTTAACCGTACTGTTGTTGGTGGTATGGGTTGTTGTTGAGGTGTTATAGTTGTTTTGCGTATTGTGGGAGTCGGAATGGATTCCGCCTACTACAGCTGCATCACCATCAAGTTTAATATCGCTCATAGTCTGATTACTTTATATGTTTAGACTTCTTGTTGCATTTTCTGGAGAGGGCTTACCATTGGAAAGGTGCACCACAGTCTGGACAGTTTGGAGTGCCTGGTGCAATGTGGATGGTGTGTCCACAGTTGTAGCACTGGCATTCTATCAATTCCTGCTGAGGAGTTGCCTGTTGGGGAGCTGCTTGGCTTCCTGCAGTATTTCCACCGAGTCCGCCATTGAAGGCGTTCAGATTGTTGGCGGCAGCAGTGCTTACCTGCGAGATGTTGTTCATAGCCACATCCTGGGTATGAACTACTCGCTCCTGCTGGCGTCGGTTTTCCTCTTCCAACTGATTGATGCGCTGTTGCTGCTGGCTTTGCTGGGTGCCGCTGATGCCGGTGGCTGTATCTTTTATCATGCCAGCCATCTTCATCATGGCTTCCATCTGAGCATTGCTGTTCTGCTGTTGCATCTGTAGCATCTGCTGCATCATCGCTTCCTTTTCTGCTGCAGTCTGTCGCAGGTTTTCGGCTTCCTTCTCGCCGCTATAGGCGTTTGCCATAGCTACCTGTGCATCTCCGGTGAGGTGGGAGAGTTGTGCGGCACGAATCTGTTCGGCGGTCATATTAGCGAAATGGTTGTCACGATTCATCTGCTCATTGCTCTGAATGGTGGCTACGTTTTCTTCGTGCTGATATTTCTGCTGGTCGAGCTGTGCCTGCATCTGAGCCATCTGCTGCAGCTTATCCATCTGGCGCTGATGGCGGTTGGCTTCCAACTGGTCATCGTCCATCTTTTCCTGACGGTTGCGCTCATAGGCAAGGCGGTCGTCTTCCAGTTTCTCGTTGCGTGCCAGGAGGTGGTCTTCCTTATCCAGTTCGCGTTGACGCATCATCTGCTGGAAGTCGTAATCATCCTCCTTCGCCTTTCGGTTGAAGTCTCGGTTGTATTCCTTTTCTTCCTGCATCCACTGGCGTTCACGCTCTTCATCTTCGATGCCCCAGTTGCGGCGGCGTTCCAGATCTTCACGTTCCCAGTCGTGGTCGGTACGGGAATCATCGAGTGCCCATTCTGCCTTAAGACGGGCTGTGTCGATGTTCTGCTGGCTCTGGATGCGCATGATTTCCGTGATTTCCTCACGAGGAATCTTCTTGTGTGCAAGTTCATCTTCGAGCACTTCCATTTCCTCCTGCTTGACCAGACGGTTCTTGCGGAGGTCTTCCAGGGCTTCGAACTCCTCTTCCTGGGTCTTAGCCTGGCGGATGCGCTTCTGACTTTCGAGCATTTGGACGAATTCCTCCAACTCATCATCGTGGAGCAACTGGTCTTTGTTGATACCCTGGAGGGCATGGCGCAGATCCTCGGCGTTTTGTGCAGAAGAAATCTGTTGGGAGTTGGCCTCTACTTCCATTCGGTTGCGAAATTCTCCGGTGCGGTGCATGAAGTCGAGTTCCTTCTCTGTATTGTAGAGCTGGCGTTCTACCTGACGGAAACGCTCAAAGTCCTGGTTGCTGTCGGTGATATTCAGAACCTGAGTGCATTCTATGCCGAATACCTGCTGGTTGATGGTCTGGCGGATCTTCTCTTTCAGTACATTTACAGTTTCGGCAGTCAGTCCGGCAGACTCGTAGTTCTGGTTGCGGAGCTCCTGGCGCAACAGGGTTTCTACGGTGCCATTGAGCAACTGCTGTAATTCTCTAGTTGTTACGCTGTTGCGGTCGGTAAGGTAATTGGTGGCGAAGGTATGAATATCGCTGATGCTCATCTGGAGAGATACTCCAATCTGTACATCATGGATGCCCATCGGAATGGTGTATGGCTGAAAGGCAAGTTCGCCATTCTCGTTCATCGCTCCACCGAAAGTGAGGGTGAAGAAACGGTTGCTGACGATATAGACCGACAGGATAGGAGCCTGGGTGATGCGGGCTAAGATGCGGGCATAATCCAGTTGGCGCTTCTTGGCTTTTTCTTTCTGTTCACCTTTCTTTTCGCCGAAGATGATGCGACCGAGCCAGTTGAAGCCACGGCCAACTTCTCCTACGATACCGAGCTGGCGGAAGGTAGGCTCAGCCTGGCGCTTGCGGTCTCGTTCACGCTTTTCGGCTTCAGCCATATCTTTCTCAGCCTTTTCTACCGCATTCTTGATAGCAGCCTGCTCTTCTTCTACAGACTTATAAAAGAGGTATGCACCTGCTGAGAGGGTTGAAACCAGCTCACCATTGGCAAAAATGATGGCGGTGCAACCTTCCTGAACGATGATACCTTTCAGTTTTTCTATTTCGTCGAGTTCCCGTTCGCTAATCTTGCGAGCGATTTCTCCTGGTTGGATATTCCAGATGGTTCTGCCTCTTACCACGTCAACACCATCAACAGCTTCCATACTGCGGCGGTCGCGGCTACGTTCAGCCTCTCTTTCGGCAGCAATCTGTGCCTGTTCAGCCTGCTGCTGTGCATTTCTGGCATCACGGATTTCCGACTGGCTTTCAGTAGCTTGCTGGTTAACGGCTCTTCTCTGTTCTTCTGCAATCTGGCGATTGAGCGCACCACCAGTCATGGCGTTTGCTACAGAGCGAACGGCATTGGTGAACATACCCTTGCTGGCTTGTGGAGTCTGAGGGGCTTGTGGAGACTGTGGAGCCTGAGGCATTACTGGGCGCTGAGGCTGCATCGGTTTTGGGGGCATACCCGGTGTTTGAGGTCTCATAGGTTGAGGCTTCATAGGCTGTTGAGGAGCCATGGCTTTCAGTGGTTGAGGACGTTGAGGCTTGCTAACTCCTTGTGGCTGGGTTGGAGCCTGTGGTTGCAAGTCAATAGGTTGTCCACACTTCGTACAGAATTTCATTCCCGGTTGCAGCATTGCGCCGCATTTCTTGCAATATGTCATAATGGTTATTGTTTTTAAGATTAAATGACTGGTTATTGTATCAGCGCAATAAATATAGCTATTAGCAGAATCACCCAAAAGAACTTGATGAAGCATCCTATGCATCCAGTGATGCCCTCACCTAAGAGTCCTCCGAGAAATCCCAAAAGCTGTATTCCCCAGCCCAGAATGCCGAGAAGTACAAATATTCCGATTCCTATTAATATGATAAGTAGTATTGTCATATCCCCTATAAGAATAATTTCATTTACTTTATACAATCGTTAAGAATATCAATTTACGTTGATAACTAACTCATATTTGGGTGCAAAGATATATAAAATAAATGAAACTGAATTGGTTCAAATTGGTTCAATTTTGCCTTGATTTGGATCAATTGCCCCAAAAATGCATTTTTTTAGTGAAAAATGCCCAAAAAGGGTCTTTTTAGCATTTCTTAAACTTTTGGGAGATGTAGTTGGAGAGGAATGTCTTTCTCCCGCTGAAGCCTATTTACCTCTTCCTTTCCCGATTGTACTCCTGAGCTTACACCTTATTATATACATAGGGGAATGCTTGCCGCAATTCCCCTCCCTTTTCTCTTATGGAATGTGGAAGCCTATTCCCTTTAATGTCCGTTTTCATAACTGATACTGCCCCTATGAGATAGGGGAGGAAAACAGGATATGTTTGCGATAGCACCGCCCTAACTATATAAGAATAGGTAGTTTGGGCGGTATTACTTAGTGAGGTAAGGATGAATGAACTTTTCGGATAAAGAGTCAAATTTTCGATAGAAAACAAACTTTTTCTTAGTTTTCTATCGAAAAATTAGCTTTTTCTAGTCTTTTAATGTAGCCAAAGGTATAACCTTTACTCTGTCTTCCCTTGATATGGCTTTATCATAAATCATGTTTTCTACAGTTACTTTATATTTTTGCGGCGTTTTACTTTGTATTTTAACGGTAGTTTACTTTGTGTTTTTGCGGTAAATGGTCTTGAAATTTAGCGATAGCACCGCCCTAACTATATAAAAATAGGTAGTTAGGGCGGTGCTATCGCACTTTTTAATGTCCGTTTTCAAAACTGATACTGTCCCCATGAGATAGGGGAGGAAGATGGGGGGATGAACTCCTTTGAGAAGTGTTAACGAATCTAACTCGTAGTTTCTTGGGTGACAACTTAATGTTTTGTGCCGCATCACTCAATGTTTTCTTATCAATACCTTTTCGTTTAAATGATGGAATCACATGGGGGCAGTTTCAGTTTTTCAAATGGACATTAAACCATAGGGTAGAGATAGGTAAGATTTATTAAGGTTGTTAAAATGTAAAGATATTAGTCTTCTTTGCATTTCTCTTTCATATATAGGATATATTATCTGTCTCTTATACACATCTCCGAGCCCACGAGACT
>ERZ1027239.794-NODE-794-length-11242-cov-10.796371_pt1 | contig 11242 bp, 9 predicted proteins | sample MGYA00519476_ERZ1027239 | MGnify/ENA primary metagenome ERZ1027239 (study PRJEB26926, sample SAMN06164636) | human gut metagenome | biome: ENVO:00009003; feature: ENVO:2100002; material: ENVO:00002003 | host: Homo sapiens | place: USA | collected 2012 ... | reverse complement strand
CGGCAGCGTCAGATGTGTATAAGAGACAGGTATAGACATTTTTTTAAAAGATTGATAGACTCTATTCTAGCCATTTGTGGCTTGATAGTATTCTGTATTCCTATGGTGATAATCGCCATTTGTATTAAGTTGGATTCTAAAGGTCCTGTCTTGTTTAAGCAGGTGCGATTAGGTAAGGGAATGAAAACAATAACGGTGTTTAAGTTCCGTACCATGTGTAATCATGCTTATGAGATGGGTGGTATCGCTACGAGTGCTTCCGATTCCCGTATTACCAAGGTAGGTGCATTTTTGCGTCGTACCAGTCTTGATGAGTTGCCGCAGATGTTTAACATCCTAAATGGTACCATGGCTATAATCGGTCCACGTCCTATCTTGGACTGGGAATGGGAAGAATATAGCGATAATAAAAGATTCGCTCGTCGATATGATGCCCTTCCTGGTATGTTCTGTACTGTTGATGTGTGGAATCGAGCAGCTTTAAGAGAGGATCAATTTGAAATGGATGCAACTTATGTAGATAAGCTATCGTTAGGGCTTGATGTGAAGACATTTTTCGGTGTCATTGCACCCGTCATTAGCGGTGCTCATGTTTATCGTGATGAAAGATAATTTTAAATAGAAAAATTATGTATACACTTGATCAATTAAAATCATTGGAGAGTCAATTTGGTTCTCCTATGTACCTCTTCAGAGAAGAGGATTTTGTGAATAACTATAAGGAGTTTGTTGCTTGCTTCAATAAACACTATTCTAAGTACCAGCTGTCTTATAGTTACAAGACTAACTATACTCCGTATATCTGTAAGTTGGTAAAATCTCTTGGCGGCTATGCCGAGGTTGTTTCTGATATGGAATGTGGGGTGGCTTTAGCTGTAGGTTATGAGCCTGAGCATATTGTTTATAATGGTCCTTTCAAGGGAGAACTTGGTGAAAAGTGTCTTCTTGAAGGTGGTTTGGTAAACGTTGATAATCTTGAGGAATTAAAGGGCGTATGCAAGCTAGCCAATGAGCATCAAGATAAGAAGATAGAGATTGGTATCCGTGTGAATATTAATATCGGACAGTCATTTATCTCACGCTTCGGTATTGATATGGATAGTGACGATCTTCAGAAAGCTTTTGATATGGTTTCAGAGGTAGGAAACCTGGAGGTCGTAGGTCTTCATTGTCATGTAGGTCAGTCACGCACTGTTGAAGCTTGGTCAAATCGTGCGAAAATTATGCTGGGCTTAGCTGATAAATATTTCCCAAATAAGGCTCCAAAGTATATCGACATGGGTAGTGGTATGTTTGCAAGAATGGAAGAATCACTTGCAAAGCAGTTTGGGGACAACATTCCTACATTTGAAGATTATGCTGCTGCAGTGGCGGTTCCTTTTGCAGAACATTATAAGCATTTGAGTCAAGAGGATAAGCCTATGCTGTTAACAGAACCTGGTACAACAGTAATCAATAGTTATATTGATTTCATAGGTAAGGTGAGAAGCATTAAACATATCAAGGGGCGTGATTTCGTTGTCTTAAATTGCAGCAAGGATAATCTTGGCGATATCTGCAAGATGAAGAAGATGCCTTTGCAGATTGTTCACGTTAACGAAGAGCAGGAAATCTTGAAGGATGCTGAGTTTACAGGTTATACTTGTTTGGAACATGATGTGATGTATCCAGACTACAATGGTTCATTGGGTGTCGGAGACTATGTAATCTTCGGTAACGTAGGTGGATATAGCAATGTGTCTAAACCTCCTTTTATCTTCTGGAACAGTCCGATGATTGCAAAGAAAGCTGATGGTAGTCTTTCGGTAATGAAGAAGGGTGAAACTTTTGAAGATATTTTTGCAACTTATATTATCTAAATCAGTTATGAAGGATTTAACAGTTATGTTGTCAGCCTGTGGTGCTCAATTTGCCCCTGGTATGGTAAATTGTTTGAAAGATAATGGTGAAAGAAACATTCGGGTTGTCGGTATCGACATGCATTATGACAAGACTTTGGAAAGCCTGTATGATGCGATTTATGAGGTTCCAAGAGCCACTGATGAACATTATATTGATCGTATTCTTGAAATCTGCAGATTGGAAAAGGTTGATGTGGTATTACCTTTTATGTCAGCAGAGTTGCTTCCTCTTCTTGACAGAATCGAGGATTTTAATCAAGCGGGAGTAAAGGTTGCTGTTGGTGACCGTCATTCTATTGAAATAACAACCAATAAGTATAGCTTCTATGCTTTCTTAAAGGAGCAAGGATTAAAGGTTCCTAAGTTCGCTTTGGTTAGCAAAGCGTCAGAATTGAAGGAAGCCTGTGAAGCTGTTGGCTACCCTAATCATCCTGTATGTGTAAAGGCTACGGAATTGAGTGGTAGTAGAGGTATCAGAATGATAGACCCATCAAAATCTAGTTTTGATATTCTCTTTGGAGAGAAGCCTAATTCATTCTTTACTACTTTTGAGGATTTGCAGGCAACCTTGAATGAGCACCCAACGATGCCGGAAATGATGGCTATGGAGTATCTTCCAGGTGAAGAGGGATCGGTTGATTTGATAGCTGATCATGGTGAAATTGTCTATATGGCTTATCGTGAAAGTAATGTAAACCTTGCCAGCATTCCTCAAGAGGCTACTTTGTCTTATAATGAAGAGGCATATCAAATAGCAAGAGACGTTGTCAAAAGTTTAGGTCTGCATGGAAGTGCAGATCTGGATTTCAAATATGACAAGGATGGTCATCCTGTATTGATGGAGATTAATCCTCGTATAGCTGCAACTATGCAGATATTTAAGGAGGGCGGTTTGAATCTTCCTTATCTTCGTATCAAACAGCTTCTTGGCGAGAAACTTCCTTCTATTGAAGTTAAATATGGAGTTAAAATGAAAAGACGTTATTTGGAAATGTTTGCCTGCTAATGAAAAAGATATTGATTACCGGTGCCAACAGTTATGTTGGCACCAGCGTAGAGAAATGGTTGTTGAAGACTCCAGGAGAGTTTGAGGTAGATACAGTGGATACTATGAATGAGGCTTGGAAGAAGGCTGATTTCACGAAGTATGATGCTGTATTCCACGTAGCTGGTATTGCACATGTGGATCCAAAGCCGGAGATGGCTCCTTTATATTATAAGGTGAACCGTGATTTGACGGTAGAGATTGCCAAGTGGGCTAAGGATGCTGGCGTGAAGCAATTTGTGTTTATGAGCAGCGAGATTGTTTATCATGTTAGTAGATCGCTGAAGCCTCATATTATGACACTTGATACCAAGCCAAATCCAAATGACTTCTATGGAGATTCCAAGCTTCAGGCTGAAAACGGATTGAACGAACTGGCATGTGATACCTTTAAGGTTGCCAACCTTCGTCCGCCTATGATTTATGGTCCAAAATGTAAGGGTAACTTCTTGCGTCTGGGATGGCTTGCTACAAAGGTTCCTGTATTCCCATGCTGGCACAACAAGCGTAGTATGCTTTATGTATATAATCTCGCTGAGTTTGTGAAGCAGATTATCAACCGTGAACTCTCTGGTACTTTCTATCCTCAGAATCGTGAGTTGAGTGATACCGTGGAGATTGTCCGCTTCTTTGCCAAGAAGTATCATCATAAGGTATGGATTAGCAAGTTGTTTAATCCTGCTGTGTTGATAGGCTCCTGGTTCTTGCCTCAGGTTCCTAAGATGTTTGCTGATTCTTATTATGAGCCAAGCATGACCAAATATGATTTCGATTATCAGGTGTTCAGTCTGGAGGAGTCAATGAAGGACTTGGAAGTAACTGAGGATAATAGAAGAATGAAGTAGATGCCATATCTCTAGGTTATGGATATAGATATATTCGAAAAATACTCTTCTCTCTTTGATCCCGGTATTCCTGATTATATCTTTTTCCTTTCTTTTTGGGCAATGAGCCTGATTATTGCAATCCTGCTCATCGTAAAAAAGGGAATTGATATCAAGAGAATGGTGATGGGGACGTTGCTCGTTGAATGCATCTTTATCATTTATTGCTCTACTGTGATATATCGGGAGACCTTCCCGGAACCTCAGTACAACTTCATGCCATTCTGGAGCTATCAGGCTATCAAGGATGGCGATGATATGTATATCGTAGAGAACTTTCTCAATGTCATTCTGTTTATACCCGTAGGTTTCCTGGCTTGTGGATTCAGAAGGATGAACAGATGGTGGAGAGTGGTTTTCCTGGGATGTGTCATCTCCTGTTCCATAGAAGGATTGCAGTTTTGGTTGCAAAGAGGACTCTGCGAACTGGATGATGTGTTCCATAATACCTTGGGTGCTATCGTGGGATATGGATTCTATCGGGTAATGGCTTCGGCATTGAGACGGAGTATGAAGAATAATAACAATAAACAAAACTAAGAAAAATATGAAATACTTATTAGTTGTAGCTCATCCTGATGATGAGGTGTTGGGTGCTGGTGCATCTATGTGGAAATGGTCGCATGAAGGCGACGAGGTTGAGGTGGCTATTATGTGTACTGAGGCGAAGGCGAGAGCTTTCCGTCCTTCTGATGCCGAGTTGGAGGGTGATACCAATGAGAGTACTGCCTTCCTGGGTGTGAAGAAGAAGTATGAGGCTACTTTCCCTAATATCGAGATGAATACGGTTCCTCACTTGAAGCTGGTACAGTTTATCGAGAGTGCCATCCGTGAGAGTGAGCCTGATATAGTAATTACGCATCATCCTGCCGATACCAACAATGACCACCTGATGACTTCCATGGCATGTCAGGAGGCTGTTCGCCTCTTCCAGCGCCAGCCAACCGTAAAGCCATTGAAGGAGTTCTGGTATATGGAGGTTCCTAGCTGTACTGAGTGGGCTATCAACGATGCCATGAATCTCTTCCGTCCTAACTGCTATGTTGAGGTAGGCAAGGAGGGTGCTGAGGCGAAATGCAAGGCATTGGCGATGTATAGAGGTGTAATGCGTCCGTATCCACATCCAAGAAGCAATGAGTATCTCATGGGCTTAGCTGCCGTAAGAGGTAGCCAGTGGGGATGCAACTATGCTGAGGCTTTTCAGGTAGTGTTGAGAAGATATTAGAAGATTTTGTTTCTTACAGGAAATATGCTAGAAATAAACAAAGATTTCTTGGATTCTCTTTTTGCCAAGGCAAAGGAGAATCCTCGCTTGCGCCAGAATTATGATCTTCGTACAAGCGCAGAGGATCAAAGCCAGAGAATGCTCAATGCTCTGCTACCTGGTACAGAAGTGGCGATACATCGTCATCCGAACTCATCAGAGAGTGTCATCTGTCTTTGTGGCAGAATGGATGAAGTGATATACGAGGAGGTGGTATCGTATCAACAGGATGGTGAGGATACCATAAGAAAGGTCTCTTATCAAGAGATTGAGAGAATTCATCTTAATCCCGTGGAAGGAGTTTATGCCTGTCAGGTTCCAAAAGGGGCATGGCATACGGTTGAGGTATATGAACCTAGCGTTATCTTTGAAGCAAAGGATGGGGCGTATGGGAAGGATGGAAGCGAAATTCTTCGAACCACCTAGTTCCTCCTTCCAAGGAGGAGGCCACATCTCTCACCAAGCCTCTCTCTTGCCCGAAGAGAGAGGATGTAACCGCCCTCCGGTGCTCAGAACCGCTGCGCTTTAAGGTTGGCGGACCATCAGAGGTCTTCGCCATATTTTGCGGGCTGGGACCGCCTGGGGATAGCTTGCTACGGCTTACTATTATGGGGTTATAGATTACTGATATTGGATAATTTGCTGATAACTTGCAGATTTCTTGTGATTTTCTTGGTGGTTTCGAGAAAAAAGCGTATTTTTGCGACTGTAAGTTGAATATTTAATAATTGGAGGATTGGTTATGGTTGTATATGTAGCAAACCCACTTTATGATGCTGTGTTCAAATACTTGATGGAGGATGACCGCATAGCGAAGACCATTCTTGCAGCATTATTGAAGAAGAAAGTTATCGATGTGAAGATTCGCAGAAATGAATATGCGAATCTGACTCGTCGTGAGTCTATCTCCATGTTTCGCATCGATTTTGCTGCTACTGTTTTGGATGGAGACAACAAGCCGCATTTGATGTTGATTGAACTTCAAAAGACCTGGCTGCCAACTGAGACTTTGCGTTTCCGCCGTTATCTTGCTCTGCAGTATAACAACGAGGAGAATATGTTGAAGGAAGAGCATGAGAAGTATGCTATCCCTATGGTTGCTATCTATCTTCTGGGGCATTGTGTCGGTAAGATAGAGGAGCCTGTTATATATGTTAACCATCATGCTTATACTTATGATGGCAAAAAAGTAGAGGAGGGTATTCCTGATCCTTTTGTTGAGAGTTTGCAGCATGATAGCATCATTGTACAGATTCCTTTGTTGCATGGTAGGGTAAACAATCGTTTGGAGAAGGTTCTTTGCTTGTTTGACCAGACGAATGTTGCGGACAACAAAAAGGTAATTAAGGTTGATGATAAGCAGTTTGAGGGCGACAATGATATGGAGTACATTGTCCGTCGTCTTCAATCGGCTGCTGCGGATCCTGATATGAGGTATCAGATGAATGCTGAGGATGAATTCTTTAAAGAATTGGAAGCCAGAGATTCTCTTATTATGGAGAAGGATGGTCAATTGAAGGAGAAGGATGAGATGCTTCGTAAGATGATTAAGGGCATGAAGGAAAATGGTATGTCGCTTGATGCTATTGCTGGAATGTTGGATAAGACAGTGGATGAAATAAAACAAATAGAGGGCTAAACTTCGTATTCTTGTCTCAATATTCGGAAACTGATGCCGCCATGCAAAGTTATAATATTATTTGGAGATATGCAATACGGAGTTGAGCGAATACTTACAAAGTTTTAATCAATTTTTCTATAAGTACATATAAATAGTAAAACTAGTAATCAAACGGATCAATGAAAATAAAAGAAATAATAGTTGAGAATTTTCGACTCTTGAAAGAGTTTCAACTGGAGTTGGAAGATGACCTATCTCTCCTCATTGGTAAGAACAATGTAGGAAAGACTTCTCTCTTGGTTGTTCTTGATAAGTTTTTGAATTATGGAGAGACCAAGAAATTTCAATACAATGATTTCAATTTGGATTTTAGAACGGAGTTGAAAGAGTTGATAGAAAATGAAAAGCTCGAACGGAAAGATTATAAAGAATTAGGTATTCGTCTACGTTTGTTGATAGAGTATAATGATAAGGATGACTTGGAATATATCAGTCCCATCCTTATGGATTTGGATGTCGCAAATAACTTCTTGGGGCTCGGATTTGATTATACATTATCATACGACATGTACTTGAATCTTCGTGAAGCTTATCAAACTTTTAAAAACCATGAGGAAGAAAAGGAAGCAAAATCTCGTGAGAAGGAAGGGCAATATGTCGCTAAGACACTTGATGAATTCTTGGATTCAAAGCAGTCTTTATATTTCTTTCTGATAAGAAAATCGATTCATATTAATAAGGATACAGAATCTTTTGAGGAAGAGAATTATATTAATTTGAAAGATGTAACAAACTTCAATCTTAAGGATGTTGTGAATTTCCAATACATTAACGCAAAAAGGAATGTTGACAATAAAGAGGTTGATAAGACCTTATCCACACAAACATCTGAATTGTATAAAGTTCAAGAAACTGATGACAAACAACAAGAAGCTATAGAACAATTTCAAGATAGATTAAAAGATACAGATGTTGTTCTTTCTTCTGTATATGACAAGATGTTTGCGGATATTATCGATAAGGTGAAAAAATTTGGCGGTATGGCAAGGAATGAAACCATTATAAAGGTCGTTTCTTCTTTGCAACATAGAGAATTATTGAAAGGTAACACAACTGTTGTTTATCAACAGGCAGACAAGGAACTGCCAGAAAACTATAACGGTCTTGGCTATATGAACTTGATTTCGATGATATTTGACATCGATCTCATTATTAAGAAAATGCAAAGGAACAAAGAACGTAAGCCTGCAGATATTAATTTGTTGTTTATAGAGGAACCTGAGGCACATACTCATCCACAGATGCAATATGTTTTCATCAAAAATATCAAGAATTTGCTGGAAAAAGGTATTTCGCATAAGGATGGGATTTCTCGTAAGTTGCAATATATTGTCAGTTCTCATTCTGCTCATATCGTGGCAGATTGTGATTTTGACGATATAAAATACATAGTGCATTCTCAAAAGAATGGAATCTTTGATAAAAACAGTGTAATTGCCAAAAATATGAAGGATTTGCAAAAGGAATATGAGTGTGACGCAGAACACAAACAATACTTTGCATTTCTAAAGCAATATCTTACATTGAATAGAAGTGAATTGTTCTTTGCTGATAAGGCTATTTTTATAGAAGGTGACACAGAGAGAATATTGTTTCCTGCTATGATGAAGAAGGTAGATGAGGAAGTTGGACTTACAGAAAATGAAAATTATCTTTTGTCACAGAATATATCTATTATTGAGGTTGGAGCCTATTCGCATATTTTTGAAAAGTTCATAAGATTTATTGGACTCAGAAAAGGTTTAATAATAACAGATTTAGACTGTTGTGAACCTGTGGTGAAAACAGACAAAAATGGTCGAAAGACAACCAAATATCAAAAAGCCCAATATGATGCGACTAATGATACAATGGTAACATCTAATGCCTCTATCAAGTATTTCTTGAATACCAGTAGTATTAAAGACATTCTTTCTGATGTACCTGTGAAACTTTCTTGGGATGATGCAGCCAAGTGTTGGAAACGTGAAGACCATGGCAATATTATGTTGGCATTTCAATATGGAAAGGAAGGAGCGTATCAACCTCGTAGCTTTGAAGATGCTTTCTTTTCAGAAAATAAGGAATTCATTACATCAAACACTTTTTCTTCATTAGACCCGGAATGTGTTGAAAAATTCCAAGAAGACAACAATCCTTATGAATTAGCACAAAAAGGTGTAAACGGTAAGTCTTCTTTGGCGATAGAAATTCTGCTCAATGGTAATACCGAGACAAATCCAGAACTTGGGCGCTGGAATATACCTACTTACATTAAAGAAGGATTGTTATGGTTGAGGAAAGATTAAAGAATGAATTGACTCAAATAATTGAGCACATCCAACAAGGACACAATTTCTTGTTGAGTGGCGGAGCTGGGAGTGGTAAGACATATACTCTTGTGGAGGTCGTGAGATGGATAATAGAAAACAGTCCGTCATCCTTGGTAGCATGTATAACATATACGAATGCTGCAGTAAAAGAGATTGCACAAAGAGTGAATCATGAAAATTTAAGGGTATCAACTATTCATGATTTCCTATGGGACAACATCAAAAATTACCAGAAAGAATTGTGTAATGTAGTCGTAAAACTATTGAACACTCCAGATTCTGGATTACAAATATCTGGTATGGAAGAAGTTCCTGCAGACTATTATTGTAACAGAGAAGAACCTGTTGGTATAAGTTATCAAGAACACACCAATCTGAAAGAAGGCATTCTATCGCATGATGAAGTAATAACTGTTGCGCATGAAATGTTCAAGGAGTACCCAAAGTTAGCAGATATATTGAAGAGTCGTTATCCCTTTATCATGATAGACGAGTATCAAGATACTTTCCCTATGGTGGTAGAGATTATGCTGTCATATTTGAAGCAGTCTGGCAAAAAATGTATCATTGGTTTCTTCGGTGATGCCATGCAATGTATTTATGATAAAGGTATTGGTGACTTGAACGCTTATAAACATGATGGGGATAAGGGCGAAGTATTTGAAGTTCAGAAACTTCAAAATAGGCGTAATCCACAAATGGTTATTGATTTGGCAAATAAAATCAGAACGGATGGATTGGTACAAGTACCTTCTGATGATGTTAAAGCTCCCAATATGTTAGGCGATGTGATAAAAAAAGGACAAAGCTTGTTTCTGTATACACAAAAGGATGGTGATGTCCTTTCTTTAGTTAGAAGTTATCTTTCAGAGGAAAAGCAATGGAATTTCCATGATGCAAAAGCGACAAAAGAATTAAATCTTACACATAATCTGATAGCAGGGAAAGCTGGCTTTTCTACATTGATGGAAATCTATAGTGGAGATCCTTTGCTGAAATACATAAAAGGAGACAAATTTCAAACCTGTGTACAATTAAATATTTCTGATGAAGAAATGTCTGAGATGACATTTGGAGAAATTCTAAAAGCATTAAGTGAGAAAGGTGTTGATGAAAAGAGTTACAAGCCTACTTCGGGACAGAAAGTTTACATTGATGCGCATATTTCATTGTTTGAGAAAGCTAAAAATTACAATTATTTGGCTTTAAGACGCACCTATGTGGAAAATTCTCAACTTGTTGATGACAAGAAGCAAAGTGAAGACGAAGAAAGTAAAACTGGTTCTAAACGCTCGCCTTTAGTTAAGCATTTGTGTAAGATAGAACAAGCTATTCGCTTGTTTCGGGATGGAAATGTATCTGAGTTTTTGAAAGTAACAGGATATACAAGAGAAAGAAGTATTAGAAGCATTGAAGATAAGAAGAAATTAAAGGCTTCTATTGAATCTCTTCAGAACATAGAGCATAAAACAATCCAAGAAGTAATAGAGTTGGCTGATGAGCAAAATATCTGTCTGATAGATGATAAAGTTTTGAATTACAAAGAGCGTTCCCCTTATATCTATGACCGCATGATGGAAGTTCCATATCAAGAGTTTGTAAACCTTTACAATTATCTTGAAGGTCAGACTCCATTTTCAACTCAGCATAGAACTAAGGGAGCAGAATTCAACAATGTATTAGTGATATTGGACAATGGAAGATGGAATAATTATAATTTCGACAAGTTGTTTACTTCAACCTCTCGTACAGAAAGTGTTGTTGTTAGGACAGAAAAAATCTTCTATGTATGTTGTACAAGGGCAATGGAACGTTTAGCTGTGTTTTATCACAAGCCTACTAAAGGGGTAATTGATAAGGCGCAAGAATGGTTTGGAAAGGAAAATGTTATTGAGCTATGATGAAAAAATAGAATTGGGGAATATATTGGAGAGCCATGGCTCTCCAATATACCTAATGAGCAATGTTTATCAAGTTCATCCCAATGCGATTTGAATACGAGCAATGGTTTGAGTCGTGAAGTTATGTCTGCCTGTTAGCCATTTTGAGATTTCTGAGTCTCGCTTGTTGAGTAATCGGGCGAAATCCTTTTGGGTGAGACCCTTGGCTTTCAGAATCTCACTAATGCGCTCGGCAATACCGAAAGACAAATCGA
>ERZ1027239.788-NODE-788-length-11258-cov-5.999286_pt1 | contig 11258 bp, 9 predicted proteins | sample MGYA00519476_ERZ1027239 | MGnify/ENA primary metagenome ERZ1027239 (study PRJEB26926, sample SAMN06164636) | human gut metagenome | biome: ENVO:00009003; feature: ENVO:2100002; material: ENVO:00002003 | host: Homo sapiens | place: USA | collected 2012 ... | reverse complement strand
CTGACGGTTTTGACGTCCACGCCATTTTGCAGTGCCAGCGTTGCGAAGGTATGTCTCAGGTCGTGAAACCTGATATGCTCCAGCCCCGCGTCCTTGAGGATCCGCTTGTGGAGTGTTACCACCGAGTCGGGGTGGTACATTCCTCCTGTTCTGCCGGATGGGAACATCCACGGATTGTCGGGGTGTTTGGCGTGCTCCTGCTTCAGCAGCTCCACGGCATCCTGCGGGATAGACACCTCACGGATGGAATTTCCGGTTTTAGGCTGGCTTAGAATGAGGTTCCCCTCTGTGTCCCAGCTGGCCTGCTTACTGACGGAGATGGTGCAGTTGGTTTCGTCGAGGTCGCTCCATTGGAGCGCGACCAGCTCGCCCTTTCTCAGTCCGCTGACCAGTTCCAGATAGAACATCGGCAGGGCATTACGCCGCTCGGCGGCGTTCAGATACGAGCTGATGTGGTCAGGGTGAAGGATTTTCATCTCTTGTTTTTCAATTTTGGGGATGATGCAATTCTCCGTGGGATTGGTGAGAATGAGTTTTTCCTTCATTGCCCGGTCAAGGGCATTGTGCAGCATCATATGGATGCCGCGCACAGTGGAATTGCTCAGTCCGGGTTTCTTCTTTTTCTGAACTTTTCTCAGCCGCCCATTGCTTTGCAGATCGTTGTAGAGCTTTTGCAGGTCACGGGTGGAGAGCTTATTCAGCGGGATATCCCCGATAGCAGGGATGATATGCTGTTCGATGTTCCGGTGGTAGTAGTTCATGGTGGATGGGCGAATGTGCGGTTTGGCATACAATTCAAACCACGTCCGCAGCCAAGCGGCAACCGTGTATTCATCGGCGCGGCCGACGTCCAATGACTGGCTCTCCTCAATGGCTTTCTTTAGCTTCGCCTTGCATTCCGCCTGCGTCTTACCCAGCACATTTTTGATGATGCGCTTTCCTGTTTCGGGGTGGTAGCCCGCTGTGTAGCGACCCTCCCAACGTCCATCGGACTGTTTGCGGATGCTGCCCTCGCTGTTGGCGCGTTTCTTTGCCATGAGCATCGCTCCTTTCTTTGGCGGCCACAACACATATCACACCTTGCGCCGGAAAGCTACTGATTCTTCCAAAGAAATCGAAATATTTTTAAAAATGCTTTTATTGATTCCAGCAGCGCAAAATGTACACGAGTTTTGAACTGCCTTTAGCGATTGTTAGGTCAACGGAGTGCCATTGTAAATCATTTGAAAATGTGTTATCTTCTTCGCAGAAGTGTCCATACAGAATTCTACATTTTTCACGCAAAGGGGCTTTTTATGAGTAAGGTCAAATCTTGGTGTCGCGCCAATGCCATGCTGGTCATTTCATTACTGGCCGCAGTTGTAACGGCATTTTTTGTTCCGCCTGATAGGGACTACTTAGGTTATTATGACCTCAAGACGCTTGCTTGCCTGTTTTGTGTGCTGGCAGTGGTGGGTGCTTTGCGGGATCTGCATATCTTTTCCGCTCTTTCCCAGCGGATGGTACATACCTTTTCCACTGTCCGGGGCGTGTGTACGGCGCTGGTGGTTATCACCATGTTCGGCTCTATGCTCCTGACCAATGATACCGCCTTGTTGACTTTTTTGCCACTGGGCTGGTTTGTTCTTTCCTCCACTGGACAGGAAAAGCACACGGCGCTCCTGTTCATTCTGCAAAACTGTGCCGCCAACCTCTGCGGAATGATCACACCTTTCGGCAATCCGCAGAACCTCTATCTTTTCAGCTATTACGGTCTTTCCACGAAAACGTTCTTTTCGGCAATGCTGCCGCCATTCATCCTGTCTACTGTTCTCATTCTCCTGTGCTGCTTAGTGTTTCCAAAAGAACAGCTTTCCGTGCCGGGAGCACAGGTCACGGTAGACTCATGCCGAGCCGTTATCTATGGTGGACTATTCTGTTTAGCCGTTGCCATGGTGCTGCGGCTGGTACCCTATGTCCTTGGTTTGACGGTCATTGTTCTGGCGCTCTGGTTTCTGGACCGGCATGCGCTGAAAACTGTAGATTGGGGATTGTTGGCCACTTTCGCCGCTTTCTTCACCTTTTCCGGCAACCTTGCTCGAATGGAAGCTGTCCACATACTGTTCGCTCGCCTTTTGTCCCATGGGACCATTCTGATCTCCGCGCTTACCTGCCAGATCATCAGCAATGTTCCTGCTGCCATTTTACTCAGCCGCTTCACGCAGGATGCCTGCGGGCTTCTGGTTGGCGTCAATGTGGGCGGCGCAGGAACGCTGGTGGCTTCTCTGGCAAGCCTCATTACCTTTCGGGAATATACTCACCATGTTCCTAATGGTGGAAAACAGTTCCTTTTTCTTTTTTCTGGGATCAGCTTTGCCTTCTTGACGATTCTTTTGGCTGCCATGTCATTCCTGAACGGATGAGCCTTTATTGCCAGCATCTTTGGGAAAAATCCTTAAATAATTGTGTTGACGTAAGCTGTATGTCGATTAATAACCCATTCTAACGCACTTTCGTTTTCGCGCTTCACTTCTTTAAGGATTCCTGTTCATCCACAGCTTCGCCCTCTTTCGGATATCCATTTAACGACCCGTCATCTTTAATATTGTGGAACACGGTCATTTGGTTTCATAATTTTTCTTTTTTGCGTAAGATTTATCTGTATGGCATTACTACATTTTAGGTTTATTTCTTACAACATACAAACCTACAAACGCGAAATAAAATACTAAATCGGCCTTTTCTATAACATCTGTCAGCGGCTTGCATTGGCCGTCAAAATAAGATAAAATAAATACCCTAATGGTCAAACGAGTGGGGAGGGACGCGGCTGTGCGGATAGACAAGAGAACAGCTACGGGCATTGGCTGTCTTGTGACGATCGGTATTGTGCTCGCGTTGATGATCGTGACCTTTCAGGCCATTGCGCGCGGTGATGTTCCGGAAAATCCGCTCACGCCGGTCGGCGTGGTACTGGAACTCGTCTGCGCCATCCTGACGACCTCGACCTATGCAAGCGTGGTCTTTGGCAGTCATTCGCGCAGGCGCTTTCGCTCCTATTTCCTCTGGATGCTGGCGATCAACACCATTGGGCTTTTGAGCGATGTGATCTATTGGGGGATCGGGCTTGATTTTCTTCCTGCCCTTCCGCGGCTTCGCGAGACCTGCTATTTTGTCTGCTACGCCTCGGCATTTCCACTGCTCATTTTTTACAGCACCTATCTCATCAGTTACATCAATGAAGACTCGAAGGAATTGCAGCGATATACCGTTTTGATGACCGGCCTCAGCGCGGATGGATTTCTGCTCGTGATGATCTCTGTCATCACGTCGCACTCTCAGAATGCCCCGTGGCATCTGTCGGATCACCCGTGGCTTTACTTCTTCTTTTTGGCCATGCCGATGGTGGTCAACATCGGCATCATTCTAAACTTCAGGAGGATGCTGACCAACCGCAAGGCGATCTCTTTCCTTTTCTACGAGCTGCTGGTGGCTGCCGCGGTAGTGGTTGACACGGTCATCGGGGAGATCACACTGGCTCATGTCGTTGTGGCGTTTTGTCTCATCCAGATATATATCACTGTGCAGATCGAATACGAAAAGCAGCAGGAAGAGCAGCTCTTGCAGCAGCGTATCTCCATTATGATCAGCCAGATACAGCCGCACTTTCTTTACAATGTGCTCACCAGCATTCGCGCGCTCTGCCGCATTGACGCGCGCGAGGCTGAGAGCGCGCTGACGGATTTTACCCTCTACCTGCGAGGGAATCTCGATTCGTTGAGCAATACCGGCTGCATTCCTTTTTTGCAGGAACTACAGCATACCAAACACTATGTTGATCTGGAAAAAATGCGCTTTGGCCGGGATCTGACCGTCCTTTTCAACACGCCGGTCACGCAATTCTCCCTGCCGCCGCTCACATTGGAGCCGATCGTCGAAAACGCGGTGCGCCACGGCGTGATGCAGCGGCTTCAGGGCGGGACGGTGATCATCTCTACAAGCGAGACCGAGTCGGATTTCGTCGTGACTGTTTCGGATGACGGCATCGGGTTTGATGCAGAGCAGCTTGCGGCGGGCGGCAAGCATATCGGCTTGTGGAACGTCCGTGAGCGCCTTGCCGCGGTGTGCGGTGGGCACATGGAGATCGAAAGCGGGATCGACAAGGGGACAAATGTGACGATGTGCATCCCCAAATATCGAAAGGAGAGCGAATGATGGAACTTTGCTTGTTGGCTGTTGACGATGAATCTTTGGCGCTGAGCGATCTGACAGCGGCGCTGCAAACTGCCGAGCCGACAGCAGCGGTTCACGCCTATACCGATCCGACGAAAGCGCTTGAGGCGGTGAGAACGGGGGAGATCCTTCCGGATATCGCCTTCCTGGACATTCAGATGCGCGGTTGGACGGGACTGGACCTTGCACTGGAATTGAAAAAGACGATCCCGGCGCTCGAGATCATTTTTGTTACGGCTTATTCGCAGTATGCGCTGGAATCCTATTCCCTCCATGCGCGCGGCTACCTGATGAAGCCTGTTACGGCCGAGGCAATCGAGGAGGAACTTCGTAATATCGGCCTGACCACAGTGCCTGTGAGGAAGGAGCTTTCCCTGCGTGTCCAGTGCTTCGGCAATTTTGAAGTGTTTTATGAGGGAAAACCGCTCGAATTTGCCCGCGCAAAGAGCAAGGAGCTGTTTGCGTATCTGGTATTTCGCCGCGGTTCGGCCTGCAGCATCCGGGAATGTGCGGCCATTCTCTATGAGGACCGGGAATACGGCAGCGCGCTGAAAAATCAGATCGAAACCTTTAAGTCTGATATGATGCGCACCTTGCGAAAGGTGGATTGCGAAGATGCGGTCATCAAGGGGCGGAATCAACTCAGCGTGGATACAGAAAAGTTTTCCTGTGATTATTATCAGTTTCTCAACGGCGAATCTTCGGCAATCAATGCTTTTGTCGGAGAGTTTATGACGCAGTATAGCTGGGCGGAGATCACGACGGCATCGCTACAGGGCAAGATGACTGAAATCATTCGCTAAAAACTATCAAAAACGACGAAAATGCAGAGGTGATCGAAATGCTCTGCATTTATGTTGTCTTTTTGTTGTCCTTGATCCGGTAAAATGAATCATAAGAGGAGCAAGGCTGCAAAACCTATCTCCCAACGTTTTAGGAGGAAAGCTCAATGGAAGAAAAAAACCTGCACGTCGAAGAAGGCGCGCTCAAGGTAACAAAGCTCACACTTTATGAGGCGGTAGCGATCATCGTGGGTGCCAATGTCGGTTCCGGTATACTCGGCCTTGCATATTCTTCCCGCCTTGCGGGATGGCCGATCCTGGTGCTCTGGCTGGCGGTGGCCGGTCTGTTCACCACGTTCTCCATGCTCTATGTGGCGGAGTCCGCACTGCGTACAAAAAAGCCCCTGCAGCTGCCCGGCCTTGCGGAAAAATATGTCGGTAAGGTCGGCTCGGTCCTGATCTTCATCTCTGTCTGCGCGAACTCCATCGGCTGCATGGTCGCCTACACGACAGGTTCCGGCAACATCCTCTGCACACTGCTCGGTCTCCCCAACTGGGCGGGCAGCCTGCTGTTCACCGTTCCCTGTGTGCTGGTCGTCTGGTTCGGCCTCAAAGCCACCGGCCTTTGGGAGAAATTCATGTCCACGGGCATGGTCGTGCTGCTCGGCATCATTGTGATCGCATCCTTCCTCTCCGGCAAGGCGGATGTCTCCCGCGCCGTATACGCAAACTGGACCTATGCCGTTCCCCTTCTCAGCAGCGCTATTTTCTGCTACATCGCGCAGTATGCCGTGCCTGAGCTGGCGCGCGGTATGCGCCACACGCCCAAGAAGCTCCCGGTTGCCATCATTCTCGGTATGTTCATCACCGGCGTGCTGCTGGCCGTTGTTCCCCTTGCCGTTCTCTCTCTGACCGGCGCGGAGGAGGTCACACAGGTCGCTACGCTCGCCTGGGGTCAGGCACTCGGTACCTGGGCGCTCTATACCGCCAACATTTTTGCTCTCTGCGCCATGATGACCTCTTATTGGGCGGTCGGCGGTTCCATGCTCACGAACATCGTCGATATGTTCAAGCTCAAGGATGAGAAGGACACCAAGACCCGTCTCATCGCCATCGCCTGCACGGTGCTTCCCCCGTTCATCCTTGCCTACGCCGGTCTTGTCAGCTTTGTTGACGCCATTGGCTGGGCCGGTACGTTCGGCGGCGTGATTATGTCGATCGTTCCCGTTCTGATGCTCAACAACGCCCGCAAGAAGGGCGATATCGAGCCGGAGTGGAAGTGCGGTTGGTACGCGCATCCCGCAGTGCAGGGCATGATCATCGTGATCTTCAGCCTTGCGGCCATCTACTTCATCTGCTCCATGATCGGCATCCTGCCGGCAGGTTGGTAAGGGAAAGGAAGGACAGATGTCATGCGTGTGATCCCGAAAGATAAAGTGATTTTCCACTTCAACCCGACAAATCCCGCAAACTATACCGTCGAGGACGGAGAGACCTTCTGGGTCGAGTGCGACGACTGCTATAGCGGTCAGATCACCGACGAAAGCGTCAAGCGCCCGGATATTGACATCGGCATCATGGACTGCGCCGTAGGCCCAATCGCGATCAGCGGTGCGCACCCCGGCGATACCCTTTGCGTGGAAGTTATGGCGATCGACCTTGCGCCGCAGGGCGTGATGGTCACATCGGTCGGACTCGGCGTGCTGGGTGATCATATCACGGAGCCGAACACCAAGATCATTCCCGTGCACGATGGCTTCGCACATTTTTCCGATGATATCAAGCTGCCCCTGACGCCGATGATCGGCGTGATGGGTGTCGCCACGAAAAGCGGCGAGATCCACTGCGCGGTGCCTGAGGACCACGGCGCCAACATGGACACCAAGCTGGTCCGCGTCGGTTCGCGCGTGTATTTTCCTGTTAATGCCGAGGGCGCCGGGCTTGCTGTGGGCGATATGCACGCCTGCATGGGCGACGGCGAGCTCTCCGGCACGGGCATCGAGATCGCGGGGCGTATGTGCCTGCGCGTCACGGTTTACCACGACCGCCCCATTGAGCGCCCGGTCATCGAAACGGCGGACAGCCTGTACTTCCTTGCTTCCCGCCGCACGCTGGAGGAAAGCGTCAAGGTCGGCACCGAGGATGCGGTCAACTTCCTGATGAAGAAGTTTGATTTGAACTTCCCGGACGCTTATCGCTTGATGAGCGCCACCTGCGACGCGCAGATCAGCGAGGTCGTGGATGATAACGTGACCATCCGCATTCGCGTGCCGAAATTTGATAACCGTGTACGCACGCTGTAAGAGATTTGAAGATTTGAAAAAGAGCCGTTGCTTCTGAACTGCACCCCACATGTTAGACAGTATGATATACTACCTAACAAGTGGGGTGTTTTGTTATGCCAAAAAGAGTGCCAAACAAGAAATACACACCAGAATTCAAGAAGCTGGTGGTAGAAACAATGCTGAAAGGAAAACTTGGGTATAGTGAGCCAACGGGCCGCGGAGAATGATCGGCTTGCTGAAAAGCTCGAACAGCTCCACGAGGAAAGCCCAGATAAGGGATACCGGCGGCTCAACGACGATCTGCGCCATGACTGCGGCATCCATGTCAACGACAAACAGGTGCTCCGCATCTGCCGGGTCAGAGATATCCGCTCTACCGTGAAATATAACAACCGTGGCTGCACCAAACAGGAGAAGAACCCGCAGTATCTTGCTGAGAATCTTTTAGACAGGCAATTTTATGCCGCAAAGCCAAACGAAAAGTGGCTCACCGATGTGACAGAATTCAAGTGGTACGAGGGAGCAGAGGTCCACAAGCTCTATCTGAGCGCCATCTTAGATCTTTGTGACCGGCGCATCGTGTCCTATGTGCTCAGCGAACGCAACGATAATCCGTTGGTTTTCAAAACCTTCGACAAGGCTGTGAAAGCCAATCCGGACGCACAGCCCCTGTTTCATAGCGACAGAGGGTTCCAGTACACCAACCGCACTTTCCACCACAAGCTCGTACAGGCAGGCATGACGCAGAGTATGTCCCGTGTGGCGCAATTGTATTGACAACGGTCCGATGGGGGCTTCTGGGGCATTCTGAAGCGGGAACGCTATTACGGCAGACGGTTTACCAGCAAGCACGAGCTTGTCCAGATAATCCAGCAGTATAGGACGTACCTCCCGTAATATGCCAAGCGGAAAGCCTCAAAGAGCCTTAAAAAGCAGCAGGCGGAGTGCCTGGATACACTTCGTAATCAGCAGGTCATGTGTTCGAGTCACACCACCAGCTCCAAAAAGCATCGAAAGCTTCGGTTTTCGGTGCTTTTTTGTTGTCAAAATACGGAAACGGTGATTTTGCCAGCTTTCGACCGCCGGCGCCGCTGTTGTAGCCTACTTCGCTACTTCCTGCGATGGAAGGTATTCGATGAACTTCTGCACGGCGGGTGTTGGGTGAGCCCGCTTCTTCATAGCAAGGCCGATTGGGTGGTAATAGGGCTGCTGCAGGAGCGGATTTCGATTTTGTACGGGATGCGCTGCAAGATCAGGCCTGGCAGGATGCTGACGCCGAGACCCCTTTCCACCATCGCCGTGATGGCAAAATCCTCCCAGGCGGTGAAGTGGATGTCCGACTGCACATGAGCGCGCTCCAGCAAGTCGGAGACCTCGGCTTTTTCGCTGCGCTCCAGCAGCGTCATGCCCCATTTTTGCTCCAGATCGGCGAGCATCTTTGATGGAGGACTGCACATAATCTATCTCCCATGCTGTGCGCATCCAACGCTCCCGATGCTGTACCATGCGTTCCCTCTTTCATGGGCCGCGACGATTTTGCTGGTGAACCTCGGCAGCTTGCTGATTCTCCGTTTTCGAAGCCGCTGAAAAAATGACACCGCACGGCAGAAATAACTCTGCCGTGCGGTGCGTTTTTACTTTAATTTGGTTCGTCAGGCATGGGGGACGAGCGCGCCCTTCCGGCTCGAGCGGATGAGCATGCCGATCGCAAAGCCGACGAGTGCAGGCAGCAGCCAGCCGAGGTTCTTGTCGAACAACGGCAGATATTTTTCCGCAAAGGCGATAGGCACATCGAGGCGGAGCGAAGTCTGCACCGACGCGGGCAGCGTCTTCATGCAGTCGAAAATAGCGGCTGCCCATGTACCGATCATCGTTGCGACATACACGGCACGGTCATGAGCGAAGAACTTGCCGATAAAGGCCAGCAGGATAAGCGCAATGGCCGGGGGATAGATGAGCATGAGCATCGGGACGGAATACTCGATGATGGCACTCAGTCCAATGTTGGAAACGGCAAACGAAAACACCGTGAAGAGGATCGCCCAGGTGCGGTAGGAAATTTTGCCGTTCGTCATCTTGACAAACGTTTCCGAGCAGGCCGTGACAAGGCCGATGGAGGTCTTGAGGCAGGCAAAGGTGATGGTGAAGGCGAGGATAAACTGGCCCACGCCGCCAAGGTAATGACCCGCGATCTGCGTGAGGGCGATGCCGCCATTTTCGGACAGCTCGAAAATGCCTCTCGACTGCGCGCCGACCAGAATGGACAGCACGTAGATCAGCGCCATCAGCGCACCGGCAAGAAGGCCGGAGGAGAGCACGTCCTCGGCGATGATGTCGTCGTTGTCGACACCCATGCGGCGAATGACGTCGATGACCACGATGCCGAAGGCGAGACCGGCGATGGCGTCCATCGTGCCGTAGCCCTCAATGAGCGCGGGAAAGAAGGAACCGTTCTGATAGGCCTCCGTCGGCTCGACCGAGGAGATCACTGCGCCGGGGGAGAGCAGCGCCGCGATGATCAGCACTGCGAAGAAGAACAGGAAGAGCGGATTGATGATCTTGCCGATCCAGAGGGTGATCTTACCGGGGCGCAGCGAGAAGAACAGCACGAAGGCGAAGAACGCCGCCGAAAAGACAAGCAGATACAGCCACTCCGGCGAATCCACGCCCAGCAAGGGCGTGATGCCGGTGGTAAAGGAAACTGTTGCGCATCTCGGGATGGCGAAGAGCGGGCCGATGGTCAGGTACAGAAGGCAGGTGAAGAAAATGCCGTAGCCCTTGCCGACCTTGCTCGAGAGCGTCTGCAGGCCGTCGGAATGCGTGATGCCGATGGCGGCGACGCCGAAGATGGGGATGCCAACCGCCGTGATGATAAAGCCGATCATGGCGACGACCGCGTTGCGGCCGGCCATCTGGCCGAGATGTACGGGGAAGATCAGGTTGCCCGCGCCGAAGAACATTCCAAACAGCGTTCCGGCGACGAGAATCTTCTGCCGGAAGGTCAATTTTTTAGTAGTCATGGGATAATCAACTCCTTTGTGTTGAAAATATTACACCCTGCACTTGAAAAAGAGAAACGCTCGGTTATAATAGGTATATTACAAATCAAAATACCCTTTATAGGAGTGGGAATATGGACAGCAAAAAATTTGAAATTCTGATGACCGCCGTCAACCTCGGCAGCTTTTCCAAAGCGTCTGAGGTCGTGGGCTACACACAGTCGGGGCTGACGCACCTCATCAACGGTCTGGAGCGCGAGATCGGCATGAAGCTCATCCGGCGCGACCACAGCGGTATTTCGCTGACAGAGGACGGGGAGGCGCTGCTGCCCGCGATCCGCGAATACCTCAGCGCGACGGCGAAGCTCGAAAACCAGATCGAGACCATCACGCAAAAGCGGACGGCGACGATCCGAATCGCCGCTTATGCAAGCCTTGCCATGCACTGGATGCCGGAAATTCTGTACCGCTTCCGCCGCGTGTGTCCGGAGACCGACGTGGATCTTCGCATGGTGGACCACGAGCTCGAACCCTTTGAGCTGCTCGAGGAGGGGCGCACGGACGTCATCTTTGCCGCGCGGCAGAGCCACATCAACTGCGACTGGACACCGCTCTACTACGACGCGATGTACGCCATCCTGCCGGAGGACTATCCCACCGGCAGCGAAGAGACCTTCCCCATCGAGGAATTCGACGGAAAAGAATTCCTGATGCCCTACGGGCGCTTCGACATCGACGTGAACGCTGCGCTGAGTCCCAAAAAGGTGAAGCCGAATATCCGCCCCTGCCATGTGGACGATGAAACGGTCATCCGCATGGTCAGCAAGGGCCTTGGCATCACAATGATGACGGAGATCATGATGCGCGGGCGGACGCACGGCGTAAAGACGCTGCCGGTCAGCCCGAAAACGGGACGGGAGCTCGGCATCGGTATGCACCTGAGCAAGAACACGCCAGAGGAAATTCTGCGTCTGCGCGAG
>ERZ1027239.786-NODE-786-length-11273-cov-4.815832_pt1 | contig 11273 bp, 9 predicted proteins | sample MGYA00519476_ERZ1027239 | MGnify/ENA primary metagenome ERZ1027239 (study PRJEB26926, sample SAMN06164636) | human gut metagenome | biome: ENVO:00009003; feature: ENVO:2100002; material: ENVO:00002003 | host: Homo sapiens | place: USA | collected 2012 ... | reverse complement strand
AGGAAAAGCATTTCGCCGTGGAGATTATCACGCAGCACCACTTGGGCGCACGTGTTACTCGCCGCACTCCTTACATCAACTGCTATGGCGCTTACGTCCTCAACCCCGACACCCAGAAGGTGGATACCTATCTGAGCAAGGTCACCGTGATGTGTACCGGTGGATGCGGTGCCGTCTATCAGACCACTACCAACCCAGTGATTGCCACTGGCGATGGCGAGGCGATGGTATATCGTGCCAAGGGAACCGTAGCCGACATGGAGTTTGTGCAGTTCCACCCTACCGCCCTCTTCCATCCAGGAGAGACCCACCCAGCGTTCCTCATCACCGAGGCGATGCGTGGCTACGGCGGTATCCTCCGCTTGCCTAACGGCGAGAGCTTCATGGAGAAGTATGACGAGCGCCTGAGCCTTGCCCCTCGCGACATCGTGGCTCGTGCCATCGACAAGGAGATGAAGATTCATGGTCTCGACCATGTTTGTCTCGACGTCACCCACAAGAACCCTGAGGAGACTAAGCACCACTTCCCTAACATCTATGCGAAGTGCCTCAGCATCGGCATCGACATCACCAAGGAATACATCCCTGTTCGCCCTGCTGCCCACTACATGTGCGGTGGTATCAAGGTCGATCTCAACGGATGCTCCAGCATCAACCGCCTCTATGCCCTCGGCGAGTGCTCTTGCACGGGTTTGCATGGTGGCAACCGCTTGGCTAGCAACTCGCTCATCGAGGCTGTGGTATATGCCGACACCGCTGCCAAGCACAGCATCGAGCACGTGGATGAATACGACTTCAACGACAAAGTGCCTGCATGGAACGACGAGGGTACGCTGACCAACGAGGAGAAGGTGCTCATCACCCAGAGCGTGAAGGAGGTAGGCGAATGTATGAGCAACTATGTGGGCATCGTACGTAGCGACCTCCGACTGAAGCGTGCCTGGGACCGTCTCGACCTGCTCTATGAGGAGACCGAGAACCTCTTCAAGCGTGTGAAGGTGAGCAAGGAGCTTTGCGAGCTTCGCAACATGATCAACGTAGGTTATCTCATCACTCGCATGGCTATCGAGCGCAAGGAGAGCCGTGGTCTCCACTACACCATCGACTATCCTGTTCACGCTTACGACAAGAAATAAAGTTTTTCATCTAGGCACAGTTATCTAGAAATATACTAGGCACGGATTACAGCATCATGTAGTCCGTGCCTTATTTTTTATTCTATGGTAATAAAGACAGCCTCCCCTCGGTCTCTCGCTTCCACAAACTTCTGCATGAAGCGATGCATCCAGATGCGGGAGTTCACCACCATTCCCACCTTTCGGTTTTCGCCGAGCAAGATGCAGCCCTGCGTGTCCTTGGCGGTATTGCCCGAATAGATGCTGTCGAGCACGTTATCGACATAAAGTTCCTTCGGCAGCATACGATCGACATCCTTCTCCAAGGAAACAATGACTTTGTCTCTCTCGGCGATTGCCTCCTCCAAGACCTTTTGGAAGCGAGCCTTGATTTGCTCAGGAGTCTCGTCGGGGTTGATGTGGAAGTAGCCTCCGTTCTTTCGGATGGCAGGCAGCACTTCCGATGTCACCCAGTGCTTGAATCGCTGAGCACTTTCGAGCTTCGAACCGAAGACGAGGGAATAGACACCGCTCTCGTTGACGAAGAGCATCTGAACCATCTGAGTCTTAGAACTCTCACCATATCGATTCTTAACATTTCTAGCAATACTGCATTTTACAGTATCACTAAGGCTAACGTGTTGTCTGATAGCATCATACGCTCTCTTGTACCCCAACGCATCACACACGTCTTTGCCGCAGAAGAATGGCTCACCATTCTTATCCGTCATCGTGCGCATACGACCGAACTCAAGACTATAGAATTCCTTGACGTTCATGTCGTCAGTTGCTGCATTCTTGGCAGCAGCACCATTCTTGGCAGCGGCACCCTGGGCACCGCCACCTACATTACTAGAAATTTTCATAAGCTTAAAGTATTTTATTAGTGAAACAATAAAAAATTCATAAGTGAATTGTCTCCAGCCTTGTCAGACATCGCATGGGCTAGGCACAAACAACGGCTTGCCCACGAACCTCAGAACTCGGCATTGGTTCTGAAATCCGTGGGCAAAGGTACTGCAAAAAAATGAAAGCGATTGTATTACATAACGTTACGTAATATCGTAACATTTTGGCGGAAGATGTTGCTAATCAATAGATTATGAGTTGAAAATTATTTTAAGTTTCTCTGCATCGTAACATAGTTCGGTATTCTTTACCTTGCCGATTCTTACCCATTCGTTCTTGGCTTGTTGCTTCTTGGAGGGAGCTACCCCAAAGAAACTAAGATACATATCCCAATCCACATTTTCAGTGGCAGGGTTGATGCCTAGATGTCCATAGGCAGAGGCGAAATACACCATTCTCCCGAAGTTCTGCGTGGTGCTGTCCCATACGAATCGGTCACCCTCCACGTGGCAGAACTTATGAGTCACCAGTTTCTTCCATCTCTCTTGTGCGTCATCTGTCTGAAAACTAGAGAAGGAGCCAGCGTGGTTTGCAGGAGTATCATGTAGCTTCTCCTTGTCCTCCTCGTTCTTGCGATAATCGTTATAGACACCATCGCCAAAGTTGATTTGCTGGCTGTTCATGGTGATGTTTGCATTCGCCAAGAGTTGTTTGATAAGTTCTTCGTTCATGTTCTTCTTTTTGATTGTTTTGATGCAGTTATCTAGGTTGTTCAATTGAAAGTCCCAGTGGTATCCACATTTTCGATTCATGATTTCCAGGCAAGTTCTCACGAAGAGGATGTTGGCGAGCGTTCCCTCGCTCAGCACGATTTCTATGAAAAACTGCACTCTTTCTTCCTCCATCATTTCCTTCATGATGCCATCATTTGTCTTCATGCTCTCTTATATCAATAGGTGAGTAAATCATAGTATTAGAGGAAGACAAAATGAACGTTTCTCTTGAAGTACATTTCTCGGATGAGGTGGACATACATCAGATGCCAGTCGCCAGAGCCAGGCAGCAGGAAGTCTTCGCCATCGTGCAGGTCGGGGTCGGCAGCAGCATCCAGTCTCAGGAACTCTTGCTCCACGCATTCCCAAGCTTCCTCCTCATGGGTGATGCAGTCTTGCTTGTGGTAGGCTTTCACCATCATCAAGTAGCATTTTGCCACGGCTAGGTAGTGGCAGGTGTCGGTGTCGTATTTGGAGATGTCGAGCAGGGGGTCGGCGAGCACGCCCGTGTCGTTATAGACGAGGTTCGACTTGTGGAGGAAGTCGATGGCAAGGAGCCATATCTGTTCGAGGCAGAGGTGCTCGTCGCTATAGCCGTTTTTGCCATACGCCATCTTGTGCAGATGACTTTCCATTTCTTTGAAGAAAGGATTGAAGGAAAGAAACTCTCTCAGGTGCTTTCGGTCTTCCCGAGGGAGAGATTTCTTGTTGACCATTTGTTTTTAGTTATGATATTGTTTCGGGTGTTGCGAGGGGTTGGCTATCAAGAGTTCTGTTCCTGTCTCACCACTTGTCGCAAGTCCTTGTGTTGCTTGATTTGTTCGAGCACGCAGGTAGCCTCGATGCCATAGATGGCCTTGAAAGCCTCCTCGTTGTGATGGATTTCTGCCATCTTCTCATCGTGTTTCACGATGTACTTGATGTTTTTCGCTTCGAGTTCAGCCTGGTGCAGATAGAAGGCGAAGACGTAAGCAAACTTTCTCATCGTGCCAAAGGAGCAGGAGGAAGCGGCGTGGAGCAGGTCGGCGGTCGTCTTGTAGTCGATGCCGAAGTCAGCCTTGATGAGCGACTTGCTCATATATCCCTCGTCGAGGAACGTATTGAGCAAGGTACCGATTTCCTGAGCCATTCTCTCCTTCAGCACCAAGTCGTAGTGCTTGTATTGGTTTTTTACCCGCTTGTGTCCACCTAGATTTTCTGCCATACTACTCGTAATTATATTTTACGAGTACAAAGGTGCAATTTTAATATGACCCGGCAAAATGCAGATTCTGATATGAAAATTCCTAATTTGTGCGGCTCTTTAACGTTGATTTGTAATGATTAACAGAAAAGGAGTGGGGAAGTGGGCAATTTTCATTGCCTCACTTCCGCTTGCTTACTTTTATAGAATTACACGGCAGGTGTATCTGCCTTTGTCGTTTCTTAGAATATTCCACCAGCTATCTCGAAGTACTTGCCGAAGAAAGACTTGATGCGCTTCAACACCTCTTGCAACTTGCCTTCTCGATTGGCATTCGGGTCGAATGGATTGATAGGGGGCATGATGCCGTTCAACTCCAAACCGCCCTCTGGCACATAGCCACGCTCCCAAGCGGTGGCGATGAACTCCTTGGCAGGACCTTCCTTCAAGTGCTCCTCAGTCACGATGGCATTGAACTCCCTGCGCTTCTGCTCGTTCACGTATTCCTTCCACTTCTCCGACACATCACTGTCAGGGGTTAAGCTCTCGATAAACTGGTTGATCAACTCCTTCTTGTCTCGCAAGTCTGGACTGGAGTCTATCGCCTTGTTGATCTTGATTTCCAAAGCTCCCACGTCAGCCCTGTCACCTTGCATCTCCTTTACGAGGAAGAGGATATAGTCGATGTTCACCTCCACCTGCTTCACCAGCTCCATCTCAAACTCGATGTCGTTGGTGATGTCCTCCTTCTCACCCGTCTCTCGCTGCGTCTTCACCCAGTCACGAAGATTCAGGTAGATGCTCGTATAGTCTTGCACGTCACGCTCGCTCAGAGGGTCAACTTCTGCGAATTGGTCGAAGCTACTCAATAGGTTTCTCATCTTCAAAACGGCGCCGAAGAGCTTGATGAAGAGTTTCTTATCCTCGTCGGTGAGTGGCATTTCGCCTGGCAGTGCCAACTGCGTCAACTCATCCAGGTAGTTGATGTAACCTTTCTCAAACTCCGGCTCCTCGCCTTCCTCCGCATCCTTGTAGTAACCATTGAAGTAGTCGTCGAATGGGCGAAGGATGGTGACGCCCTTGGCGGTGTTGTCGCCGAAGAGAGCCAAGCACTTGTTGGTGGCATCCTCCAAGTTGCGGAAGCACACGATGTTGCCGTAGGTCTTCACGCTGTTCAGTATGCGGTTGGTACGGCTGTAGGCTTGCAAGAGTCCGTGATAGCGCAGGTTCTTATCGACCCACAATGTATTCAGCGTGGTGGCATCAAAGCCTGTCAAGAACATGTTGACCACTATCAAGAGATCGATTTCTCGGTTCTTCATGCGTTGAGACACGTCCTTGTAGTAGTTCGGGAACTTGTCGGCTGAGGTGTCGTAAGAGGTGCCAAACATGCCGTTGTAGTCCTCGATGGCTTTCTCCAGGAAGTCACGGCTGCTTTCGTCCAGTCCAGCGGTTGAGTCGCTATCCTCGTCCTCATAGCCTTCGTCCGTTACCTCCTCGTTGGGGGCATAGCTGAAGATGGTGGCTATCTTGAGTCGCTTGTTCTCAGGCAGTTCCTCCATCTGCTTTTTCAGCTCCTCATAGTAGAGCTTGGCGAAGTGGATGCTCTGCACGGCGAAGATGCTGTTGAAGCCATTGAGCCTTGCCTTCTGCCTTACTTCCTCCACTTGCTTCTTCTTGTCCTTCACCACCTCCTCGATATTGATGAGCTTATTGAAGCTGTAGGTGGAGCCACGCTTGGTCTGCTGGGCGAAGTGCTCCAAGATGTAGGCAGCCACGCCCTGGATGCGTCTTGGGTCTTCGAGTGCCTTCTCACGTGCGATGTCCCATACCTCGCTGGTCTCCACGTTCTCCTTTTCCTTCATGGTGGAGATATAGGCGACACGGAATTTCAGCACGTTGTGGTCTCGGATGGCATCCACGATGGTGTAGGCGTGCAGACGCTTGCCAAACACGTCCTCGGTGGTGTTCAGCGTGCCTCTGCCCGATGTTACGTTCTCCACGAAGATAGGTGTGCCAGTGAAACCGAAGAGGTAGTATTTCTTAAACTTCTTGGTGATGGCAGTGTGCATGTCGCCAAACTGCGAGCGATGGCACTCATCGAATATCATGACCACTTCCTTCTTGTAGAAGTCGTGCTCCGGGTTCTTCTTGATGAAGGTGGCGAGCTTCTGTATGGTGGTGATGATAATCTTGCTCTTGGCGTTCTCTATCTGCGCTTGCAGTTGCTTGGTCGAGGTGTTGCCGTTGGCTGCGCCCTTCTGGAATCGGTCGTACTCCTTCATCGTCTGGTAGTCGAGGTCTTTTCTATCCACCACGAACATCACCTTGTCGATGTATGGCAACTTGCAAGCCAACTGCGCCGCCTTGAAGGAGGTGAGCGTCTTGCCTGAGCCTGTGGTGTGCCAGATGTAGCCGCCAGCGTCTCTTGTGCCATAGAGCTTGGCGTTGTGGGCTATCTCTATCTGGTTGAGCAACTTCTCAGTGGCTGCTATCTGATAAGGGCGCATCACCATCAGCACCTTTTGGTCGGTGAGCACACAGAACTTGGTGAGGATGTTGAGCAGTGAGTGGCGTGTGAGGAAGGTGGCGGTGAAGTCCTCCAAGTCGCCCAATACCTTGTTCTTGCCGTCTGCCCAGTAGCTGGTAAACTCGAATGAGTTGCACGTCTTAGGGCGTTGCTTGCCACTGCTCTGCTTGTTTTGCTCCTTGATATGGCTGTCACGAGTGGTGTTGCTGTAGTATTTGGTCTCCGTACCGTTGGAGATAACGAAGATTTGCACATACTCATAGAGCGAGCATCCTGCCCAGAAGGATTCCCTGCCATAGCGATTGATTTGGTTGAAGGCTTCCTTGAGGCTCACACCTCTGCGCTTCAACTCGATATGTACCAATGGCAAGCCGTTAACAAGGATGGTCACGTCGTAGCGGTTCGGGCGTTTGCCATTGTTCACCTCGTATTGGTTGATTACCTGGGTGGAGTTGTGGTGAACGTCCTTTGTGTCGATGAGGTAGATGTTTTTCTCCTCGCCGCTGTCAAGGGTGAAACTCTTCACGTTGTCACGCTGAATGGTCTCGGCTTTCTCCGTGATGCCCTTGCCCTCGTTGGCGATTTCGGTCTTGAAGAATCGTTGCCACTCGTTGTCGGTGAAGGCAAAATCATTGAGTTTCTCCAACTGCCGTCTGAGATTGCTAATCAATTCTTCTTCCTGATGAATGTGCGCATACTCGTAGCCTTGACGCTGTAGCTGCGCTATCATAGTTGCCTCCAATTCCGCCTCGCTCTGATAAGACTCGGAGCGAGGTGTCGTGCGCTCATACTGGGCTACCACCGTGGAGAGCGTGTTTTCTGATACGATGTCGGTTTGCATAAGCTTTTGCTTTTTATATGTTGTTTTATGCTGACTTGCGTTTGAAAGTCAAGAGCTTGTCTCTGTAATGCTCATATTGCTGGCGGCGTGCAGCGATTTCAGCAGGGAGACCAGCGGTGAGGGAGGTCGTGAGAGACTCGAAGCGGTCGAGGATATTTGCAATCCGTTCTTGCTCATCTTCTGATGGGATAGGTACTAATATCCCAGCCAATGCTTTTTGAGAAATATTTGGCACAGAGCCTATTCCTGCAAATTTTCTTACCTGCGCCTGGAATCTCGTATCTTGCATAACGTGTGTTAAATATCTATTATTGCAGTATGTACAGGTAATTAAAACTAACTGAGGATTTATCGTGCATTCTTGTGGCAGCTTCTTAATCAAAGCTGTTTTACCTACAGTTGAACCTGTTTTTGTAAATACAATATTCCCAACTTTAGCCATAATTTCGGGAGACTCTTCATACTTTTCCCAAGATAGATATGTATTGTCATCAAAAGTAAGAACACCATTGACTATGTTAGAAGGACTCATGGATATAGCACCCTCACCTTTTGAAACAAGGTCATTTCTTGTATAGCCACGAAATCCAATACGCCCTTTTATTTCGCAGACTTCACTCATTTTCTTCCACTCTACATCTTGCCCCCCACATTCTCGAATGAGAGCAACTTATCACGATAGTACTCATATTGTCGCTTGCGACAATCCAGCTCTGCTTCCAGCTCTGCTTCCAGCTCTGCTTCCAGCTCTGCTTCCAGCTCTGTGAATTTGTCGAGAATGCGGACTATTTCGGTTTGGACTTCAATGGGTGGGAGAGGAATCTCTATTTGCGAATACTTAGAAATCCATTGGCGTGAATGCTCTAATGTTTGGTATTTAATGCACTTCATGGCATAATATACAAATCTAAAAGAGACTTCTTTTTTACTTTGGACTCTTAACATCTTCATAGCCGAGCTTTTGACTTTGAAGTTGAAATCGACCCAATGAAAAGATGTTGTAAAATCGTCAAAAATAACAACAGGATTCTCTTTTGATGCCTCGAATATGCCATCTTGCTCATCTGTATAGCCTAAGATAAAAGTTTGCCCAGCTGTAAGTACTGGTAAACCCCTGTCTTGATATTCCTTGCATTTTACAATGTATTTTGTTGGCTGTTCGTAGCCTAATACATCACCTAATTTCACGAACACTACTCCATCAGAACAAAGTTTCCGTATTAATGTCTCTAATTTAGTCATGCTACACCTCCTTCCAATTCTGCAACAATGGCATCAATGTCCTTGCGAAGTTGCTCCTCACGGCTTACGATTTCAGCGATGCGAGTGTTCAATTCCACGATATTAATTTTCTCACGGGTGTCCTTTTGTGTTACATATGTGGAGACAGATAGATTGAAATCTTCATTAGCAATATCAGCAGTGGTTACGACACGGCTAAAATGAGCTATTTCTTTTTTCTCCACATGAGTGCTATACAATTTTGAGATATTCTCTGGAGAAAGTCTGTTTTTATTACCCTCATGATAAAACTCATTGCTTGCGTCAATAAAACAAACTCGGTTGTCGGCCTTGTTCTTCTTCAAAACTAAAATACAAGTAGCTATTGGAGTTCCAAAGAAAAGGTTGGGTGGTAATTGGATGATGGTATCCACAAAGTTGTTGGTAATCAAATATTTTCTGATTTTCTGCTCCGCACCGCTGCGATACAACACACCAGGGAACTCTACGATGGCAGCCGTTCCCTCTGCGCTGAGCCAAGAAAGCATGTGCATGGTGAAGGCAAAGTCTGCCTTTGAGCGAGGAGCGAGCACGCCAGCAGGGGAGAAGCGAGGGTCGTTGATGAGCGTGGCATCGCTATCGCCATCCCAAGGCACGGAATAAGGTGGGTTGCTCACGATGGCATCGAAAGGCTCGTCTGCCTCGTGCAGCGGATTCTTCAAGGTATCGCCGTTCTGAATGTCGAAATGGTCGTAGTTCACATTGTGCAAGAACATGTTCATGCGGCAGAGGTTGTAGGTGCGGATATTGATTTCCTGACCATAGAAACCATCCTTCACGTTCTTGGCTCCCACCACACGGATGAAGTTGAGGAGCAAGGAGCCTGAGCCACAAGCAGGGTCATATACCTTGTTGACGCTCGTTCTGCCAGCTGCTGCTATCATCGCCAAGAGGTAGCTCACATCGCCCGGGGTGTAGAACTCACCTCCCTTGGTGCCGGAGTTGAGGGCGTACATTTTGATGAGATGCTCATAGCAGAGACCAAACACGTCGAGTCCGCTCTCGATGTATTTCTCGAAGTTAAGGTCACGGATGCTTTCCAAGAGGGTGGTAAGGAGTTCGTTGCGCTCAGCCACGGTACTGCCCAAGCCTTGGTCGTTGGTATTGAAGTTGTTGAAGAGTCCCTTCACGTCATTCTCGCTCGGAGTGCCGATGGCGCTGTTCTCGATGGCACGGAAGTTATTGCTGAGGGTGGTGTTCAGCTCAGTATTGTTCTTGGCGGCATTCGCCACGTTGATGAAGAGTTGGGAAGGGAGGATAAAGAAACCTTTGGCATTGATGATTTGGGCACGTGCGTTCTCTGCCAAATCATCCGTCATGTGGACGTAGTCGGCGTTCTCCACGCCAGCCTCACGCATCAGTTGGTTGCAATAGTCGGTGATGTTTTCTGAAATAAAACGGTAGAAAAGACCACCGAGGGTATAGTCCATGAACTGGACTGGGTTGACTTTTCCACCATGCACCAAATTGGTGGCCATCTTCCAAATCATGGCGGAAAACTCATTCTTCAGTTCTTCTGTACGAGGGTTGATATTGATTACGGCAGAAGTGTCATTCTGCGTTGTATCTTCGGTTTCGGGGGGGGTAAATTTCTTGATACTCATATCGTTATTTCGTTTTTAGTTGATATTTCTAATCTTTTGTGCTAGCAAAGGTAATGCAAACGAGAGCTAAGCATCAAGTTTACTTGAGGGCTTTGCCGAGTGCAGCATACCTTATGCAAAGGTACGGAAAATTGTCGGAATGAGCAAGGAAAATGGGGAATAATTTGAAAAATAAATGAAACAAGCAAGAGAATAGGGGAGATATGTGCCCTTTTTCTCTTGCTTGAATTGTTATATTTTTCGTGAAGTTATTGCATCTTCGCCATCGTCTGCCATAGTCCCCAAGTCGAAGTACATCATTCTTGTATAAGAACTGGTATCCCTGTTGGACAAAGGCAAAAAGTCGTTCTTCGCATAGAATGGAACTGCACTTTGATATGCATCCACTGTGATGAATCTACAGCCTGCTCGACTGCTACGAGAATACAAGCGAATCATAAAGCTCAACAAGATACTACCGATACCTGTACCTCGCAATGCGTTTGATACTCCTAATCTGCATAGCTTTACCGCAGGGTAACTACGCAGTCGTTTCTCATGCACAAATCGGTGTTTGCGAAATCTGTTAAACTCGCTATTGCTCAAAAAATCACTCACAGATAACTTGTCGTTTGCCAAGCTAAAATAAGCAACAACCTTATTGTTTTCCTGACAATCCATAACAATGTATGTCACGGCAATTCTTGCCACTCCATAAAAATTAGCCTCATGCACGATGAAGTCGTCCAAATCTTCGTCTCCGCAATGAAAAGTTTCCACATTCATTGTTGGCTCCAAAATAAGTATTCTGTATCTACTTTGGAACTCTTGTTCTGTCATTCTCATTGTTATCAGAGTTTAAAATTTAGGTCCTTCAAAAACGCTCATTGCAGCATCGCCAAATCTTTTGATCTCTTCAATGCGTTCCTTGCTGATTTTCGGAGGATTCTCCATTCTCTTCATGAATCTGCGAGCGTCCTCACCATAGAGTATTGGGGTCTCTCGCCAAGCTGGTTTCAATGGTTTTCCCATGTTTTGTCCTTTCTTTTAAATTGTTAATAATCAAAATCTGTCTCTTATACACATCTCCGAGCCCACGAGACTAGGCATGATCTCGT
>ERZ1027239.777-NODE-777-length-11367-cov-10.156383_pt1 | contig 11367 bp, 8 predicted proteins | sample MGYA00519476_ERZ1027239 | MGnify/ENA primary metagenome ERZ1027239 (study PRJEB26926, sample SAMN06164636) | human gut metagenome | biome: ENVO:00009003; feature: ENVO:2100002; material: ENVO:00002003 | host: Homo sapiens | place: USA | collected 2012 ... | reverse complement strand
GAGATCATGCCTAGTCTCGTGGGCTCGGAGATGTGTATAAGAGACAGATACAGAGGAGGGGTTTATTCTTGAATCTAAAAAACGTTATTAAAAGGTCTGGCCTTACTGTAGACTATGACCGTTCCAAAATCTATAATGCCATTGCCGGAGCTGCCAAGGAAATACCTGACAGCATGACTGATGAGGAAAAGGAAAGTATTACCAACCAGGTTGAGAATACCATTGCCAACCTTAGCAGTATTACCGTAGAAGAAATACAGGATGTAGTAGAGCAGGTGCTGATGAAGCAGGGCTTCTTCGATGTGGCCAAGCACTACATTATGTACCGCCAGCGCCATGCAGAGCGCCGTGAAGCTCAGAAAAACCTGATGAAGAGCTACAAGGATATTTTCTTTGCCGATGCTATTGATTCCGATATGAAGCGGGACAACGCCAATATCAACACTGATGCCTCTATGGGCATTATGCTGAAACTGGGCGCCGAAGGTGCCAAGCATTTTGTTGACAACTATGTGCTGCCAGAGGAATTTGCCCTGGCAGACAAAAATAATTTCATTCATATCCATGATAAGGATTTCTCCTTGATTACCTTGAACTGCTGTCAGATAGATTTGCTGAAGCTGTTCCACGGTGGCTTCTCCACCGGGCATGGCTTCCTGCGGGAGCCAAATTCCATTCGTGCCTATGCTTCTCTGGCCTGCATTGCCATTCAGAGCAATCAGAATGATATGTTTGGCGGTCAGAGCATTAACGCCTTTGATTTTGCTATGGCTGAGGGTGTACACAAAACCTTCTGCAAGGCAGTAGCTGATGAAGCCTACAAATCTATGGTTTATCGCTTTGGCACTGAGATAGCTGGAGATGCCAAGGCTTTCCGGGATAAGTTCCGCAGCCATATGGACTATAGCCGCTGTCGTTTTACCGATGGAGATGCTCAGCCACCTTTGGAAGCTGTAGAAATGATTCTTCAGGCTCTTGAGGCCACCAAGCCAGAGGAGCTGACTGAGGCCACTGTAGGGGATTTGACTCAGGATGCTGTAAACATCTATCATTTGGCCTGTGCCGATACTACTGAGGAAACCCATCAGGCCATGGAAGCCTTGATTCACAACTTCAATACCCTCCACAGCCGGGCCGGTGCCCAGGTTCCTTTCAGCTCTATTAACTATGGTATGGACACCAGTGCTGAGGGCCGATTGGCTGTTAGAGAGGTACTGAATGCTATCCAGGCCGGTCTGGGCAACGGGGAAACCGCTATTTTCCCTATTTCTGTATTCCAGCTCAAAGCCGGAGTCAATTACAACCCAGACGATCCTAACTACGATCTTTTCCAGCAGGCCTGCCGGGTAAGCGCCAAGAGATTGTTCCCTAATTTTGTCAACATAGATGCTCCATATAATTTGCAGTATTATCAGCCAGATAACTACAACTCCTATGTGGCTACTATGGGCTGTCGTACCCGGGTTATTGGCAATGTCAACGGCCCTAGCGAGGCTGGCAGCCGTGGTAATTTCTCCTTTACCACCATCAATCTGCCAAAGCTGGCTTTGGAGGCCAAGGGTAATCTGGACAAGTTCTGGCGGCTGCTGGATAAATACATCCAGATTAGCCATGACTATCTCCTGTTCCGCTTCCAGACCATCAAGGAAAAGCATGTTTATAACTACCCATTCCTTATGGGACAGGGTGTCTGGATGGACAGCGACAAGCTAAAGGCTACCGATACCATAGAGGAAGTGCTGAAAAAGCACGCTTCCTTCTCCATTGGCTTCTGTGGCTTGGCCGAGTGTCTGGTGGCTCTCATTGGCAAGCATCACGGCGAAAGCGAAGCTGCTCAGGAGCTGGGCTTGAAGATTGTGGGACATATCCGTCAGAGAACTGATGAATATACCGATGCAGAATCCATTAACTGGAGTACCTTTGGTACCCCTGCTGAGTCCACTGCCGGCCAGTTCCAGCGGGCCAACCGCAAGAAGTTCGGCATCATTCCTGGAGTTACGGATAGAGATTATCTCACCAACAGCTCCCATGTGCCGGTTTACTATCCAATTCGAGCTTTGGATAAAATCCGCATTGAGGCCCCATATCATGAGCTGGAAAACGCTGGCCATATTGCCTATGTGGAAATGGACGGGGATCCATCCAAGAATGTAAAGGCCTTTGAAACATTGGTACGAGCTATGCATGATGCCAATATGGGCTATTTCTCCATTAACCATCCCGTAGATAGAGATCCAGTCTGTGGCTATACCGGCATTATTGAAAATGAATGTCCACATTGCCACCGGAAGGAAATCGTCACCGGTCACAAAACCGTTAAGCGTATTGTTTAAAAATTAAATTTAACCACCAAAAAGGAGCTGTGACAAAGCCCAAGGCTATTTGTCCACAGCTCCTATTTTTGTATCCTGTTTAAGCCAAAGTATCAGCTAAAAAATCTACGCAGGCCGTTCAGAATACCTTCTGCCGCCCGATTAATACCAGCCTCGGAATTCATCAGCTTTTCTTCCTTGTCATTGGAGATAAAGGCCATTTCCACCAGAGTGGCTGGCATATCCGTATGCTTTACCACATAGAAATTACAGCTCTTGGTTCCCCTATTCCCAGTACCTAAAGCCGTTACCGCACCCTCAGATACATACTGAGCCAGCCTCTGGCTAGCCTTGGAGCCCTTGGTATAATAATACCCTGTTGTGCCGCTAGGCGTGCTGTTGGTAAAGGAATCCATATGCATGGAAATAAAGATGTCTGCATTGCCATCATTACCTACATCACAGCGAGCCTGCAGCTCCTCCACATCAGAAGCATTGGCCTTCTTAGGAGATACCTCTGTATCTGTGGTTCGTGTCATCAGCACCGTAGCCCCCTCTGCCTGCAGCAGCTTCTGCAAGGCCTTGGCCACCCGCAGGGTAACTCCTTTTTCCGTCACTCCTGTAGGCCCAATGGCGCCGGTATCACTGCCACCATGTCCTGCATCCAGAGCAATGATCTTGCCCTTTAGCCCCGGGGTAAAGGCAGGCTCCGTTGTAGTGCCATTTGGGGTAGTTACGCTTGGGGGAGTCTCCACCTTTTCACCCTTATTGGTATTATTAGAAGCCGATGTATCAGGCTTTGGCTGTGGATTAAAGTCTATACCGGAGTTTTTACTGCCTCCTCCTACTTTGCCAAAGTCCATAACCACTCTATAGGCCGTGGTGCCACCCTTTAGGGCAAATACCTTGTAATTATTTTTACCCATAGAGCTTTCTACCACCACCCGCACTGTAGAGCTGTCATGCTGGGCAATCCGCACCGCCTTGGCAAAACGGCTGTCAATATTGGTAGCCTTCTTTACATTGGGACTAACCCAGGCATTCTGAATATCAATGATAATCCTCTGGGGATTGGAAATAACGCTAACCTTGTACTCCGTCTCCTTGGTGCCATCCACCACAATACGAGTTTTGTCTGCATCGGTGCTTACCCGAATGCCGGTAATCTCCGACATACTGCCAGCCCGCTGGGCAAATCCCGCTGCCTCAGCTCCTTGCTGTCCCCACAGCAGCAGGCACATTGTCAGAAGCATCACTAGAGCAGACCATATTTTATTACCATATATTTCCTTGCCATATTCCACAGTTCTGTCCTCCATATTGCTTAGAGCATATTCTGCAAAAATGCCACAGTTCTTTCCTGCTGAGGGTGAGCAAAAAACTCCTCTGGCTGGCCCTGCTCCACAATCACCCCATCAGCCATAAACATAACATGGCTGGCCGCCTCTCTGGCAAAGGCCATTTCGTGAGTTACCACCACCATAGTCATATGCTCCTGGGCCAGCTCCCGCATGGTTTTCAAAACCTCGCCAGTCAGCTCCGGATCCAAGGCAGAGGTAGGCTCATCAAACAGCATAATCTCTGGCTTCATAGCCAAGGCTCTGGCAATAGCCACTCGCTGCTGCTGACCGCCAGACAATCTGCCGGGATAAGCATCCCGCTTGTCAAAAAGCCCAACCTTCCGCAAAAGCTCCTCTGCCTCTGGACGAACCTCCTCCACAGAACGCTTTTTGACCTGCACAGGAGCCTCCAGCAGATTCTCCATAACCGTCATATGAGGAAAAAGATTGAACTGCTGAAATACCATGCCTGTACAAGCCAAAATCTCCCTGGACTTGGCCTCATCCACATATTCTGCCCTGCCATCAGCTCCGTTTTCCGCCAAGGCACGGCCCATAATCTCGATTTTGCCAGAGTCAATCTCCTCCAGACGATTGATACACCTTAGCATGGTGCTTTTGCCAGAACCAGAAGGACCAATAATAGCCAGTACATCACCCTTGGCCACAGAAAAATCTATGCCCTTCAGCACCTCCAGCTCCCCAAAGCTTTTATGTATATCCGTCATTTTCAACATAATATTATTGGTCATATTTTGCATAATGTGCCTCCAGCTTCTTAAACGCCCAGGTAAGAACAAAGGTCATTACCAGATAAAATACACCGGCAATTACAAAAGGAGTCATATCAAACTCCCTCTGCACAATGGTACGAGCCACCCGCAGCAAATCATTCATGGCCAAAATATAAATCAGAGAGGTATCCTTTACCAGATTAATGGTTTCGTTGCTAATAGGCGGCAGTACGTGGCGAATCATCTGAGGAATGATAATCCGGCGCATGGTCTGAGGATAAGTCATGCCCAAGGTCTTGGCTGCCTCATACTGGCCCCGGCCAATGGCCTGAATGCCAGCCCGGAAAATCTCTGCAAAATAAGCCGCATAGTTCAGCACAAAGGCCAACAGAGCCGCTGCAATATCCGGCAGCATAATTCCCACCATAGGCAGGGCAAAATAAACAAACAAAAGCTGCAGCATTAGCGGTGTACCCCGCATAATCCACACATAAAACTCCATTAACAGCCGCAAAGGCTTCAAAGAGGAAATCCGTCCCAATGCCGCCAACAGGCCAATGGGCAGAGAAAGCACCAAGGTAATACAAAAAATCTCCAGTGTAACCTGGGTTCCCTCCAGCATCAGGGTAATTGTATGTAACAGATTATCCATAAATCAAAAAACACCCTTTCAAAACAAAAGCACAGTCGATTCTATTGTACTTCATACCGCACAAAAATAAAAGACCCCTCAATAAAATTAAGGAGCCTTTTACCCAAATTTTCATTAATTATTTGGTAATATCCTTGGCAAACCACTTTTCAGAAATCTTGGCTACAGTACCATCAGCCTTCATTTCATCAAATACCTTCTGCACCTCATCCCGCAGCTTCTGATCATCCTTGCGGAAAGCAATGCCAAACTGGCTTACAGTGCCAATAACAGTATCAATAGCCTGAATCTCATCAGGATGCTTGCTGATATAGTAACGGCCGATAATCTCGTCACCTACTACAGCATCCAGACGGCCATTCTCCAAATCCATGAAAGCATTGATATAATCAGGATAGTATTTTACTTCCTTCATGGAAGCCTTCAGCTCTGGCTTGTTCTCAAAATACTCCTCAGTAGTACCGCCGCTCTGGGTACCAATGGTCTTGCCAGCCAAATCAGCCTCACCAGCTACAGCCACCTTGCCATTCTTGGCTACAAACACAATCTGGCGATTATCCATATATGGCTCGCTGAACAGCATATTTTCCTTACGCTTGTCAGTAATATCCAGACCATTCCACAGAATATCTACACGACCGCTTTTCAGCTCAGCTTCCTTGGAATTCCAGTCAATAGCCTTGAACTCCACCTCACGGCCCAAACGCTTAGCCACTTCCTTAGCCAGGTCAATATCAAAGCCCACAATCTCATTCTTCTCGTCCTTGAAACCCATTGGTGGGAAGCTGTCATCCAAGCCTACCACAATCTTCTTAGACTCTTCCTTCTGAGCAGAATTACTGCCACAGCCTGCAAGAGCTGTTACTGCCAAAACCAGCATCATACACAGAGCAAAAATCTTCTTCATTCTTCGCACACTCCCTCTAGTGTCTTCATATTCACAGCTACTATTATACTTTATTTCATTAAAGTATGACAAGGGGAAATTACTAAATTTTTAATTTTTTTGTTTTTTATTGACTGTACACGAGCACAGTTTTATTGTATAATAATAGTAAGAGAAATTTCGATGAAAATCAGGTAAAAAATACCTAAACTGAGGCGGTGATTTAGTGGTAACTATCAAAGAAATTGCAGATTTATGCGGTGTATCCAGAGGTACGGTAGACAGGGTACTGAACAATCGTGGCAATGTAAAATCCGAGAAAAAAGCTCTTATCCTAAAGGTTGCCAAGGAAATGAAATACACTCCCAATCCAGCCGGCAAGGCTCTGGCAGCCCGAAAGCTAAAGCCCACTGTGGCTGTAGTTATGCCCTCCATTGGCATCAGCTTTTTTGATGTGGTTTTGGAGGCCATGCAGAAATCAGCTGCCTCCTACGCTATGTATGGTATGCAGGTACAGTGGTATCTCTCCAAGGGATATAATGCCCAGGTGCAATACAATCAGCTTATGAATCTAAAAGACAAGGTTAACGCTGTAATTCTTATGCCAATTAATGATGAATGCATCTGTCAGGCTATCAAGGCTCTAACAGATAATGGAGTATTTGTGGTCACCATTAATACAGATATTGAGAACTCCACCCGCAATTGCTATGTGGGGACAGATTATTTTAACGGGGGATGTACCGCTGGAGCCTTGCTGCAGCTCCTTCACAAGGGACAGCTTAATGTGGGTATTACTCTGGGTTCTCTCCAGATTTTGGGACATCAGCAAAGACTAGAGGGCTTCCGTCATCTACTCCAGAGCAATGCCCAAGCCAAAATCCTAGGTATCGTAGAAGATCAGGATGATGAAATTCTTTCCTATGAAAAGAACCTGGCCTTGCTGAGAGAACATCCAGAGATAAATGCCCTCTTTGCCGCCACCTCTGGTGGTATCTATGGGGCCTGTCGGGCTATTATGGCCTGCCAGCCTTCCCATGATATGACCGTGGTGGTCTTTGATAATCTCCCTACCACTGTGGAGCTGATGGAGCAGGGCATCGTACAGGCCACCATCTATCAGCATCCCCGCCGACAGGGACAGATTGCCATGCAGGTAGTTTTTGATTATCTGGTAAATGGCAAGGCTCCTGAAAAGGAACTTTATCTCCTAACCAACGAGATTCGTATCAAGGAAAATATTTCCGCTACCACAGAAAATCAGTAAACATTATGTAATAAAAATCGCCGTCCTGTCTAAAACAGAACGGCGATTTTTTATGCTTTGTATTCATGTCCTACCTCATTAGAAGCACTTCCTTATATACAAAAAGAGCAGCTCCGGAGAGCTGCTCTAAATTGTTTAATTGTTTCGCCTTGGCGAGATTCCTGCTAATCCAGAGATTAGAACATGAAGTCAACACGAGTCCAAACGCCAGTAGTCTTGTCGTTATTAGTTGCGGCAGTGTCCTTACCGTTGAAGTACTTAGCAGATGCTACAATGTTCTTCTCAATAGCATAGTCTGCACCGATCTCCCAACCCTTCAAGGTGTAGAAACCAGCGTAACCAGCCTTGAAGTCATAGGTTGGAACGAGAGTAGCAAATGGAGCCAGCTGACGGTATGCTACATAAGCACCCCAGGAACCAGCATCAGCAGCATCAGCGCCCTTGTAGTTCAACTGGATGCTGTAAGCATTGTCTGCAGTATCATCACTATCAGTAGAAGGACCCCAAGCATAGTCACCAGTCAACTTAACATTCTTATCGAATGCATAGCCTACACCCAAGTCAACGATGTGGAAGGAGCTATCATTGCCTGCTACTCCATTCTGATAAGTATGAGTAGCCAATACATTGTGGTAGCCAAGACCAGCATCCCACTTGCCATTAGCATAATCAGCCTCTACAGCCCAGTAAGTAGCTTCGTTCTTATTGTCAGCACTCTTTACAATAGACTGACCAGCAGCCCAAGTGTGATCCTTACCCTCTGCAAGAGCAGAAGTACGAGCAGCAGTAGCCTTTACCTTCCAAGCCTCACTAGGAGCATAGGTGAACTCAGCACCAGTTACATCGTCATCCATTACCAAGCCATGAGAAGCATCAGAGAAGGTACCAAAACGGCCCAGCTTTACATTGAACTTGCCATACTGACCTTCAGCCCAAGCCCGGCTGATATCCTTCTTTACATCATCACTAACATCATCCTTCTGGAAGTCAGCATCAATACGTGCATGAGCAGTCCAGTTCTCATTGATGGTCATGGTAGGCTCAAGACGCAGCTTCAGGATGTTTTCCTGACGATCTCTGTGCTCACCCTGTGCAAAATTAGTAGTATTCCAGTCATAACGGAGCATGCCTTCCCACTTAACATTGTCAGTCTTAGCCTCAAGATCAGCTACGCGAACACCCAGGTTAGCCAGCTCATCGGAGAACTCAGCAGCCAATTTGTCAATCAGAGCCTTGTTGTTGTTGTCAGCAGCCTCGGACTTAGCCATAGCCTTTGCAACAATCTGAGCCATCTCATAACGGCTCATGTTCTGGTCACCCTTGTAAGTGCCATCAGCAGCATAGCCGTTTACAATGCCATCCTGTACCAGCTGAGCAACAGCATCATATGCCCAATGATCAGCAGGAACATCAGCGAAAGGATTAGCAGCTGCAAAAGTAGTGGAAGCAGCGCCTACTACCAGAGCGGTAGTCAATGCGGATACGAGAGTCTTTTTCATAAAGAAACATCCTCCTTCAATAAAACAAATAAACCTCATCTGTTGAAGGTGAATGCCAAGAAGCCTTAGTCCAAGAGTTGCCTTGTTTCCTCTGCAATGTACTTCCATATTCACTTTCAACACAAGCTAAGTTTAGCACAATTTGCACATAAAATCAAGCCCAACTAAGAATTTTTCATCCACCTATCCCCAACGCCCTAAATACTTTGGCATATCCACAGCCCAACACGCTAAATGCTTTGGCATATCCACAATATTGTGTTATAATTCTCATGTGCCTGCTGTGTGCCAGCTCCCCCTAAGAAAGGAGGTAGCTTTATTGGATCTGCTTGACACGTTTGTGGTCACTGTCCTGGCAGAAATAGTTTCTTACTATATCTGCAAATGGCTGGATAGATTTTGACGCGAGGTACGAAGCCTGGAGTCCTAAGCCCAACTCCCTAAAAAATGGGAATAGAAAACCCCTGATGTCGCCACATCAGGGGTTTTCCTGTGCCTTAATATTAGACCCAATTAACACGTCTAGCTTTCGCTATGCGTTTATAATACCATATAATGTGTTTTTTTACAAGCAAAATTTCTGGTTTAGATTTCTCATAATATACCATTTTTATGTTGAAATTCTGAAAAGAATATAGTATAATGCAAACAGACAATTATTATAAAATTACCGTAACGGTTAGCCCGATTTGTAGCTAAGAAATAGTCGCTTTGTTTGTCAGGCTGGGGCTGCTGTTTCTGTTTGTTAATATCTTTGCAACAAAAAACTCCAGCAAAAACTGGAGTTTTTTGTTTACTTATTTTTTAAATGGAAAATAGCGATTTCTGGCGGACAGCCCAAACGAAAGGGAAACCAGCTTCCGTTACCACAATGAACGTAGAGCGCTGTATTTCCCTCATAATACCATCCCCTCATATACTTAAATACTGGCGGTGCCAAAGGAATCCCCAAGCACCCCAGCTGCCCCCCATGGGTGTGACCACTTAGCACCAGATCCGCATTATATTTAGTAGCTGTCTGAACAAAATCCGGATGATGAGCCAACAGTATTTTTACAGCATTAGATGGAATATCTTCCATAGCCATAGCTGTATAGGCCTCCTGCAGCAGCTGGAACTGCTCCCTTTGCATAGGATAATCCACCCCCGCAATATACAGTGGTCGCTCACCCTGCAAAACCAAGGCATGATTATTCACCAAATTATGTATTCTTGTTTCTGCCAGGGCTGTTTCCAAAAGGGCAATTCCTCGAAAATGCTCATGATTTCCCCGACAATAATAGATACCGTAGGGAAATCTTTCCACATAGCTATCCACCAATTTAGCCGCTTTAATGGTTGTCCCAGCATTGTCAAACAAATCTCCGGTTATAACCAGAGCATCTACCTGCTGCTTTGCTGTACGCTCCAACAGCTCCTGCAGCATATCCAAATCAAAAAAAGGCCCCAAATGAATATCACTAAGCTGGGCAATAGAAAAGCCCTCCAGCTTTTCCCCCAGTTTCTCTATAGGCACATCATAGGAACGAAGCACCGTTTCATTTCTTTCCACCAAGGAACCATAAAAACTGGCTCCTGCTGCTATACAGGGCAGTACCAAGGCACCCTTGGCAAATTTCCTACGAGATTCATCCACAGGCACCTGCCGGCAACGACCATAAATATATCTTATCAGCAAGGCTACAGCCAGCAATCCTATGGAAAATATCTGCAGCATCAGGCAGATGGCAATGGCCTGCAATACCAGCTCAGCCATTGGGCCAGTATAATTACGTCCCCAGCATACCCCCAGGCCAAAGATAGAGGCCATATTCACCACCAGCATCCACCGCTGCAGTTTTCTATACCTTTCTCCCCACATCTGCCTTTGCAATATATGTCCCACAATATGCAGTAAAGAAATCACCGCTGCCACTATAACCATAAAGCCCATACCACTACCTCGCTTGACAATCACATATATTTTCTATTTAGTAGTATGACACAAATTTATGAAAATAATCTAAATACAGCTTCTGTGGCAATATGCTGTTATCTAAAAAGCCAAAACAAATTTAAGGCAACAAAAAACCGGACATTATGTCCGGATAATTTCTGGTGCGGTTGATGGGACTTGAACCCATACGTCTTGTGAACACTACCCCCTCAAAGTAGCGCGTCTGCCAATTCCGCCACAACCGCATATTCAATTGAAGTATTAATTTTGAAAATAAAAATGGTGCGGTCGAGAGGACTTGAACCTCCATGATATTGCTATCACTAGCGCCTGAAGCTAGCGCGTCTGCCAATTTCGCCACGACCGCATGTTACTTATTCATTTTAACATCTTTCAGTGATGTTGTCAAGCGTTTTTTTATTTTTTTGGTGCCGAGGACCGGAATCGAACCGGTACGGTTGTTTCCAACCGCGGGATTTTAAGTCCCGTGCGTCTGCCAGTTCCGCCACCCCGGCAGCAACTAATGGAGCGGGTGATGGGAATCGAACCCACGTGACCAGCTTGGAAGGCTGGGGCTCTACCATTGAGCTACACCCGCAGGTCATCAATGGAGCTGGCGAGAGGAATTGAACCCCCAACCTGCTGATTACAAGTCAGCTGCTCTACCAATTGAGCTACACCAGCGTATTAATGGTGCCTCAGAGCGGAATCGAACCACTGACACGGGGATTTTCAGTCCCC
>ERZ1027239.769-NODE-769-length-11484-cov-8.576078_pt1 | contig 11484 bp, 9 predicted proteins | sample MGYA00519476_ERZ1027239 | MGnify/ENA primary metagenome ERZ1027239 (study PRJEB26926, sample SAMN06164636) | human gut metagenome | biome: ENVO:00009003; feature: ENVO:2100002; material: ENVO:00002003 | host: Homo sapiens | place: USA | collected 2012 ... | reverse complement strand
TACGGTTCTTAGGGGGGAAAGGGGCAGTAATGTCCCTGACCTACCCGACTTCATCCGCGAGCGTTACCGCCCGGCCACGGGCGAGGGGGACATGAGTTTCCTCTCCCGCAGTTACGAGCGGCATTTCAACGAGCGTCCGTTCCTGACCCACGCCTGCTTCCTCTACCTGACGAAAACGACGAGGGAGCGTATGCACATGCGTTCAGACTTCTCGACCCTCTGCCGGGGCAACATCATTCCCAAAGAGGTAAACCGGGAATCGGCGACAAAATTCCTGGAGGCGGCGGAACAGTTCGAGCGTATTCTGAACGATTCGGGTTTCCTGACCCTTGTCCGCCTCACGGGGGACGAGATCACGGGTACGGCGGATTGTCCGGGCCTGCTGGAACGGTACTTTTCCCTCTCGCTCTCGGAGACGACTTCTCTTCAGGACATCGAGCTGGGGGCCGAGGTTCTGCGCGTGGGCAACAAACGGGTGTGCCTGCACACGCTCTCGGACACGGAAGACCTGCCGGGGCGCGTGGGTACGGATACCCGTTACGAGCGTCTTTCCACCGACCGTTCGGACTGCCTGCTGTCGTTCGCGGCCCCCGTGGGGCTTCTGCTTTCCTGCGACCACCTTTACAACCAGTACGTGTTCCTGGAAGACAGCGACGAAAACCTGCGTATGTTCGAGAAACGTGCGCGTAACATGCAGTCCCTTTCCCGCTACTCCCGCGGAAACCAGATAAACAAGGAGTGGATCGACCAGTATCTCAACGAGGCGCACTCGTTCGGTCTTCAATCCGTCCGGGCCCATTTCAACGTGCTGGCCTGGTCGGACGACGTGCAGGAGCTCCGGCATATCCGCAATGATGTGGGCAGCCAGCTCGCTCTGATGGAGTGCCGCCCGCGCCACAACACCGTGGACGCCGCCACGCTCTACTGGGCGGGTATGCCGGGCAACGCGGGGGATTTCCCCGCCGAGGAATCGTTCTACACGTTCATCGAGCCCGCAGTCTGTTTCTTCACGGAGGAAACCAACTATAAATCCTCGTCCAGCCCTTTCGGCATCAAGCTGTGCGACCGCGTAAGCGGCAGGCCCCTGCACCTGGACATCTCGGACGAACCGATGAAAAAAGGGATCATTACGAATAGGAATAAATTCGTGTTAGGCGGCTCTGGGTCAGGCAAGTCGTTCTTTATGAATCATTTAGTCCGCCAATACTGGGAGCAGGGCACGCATGTCGTGCTGGTGGATACCGGTAACAGCTACCAGGGTCTTTGCGAGCTGATCCGGCGTAAGACCAAAGGTGAGGACGGCGTGTATTTTACCTATACCGAGGAACATCCCATCAGTTTCAACCCGTTCTACACCGACGACTACTATTTCGACGTGGAGAAGAAGGACAGCATCAAGACGCTGCTGCTGACACTCTGGAAAACCGAGGACGACAAGATCACGAAGACCGAGAGCGGCGAGCTGGGCAGTGCCGTGAACGCCTATATCGAGCGTATCCGCGCCGACCGGAATATCGTGCCGTGTTTTGACAGTTTCTACGAGTACCTGCGGGACGACTACCGCCGCGAGCTGGAGGAGCGGGAGATCCGGGTCAGCCGCGAGGATTTCAACATCGACAACATGCTCATCACCCTGCGGCAATATTACAAGGGCGGACGCTACGACTTCCTTTTGAACTCCCGGGCCAACATCGACCTGCTCTCGAAGCGCTTCGTGGTCTTCGAGGTGGATTCCATCAAGGAAAACAAGGAGCTTTTTCCCGTGGTCACCATTATCATCATGGAGGCTTTCATAAACAAGATGAGACGGCTCAAGGGGGTACGCAAACAGCTCATCGTCGAGGAGGCCTGGAAGGCGCTCTCTACGGCCAATATGGCTGAATATCTGCGTTATATGTATAAAACCGTCCGCAAATACTACGGTGAGGCCATCGTTGTGACGCAGGAGGTCGAGGACATCATTTCCAGCCCGGTGGTCAAGGAGGCGATCATCAACAACTCGGACTGCAAGATCCTGCTCGACCAGCGCAAGTTCATGAACCGTTTCGACGCGATTCAGTCCTTGTTGGGGCTGACCGACAAGGAGAAGGCGCAGATTCTCTCGATCAACCAGTCCAACAACCCTTCCCGTAAATACAAGGAGGTCTGGATCGGTCTGGGCGGCGTTCAGTCGGCGGTCTATGCCACGGAGGTCAGCGTCCCGGAGTACCTGGCCTACACGACCGAGGAAACGGAGAAAGTGGAGGTACAGCGGCTTGCCGGCGAGCTGGGCGGTGATATAGAACTGGCGATCAGGCAGCTCGCCGAGGGCAAACGTTAAAGGGAGGGCAGGCCATGTATCGCAAGTGTATCGGATCAGACCCCACGGCGGCGCGTTTGGACTTCGCGCTGTACGAGGTGGCGGGCGAGTGGGAAAGCCGCTCGGGTTCTCCCCGGGTTCGCATCTACCGCAACCCGGGACGCCGGGGCGGCGGTTTTTACGTGGAGGTGTCCTACAAGGACGGGACACGCTTCTCCCGTCCCGTGAGGAAGTATTGGGGAGGTATCCGTTACTTCGACCTCTACGGGTATGTCGCCCTGGCCTACGATGCGGGGCGCGAGGTGCTCCAGCTCTCCGCCTACGGGGATTATTACCGGGCGTCGGAATGACCGCCCAAGTATTCACGAATTAAATAATGAAAAGGATGAAACGATTGATTTTAACGCTGTTCGTGGGGCTTCTTTGCTTCACGTACCAGGCAAAAGCGCAGTGGACGGTCATCGACCCGTCGAACCTCGTTCAGAACATCAAGAGCGCGGTTCAAAGCTCGACCACGGCGACCAACATGGTCAAGTCGCTGCAAGAGAGTATCAAGATTTATAACCAGAGCAAGGCTTACTACGACGCCCTCAAATCGGTGCATAACATCATCAAGGATGCCCGGAAGGTGAAGCTGACGCTCGAAATGGTCAGCGAGATCACGGAAATCTACACCTCGGGATTCAACCGTATGGTTTCAGACCCGAACTTCACGGTGGACGAGCTGGCGGCGATCTCGGCGGGTTACGCCCGGCTGCTGGAGGAGGGCGGTGCGCTGGTGGCGGAACTCAAGACGGTCATAACCGGCGGCAACGGCCTCTCGCTCTCGGACAAGGAGCGGATGGACGTGGTGGATCAGGTTTACACGAAGATGCTGGAGTACCGCAACCTCACGCGCTATTACACGCGCAAGACCATCTCCGTGTCCTTCATCCGCAGCCGCGAAAAGGGCGACGCGCACCGGGTGCTGGCACTTTACGGGAACCCGAACGACAGATATTGGTAACCTGAAAACGGAGGCAGTCATGGATTTCGACAATTTACACCAGGTTCTCCGGAACCTGTATCAGGAGATGATGCCGCTATGCGGCGACATGATCGGGGTGGCGAAAGGTATCGCCGGCCTGGGTGCGCTCTTTTACGTGGCTTACCGGGTATGGAAGGCACTGGCCAGCGCGGAGCCTATCGACGTGTTCCCGCTCCTGCGGCCTTTCGCCATCGGCTTGTGCGTGATGTTCTTTCCCACCGTGGTTCTGGGGACGATCAACGCCGTGATGTCGCCCGTGGTGCAGGGCACGCACGCCATACTGGAGGGGCAGACATTGGATTTGCAGGCATACCAGCAACAGAAGGACGATTTGGAAGCCGAGGCCCGCAGGCGCGAGGGCAAGGCTTGGTTAGTGGACGACGAGGTGTATGAACAACGGCTTGCGGATATGGGTATCACGGATTTGGGCGAGATTATCAGCATGTGGGCCGAACGCACGTGGTACGACATCAAGGCCGGTTTCCGGCAGCTTGTCCGGGACTTCTTCGAGTTGTTGTTCAACGCCGCGGGGCTTACCATCGACACGCTGCGGACATTCTTTTTAGTCGTGCTGTCGATTCTGGGGCCCTTGTCGTTCGCCCTCTCCATTTACGACGGCTTCCACTCGACGCTCGCGAGTTGGATTTCCCGCTATATCAGCGTGTACCTTTGGCTTCCCATCGCCGACCTGTTCTCCGCGGTGCTGGCCAAGATCCAGACGTTGATGCTCCAGGCGGACGTCCTGGCCCTGCAAGACCCCAACTACATTCCCGACAGCGGCAGCGGTGTCTATATTATCTTTTTGATTATAGGTATCATAGGCTATTTCACGATCCCCACCGTTGCCGAGTGGGTGATCCAGTCGGGCGGAGCCGGCGGGGCTATGGGCGGTATCAACAAGGCCGGGGCATTCGCCACGGGTGTCGCGGGCGGTATCGCCGGCAACATGATCGGCCGCACGTTCGGGCGTCGCGGCGGTGGCGGTTCCTCCTCCGGTAACGGCGGCGTTGGCGGCCCGGCTTCGGGCAGTGCCCCCAACGGGCGCAACCTGGCAACACAAGGTAACAATAATCATTCATAACAATTTGGACAATGGAATTCAAGTCATTAAAAAACATCGAAACAAGTTTCAGGCAGATTCGGCTTTTCGGTATCGTGTTCCTCTGCCTGTGCGCGCTGGTATCCGTGTTCAGCGTGGTCGCGAGCTTCCGTTTCGCCGAAAAGCAGCGCGAGAAGATCTACGTCCTGGACGGGGGCAAGTCGCTGATGCTGGCGCTCTCGCAGGATTTGAGCCAGAACCGCCCCGTGGAGGCGCGCGAACATATCCGGCGTTTTCACGAGTTGTTCTTCACCCTCTCGCCCGACCGTGCGGCCATCGAGAGCAACATCAACCGCGCGCTGTTCCTGGTCGATAAGAGCGCCTTCGCCTATTACCAGGACATGCAGGAGAAAGGTTACTACAACCGTGTGGTGTCGGGGAACATCAGCCAGCGTATCGAGGTGGACTCCGTGGTGTGCGACTTCAACGCCTATCCCTACCGGGCCATGACCTATGCCCGGCAAATGATTGTCCGCGAGAGCAACATCACCGAGCGTTCGCTGGTCACGCGCTGCGAGCTGATCAACTCGGGGCGTTCGGACAATAACCCGCAGGGTTTCATCATGGAGAAATTCGAGATTCTGGAGAACCGCGATTTACGTACATTAAAAAGATAAGGTTATGGCAAAGAAGAGAATAAAGGCTTTCGGGGAGTGGGTCGAAGACCACCTGCGCCGCGCTTGCGGGGCACTCTCGCCCGATAAGCGGATTATCGTGATCCTCACGCTGCTCTTGTTCTTTTCCGTCTTGTCGCTCTACTTTACCGTGTCTTCCATCTACCGCTTCGGCAAGGGAGCCGGGGAACGGATGCAGATACGGCATATCGAGCGGCTGGAACTGGAATTAAGACAACGGCAGGAGGCCGACAGTGTAAAACATCTAAAAGATTTCAATTATGACGACGAACGAAAAACAGAATAAACAGCCGGAGGCGGGGAAAAAGGAACTCACGCCCCGGCAGATACAGATGCGGAAGAAGATGGTGGTCTTCCCGCTCTTTTTCCTGGCCTTTGCCGGGTGCATGTGGCTGATCTTCTCCCCCGGCGAAAAAGAACGGGAGGAGCCTTCGGCGGGTTTCAACACGGAGCTGCCGACCCCGGAATCGGAGGGTATCCTCTCGGACAAGCGTGATGCCTACGTGCAGGAGGAGATGCGGCGCAGGGAGCGGGAAAAGATGCGCTCCTTGCAGGATTTCGCGTTCGGGATGGAGGACGAGGAGGAAGAGCCCGTCATGCCCGCTGCCGTGCCGGATAAGTCTTCCGGCCCTGCCGGCGGTTCGTCGGGAGCTTTCCGGACTTCCCGTGCCGCCTATGCCGACATCAACCGCCAGTTAGGCAGTTTCTACGAGGAGACCGCCGGTGAAACGGGGGAAGAGCGCGAGATGCAGGCCCGCATCGAGGAACTGGAACGCCGCCTGGAAGAACAGCAGGCGCAGAAAACGGCCCAGGAGGAGCAGGTGGCGCTGCTGGAGAAGTCCTACGAGATCGCCGCCCGCTACATGAATGGCGGTCAAGCCCCTGAAGCCCCGCGTCAGAAAGCCTCCGTTTCCGGCAAGGCTTCCGTGCAGCCCGTGCGCCAGGTGCGCCGTAACATCGTGTCGCTGCTCGCCGCCCCGCTGCCCGATTCGGTCTTCGCCCGTGAGTTCGTCAAGCCCCGGAACTGGGGTTTCAACACGGTGGGGAGCGACCTTCGCGAGCCCGAGCGCAACAGTATCCGTGCCGCCGTGCAGCAAACCGTGACGCTCACCGATGGCGGGGAGGTTACTTTCCGGCTGCTGGAACCGATGATGGCGGGAGAGCTGCTCATCCCCTCGGGTACGCCCGTAACGGGGGCGGCGAGGATCAACGGCGAACGGCTGACGGTCAAGGTCAGCGCTGTCCAGCACGGCGGGGCGGTCGTTCCGGTCGATCTGTCGGTCTATGACACGAACGGCAACGAGGGTATTCCCGTGCCGGGGTCGGAAGAACTCAATGCCGTGAAGGAGATCGCCGCCAATATGGGTGCGGGCATGGGCAGCAGTATCACGATCACGGACGATGCCGGTTCGCAACTGCTCTCCGACCTGGGGCGCAGCGCCATCCAGGGCGTGTCGCAATACGTGAGCAAGAAGATGCGCTCGGTCAAGGTCACGCTCAAGGCCGGTTACAGCGTCCTGCTGCTCCCGCCCCTTCAATAAGGGTACAAACGACGTACTTCCGTACACCACTGAAAAAATCCATTTTTATCAACAATCAAAAAATTATCGAGTATGAAAAAGATTCTTCTGGCACTCGCTTTTATCGGGTGCATGTTCGCTGCCCACGCGCAGGAAAAGCCCTCCACGGGCGATTTGTACGACGGTCTTACCCGTCCGCTGACTTTCAACCGGGTTATCCCGCCCTACGCGCTGGAGGTGACGTTCAGCAAGACCGTGCATGTGATTTTCCCCTCGGCCATCCGTTACGTCGATCTGGGGTCTTCGGATCTTCTGGCGGCGAAAGCCGACGGCACGGAAAACGTGCTGCGTGTAAAGGCGGCCCTGCGTGATTTCTCGCGCGAGAGCAACCTTTCGGTCATTACCGAGGACGGGGCCTATTACAGCTTCAATGTCAAGTATGCCGACGAGCCGGTGAAACTGTCGGTCGAGATGGCGGACTTCCTGCATGGCGGGGAGGCGGTAAACCGCCCCAATAATGCGCTGGACATCTATTTGCAGGAGTTGGGATGCGAATCTCCGCTGCTGGTCAAACTGATCATGCAGTCCATTTACAAGAATGACCGCCGCGAGATCAAGCATATCGGTTGCAAGCGTTTCGGGGTACAATACCTCCTCAAAGGTATCTACGTGCATAACGACCTGCTTTATTTCCACCTCCAACTGAAAAACTCCTCCAACGTGCCTTTCAACGTGGACTACCTGACGTTCAAGATTACGGACAAGAAGGTGGCCAAACGCACGGCCATCCAGGAGCAGGTCGTATGGCCCGTGCGGGCGTACAACAACGTGCAGGTCATCGGCGGCAAGCGTACCGAGCGCATGGTCTTCACGCTCCCGAAGTTCACGCTGGCCGACGACAAGCAGCTGGTCGTGGAACTGCACGAGCAGCAGGGCGGGCGACACCAGACTTTCACGGTGGAGAATGCCGACCTGGTGCGCGCACGTGTTATCAACGAGTTAAAGGTAAAGTGATATGAAACGGGCGATATTCATTCTCACGCTGGGGTTATGCCTCCTCCTTTCGGACGGGGCGCACGCCCAGCGTGCCCTGCCCGCCATGCGCGGGCTGGAAATACGGGGAGGCATGACCGACGGCTTCTATACCCGGGACAGCCGCAGCGAAACGGGCTACTGGTTCGGGCTGGCCATGAGCCGCTACGCGAAGAATGCCGACAAGTGGGTGTTCGGCGCGGAGTTCCTGAACCGTTATTACCCCTACAAGTCGGAACGTATCCCTGTGGCGCAGTTCACTGCCGAGGGCGGTTACTATTACAAGTTCCTCGCCGACCCGTCCAGGACTTTTTTCTTCTACCTCGGCGGCTCGGCGCTGGCCGGTTACGAGAGTGTGAACCGGGGCGAAAGGCGGCTCTATGACGGCTCTACGCTCCGCCACCGCGACCGTTTCCTCTATGGCGGGGCCGTCACGCTGGAGGTCGATGCGTACCTGACCGACAGGATTATCCTCTCGCTGACGGGGCGTGAGCGTATCCTATGGGGCACTACAACGGGACATTTCCACGCGCAGTTCGGCCTGGGCGTGAAATTCATAATCCATTAAACTTGCAAGCGACATGAAAAAGATGAAAAAGATATTGGCCCTGGCGGTCTGGATCGCCGCCCTGGGTCTTTTATGCGCATCCTGCGACAACGGGCTGGATATACAGCAGGCGTACACGTTCTCTCTGGAAACGATGCCCGTTCAGAAGCGAATCTCCGTTGGTGAAACCGCTGAAATCCGCTGCACGCTCGTGCGGGAGGGGAGATATGACGGCGCGCGTTACACGATCCGCTATTTCCAGCCCGACGGGCGCGGTGAGTTGAGGATGGACGACGGTACGGTGTTCCTGCCCAACGACCGCTATCCGCTCGACCGTGAGGTGTTCCGCCTCTATTACACATCGCGCAGCGATGACCAGCAGACCATCGACGTCTATGTCGAGGACAACACGGGTCAGGTCGTGAAGACCTCCTTCACGTTCCAGAGCGAGAACGGGACGGAGGAAACGGAACGATAACGTAATATGTCTAACCAAGAGAAGCGCCCGGGTGACGGGCGCTTTCCATAAATACTGAAAACCATGACAGAGCAAGAGAGAATAGATATAGCCTATCTCGATACGGGGGTGTACGAGAACCCGTGGCGCGAGAACCTTTTCGAGACGCTGCCCGAGGATCGGAAAACGGCGGAAGTCTGCCGTTTCGCCATCAAGAAATCGGCTTTCAACATCGAGTTCGTTCCCGAAGCGATGAAAACGCCGGAACTTTGTCTTGCCGCGGCCGGCCACCGGGGCGAAACACTGAAATTCGTCCCTGACCGTCTGAAGACACCGAAAATGTGCCGTGCCGCCGTCGATAGCAACAGCTACGCGCTGTATTACGTTCCGGAGGGGTTGAAGACCCCCGAACTGTGCATGACGGCCGTGAAGCGCAACGGTCTGGTGCTGGAGGCCGTCCCCGGGGAATTGAGGACGCCGCAAATATGCCGTGCGGCGTTGAAAGCGGTGGACAGTGCCGATTACAAGATACTCCCTTACATTCCGTATCCCGATATATGCCTGGAAGGGCTGAAAAAATTCGGGATGTCGTTCGTGGACAAGTTCGAGATTTTCGCCTCCATTGCCCCGGAGGTCATGACCGGGGAACTGGCCCTTCACGGCGTGGGGATGGACGCGTCCTGCCTTTCGCTCGTGCCGGTGGAACTGCGCACGGAGGCAGTCTGCCTGCGTGCCGTCAGCGGGGACGGCATCCTGCTCCATGAAGTGCCGGAGGAATTACGCACGGAACGGGTCTGCGAGGCCGCCGTGTCCTCGAACTACCTGGCACTGGAGTACGTTCCGAAGCATCTGAAAACCGACCGTCTGTGCGGGATGGCGCTGGAGCGCGATCCCCTGGCCATCCGCTTTTTCAACCCCGAACAGCTCACGCCGGAGGTCTGCAACCGGGCGTTGGCCCGTACCGACGACCTGCGTGTCCTCCGCTATATCCCCTTCGAGGAGATACACCTGAAAGTGTTGGGGTTCTATTGCACGAATTACGATAAGACCTTCGATTTTTTGCAGCACATGAACCCGGCACACGTCACGCCGAGGGTGGCCCGGGAGATCTTCGCCCTGGAGCCGGAGCTGTTCTACAACCTTCCCGACCACGCCAAGAACGAGGAGATGTGCCGCCGGGCCGTCGGGCACGACGGGAGCTACCTGCAATATGTCCCCGAGAAGTGGAAAACGCCGGAGTTGTGCATGGAGGCCATACGGCGCAGTCCCTATGCCATCGCCCACCTGCCCGAGAGCATGAAAAGCCCGGATCTATACATGAGCCTGGTGCGGGAGAACCCGCAAAACCTGAAAGGCGTCCCCCGCGAAGCCAGGACGCCGGAGATGAGCCGGGAGGCTTTCGAGCGTACCTACGGGAAGGACAAAACCGATTTCTCGGTTATCAGCGCGTTGAGCGACCCCGCCCTGGTCTTGCAGGTGTTCCGCGAGCAGGACGACCCGCAGAAGATACACCGGTTGATGAGTATCCTGCACCTGAACCGCCGGCTTGTAACGGAGGAGGTGGCGTTGGAGGCCGTTCGCAAGGATGCGGGGGTGCTGTACGACATTCCCAGCACGGCCATCACGCCGCTCGTGGCCGATACGGCCGTGCGGGGCGACCCGAGGATGATCCAGTGGGTTCCGAGGGAGCTTCGCACGGCGGATCTGTGCCTCTATGCCGAGGCCGCCCATCCCGAGTTGCGGGTTTACGTTCCCGACGAGATAGCGAAGGGACGTAATATCTATTCGTTCCACCGTCAGGTGGACGCGAAATTGCGGCAGCCGCTCGAATACGAACAATACAAGACCCTCTACTCGGGCGGCGCGGTGCGTGTGAACAACGTGTGGACGTCGGTTGCGGGTGAGATTGACTGCTGCGAGGTGCGTTACGACCGTAAGACGGAGAAACTCAAACTGCGGATCGTCGAACCGCCCAGGGAGAAGAAGGCGCAGCCGAAGGTCGCGCCCCGCAAACCCGCCCGGGGGCCGAAATTGTAGGACGGCGGGTAGTTCTTTGGCAGGAAGGTTGTTAAAAATCGCACGTGTTGTCGCCGATACCCGGATGAAATCGTTATATTTGCAATCGAATCCTCCGGCGGCGTGCCGCCGGGCGATTTACATACGGAAGGAACACATTATGGTGGGGCATTGAAAACAGCCAAATTTTAATCCGCTCGCAAAATAATGGGTAGTTCTCTTCTTCATCGTCGTGTCTATATGCGTCAAGCGTATGCGATAGCGGCGTGGGGAGAAATTATCTATCGAGTGGATGGGTGCTTGGCTGTACCTCAATGCCGGTATTTTACGTATTCTCACGCCTTTTTCGTATGGTATTTGTCTGAACCTAAAGAAAAGCGATATGGAAACGAAATCGACAAATGAGGTAAAGGGTGATTACGACCGGGTATCGGCGAGTGAATGCCTGGGGTCGCTAATCGAGTTGCACGGGATTGTCATGGAAGACGATCTGTTCGTCATTCCCGATGCGGATGGCACGGCAGTATTATACAATGACGGGAAGATACGTTTTGACGAGATCGCCGACATCGAGGTCGGCTCGGTGTTCGTGGGCATCCTGCTCCGCAACGGCTATCTGTTCTACCTTTCCCGTACCGAACCGCTCAAGACGTGCATATACACGCATGGCGGGTGGGGTTCAATCTCTGAAATTTCTCCCCGTGGCATTGCCGGACATATCGGGCGTGAACTGCACGGGAAGCTGGGCGACCATACGGCGGTCGATTGACGGGAAACAAAAAAATCGGACGGTTGTTTGTACTGCACCCCAAAAGTTGGACACTTTTGGGGTGTTTTTTATGAAATATAATT
>ERZ1027239.752-NODE-752-length-11597-cov-11.934500_pt1 | contig 11597 bp, 8 predicted proteins | sample MGYA00519476_ERZ1027239 | MGnify/ENA primary metagenome ERZ1027239 (study PRJEB26926, sample SAMN06164636) | human gut metagenome | biome: ENVO:00009003; feature: ENVO:2100002; material: ENVO:00002003 | host: Homo sapiens | place: USA | collected 2012 ... | reverse complement strand
AGATCATGCCTAGTCTCGTGGGCTCGGAGATGTGTATAAGAGACAGATATATTATTTTGCTTTCCTAGTAACTTCAACCTCAATATAATCTATAGGGCCAGTAAGAGTAGCATTGGCCTTTCTAGCCTTAACAGTAACCTCTGCCAAGGAAGTAAAATCTGCCAGAATAACATCTGCAATATGACCAGCCAAGGCTCTCATGTGATGAAAACGCTTATTTTCCACATTTTCCTTAACCACAGCATAAATAGATGTGGAGTGTACGCCATCATTGGTTTCATCATCCTCCACCACACTGTCATCCTTAGTAACAGCTTCTACATCAAAATAAAACTTCTGTCCCAGCTCACGCTCGTATTCATAGGTTCCGTGAAAGCCATAAAACATCATATTTACTAATCTGATTTTTGCCATAATAACACCTCTCGTTTTGTCAATGCAATAAATTTCATAAACGGATCTTCCCTGCTATTCTGCATTGAAATCCTAAACTCCATACCACTTATCTATAATATCACAATCTATACGCAAAGTCACTTTGCTTTTTCAGCAATGCCTCCAATTCGCAAGCTATGGCCTTTAGTCCCCAGGGCTGTTCTTTCAATCTAGGAACAGCTCTTTGTAATTGAGCTGCATTAGCCAGAATAAGCACATCGGTATGGGTATCAGACAGATTCACTGTGCCTCTGGAAACAGCCGCCTCAGCCCCTTGACTAAGCATAGTCTGTTTTAATATATTGGCCGCCCTGCTATCCACCTGTTTCAACCTGATAGGCATAAATAGAGCCTTAGGAGCCATAAGCTGAATACCTCTAGTGGTAACACCGATTTCTTCCATAAGCTTTACAGCATCCTGACAACAGTCTATTTGACAAATTTGCATAATATCCCTCCTTGAATTATAATATCTATTATCTTCTATGCTATGGCATTTTCTATTATACAGGATTGGAGACAGAAAAACATGGGTGACCTGGTTTTATTTTTACTATGCATCATTATGATTGCCTATACCTTTTGGGATGACCTATTTACCAACTAATTGACACTATCATGCCTACAGGCAGGGGACAAGATTTTGACTAAAAGCTTTTCCTGAAAATAAGGCAAAAAAATAAGGGGCTGAAAAGCCCCTTTTAAATTGTGACATTACAGCACCCTACGTGCACCGATATAGCAGGATCCCCAATAACCGCTATACAGAGAATCAATTGCTACACCTCTGCTGGAGGAAGCATTAATGAAATTGCCATCACCAAGATAGATACCTACATGGGATGGGCCATACTCATAGGTAGAGAAAAATACCAGGTCACCTGGCACCAGCTCTGCTCTAGAGATTGGTGTACCTACCTCATACTGAGCATCTGCTGTACGTGGCAGATAGATACCAGCATTGGCAAATACATAGCGGACATAGCCGGAGCAGTCAAACCCACTAGGAGATGTTCCACCGAATACATAAGGTACACCGATATAGTTCATGGAATTAGCTATAACTCTTCTGGAGATATAGTTAGAACCACGGCTTACCTCTGGCATGGAACGCCCCATCAGGGCGGTATAGGTGGTAGGACCTACCAAACCATCTGCATCCAAACCTCTGGAACTCTGGAAAGACTTGATAGCCTCTGCTGTAGCAGGACCAAAATCACCGTCTGCTGCTACATCGTAGCCAAGACTTGCCAACTGTCCCTGAATTTCCGCTACCTCACTGCCCTGATCACCAATACGGAAAGCTGATGCAAAAGCAACCGTAGCAAAACAGGACACAAGAATCATGGATAGCACCAAAACACGCTTAAAACTACCCAAAAAGACACTCCTCTCTCTTTTCGCCTACGAGGTTAGCTGTCGGGTTAGGGTTGAGATATACCCTTTTCTACGGTCTTGCCGAAGCCGCCGCGTTTAAATTCACCCCAATAACCTTTATGTTCTCAATCTGCTTTCAAATTGAGTACACTAGAATTAATAATTTGGTTCCCCCGCTCCTGGGCTGGATTAGGCTTTTTATGTAACATAAAACCCATTTAAAAATATTATTCGACATATAGGAAAAAATTCCTGCTTTTTGCCGAATTTTTTACAGAAAAATTATGAGTGGTCAATAAGCCGAGTTCTGTACCGCTTCCGCGGTGACAATCATTTATCTGGACTGCCAGTTGCCTGACAGCTCTAGCGACACACCCGGAAGGTCAGCGGGCCGCCTCGTATCCTTCCCTATTTGGTCTTGCTCCATGTGGGGTTTGTCAAGCCAACCAGTCACCTGGCTGCTGGTGTGCTCTTACCACGCCTTTCCATCCTTGCCGGCAAGCGAACCTGCTTAGGCGGTTTCCTTTTCTATGACACTTTCCCTAAGGTCACCCTCGCTGGACGTTATCCAGCACACTGCCCTGTGGAGCCCGGACTTTCCTCAAATACAGCTGGCAAGCCAGTGTATCAGCGATTGTCTTTCGCACTCATAACGGGTAATATTATATCATAATCAACTATTAGTGTCAAACATCGTACTCAATAAATGAAATTTATCATACAAATTTCTTTGAAATTTAACAAAATTCAAAGAAATCCTGAGAAATATTATCCGTGATAACCTCTAAGTCCTTCTTCATTTTGGCCGCTTCTGCGGTTAAATAATCTGCCAATACCTGTACCACAGGAAATTCTGTGCCAAAATGCCCTGCATCTATAAGGTTAATTCCCTGCTGTACAGCTCCCTGAGCCTCATGGTATTTTACATCTCCAGTAAGATAAACATCTGCCCCCTTGAAGGCTGCCTTGGACACAAACTCAGCACCTGCACCGCTGCAAAGAGCCACTTTCCGCACTGGTTTATTTGAACCTCGTACTATTCGCACATGGTTAATATGCAAGCCTTTTTTTACATCCATAACAAATTCATCCAATGATTTTGCCTGGGGCAAGTAGCCAATTCTTCCCAAGGAAAATCCCTTTTCTGCATCTGTTATCACAAATGATTCTATTTTTTCCAAGCCTACAGCCTGGGCCAGTACATCATTTACCCCACCCTCAGCAATATCCAGATTGGTGTGAGCCGCATAGACAGCTATATTATGACTCAAAAGCATCTGAAACATTTTGCCATCATACAAATCTGTTCTTAGATGCCGTACTCCTTTGAAAATCATAGGGTGATGTGCCACAATCATATCCACTGATTCCCTAATAGCTGCCTCCACCACAGGAATACTTACATCCAAACAAGTCATCACCTTGCGTACCTCCTGCTGAGGAGAACCCGCCAAAAGACCGGGATTATCCCAGTCCTCAGCCATTTTCTTAGGGGCCAATCTCTCCAGCATATCCATTACAGTCTGACATTTCATCATAGCAATCCCTCCAGCTCTGCGATTTCCGCCTCCACCTGCTGAATTCTTTCTCTATCAGGTTCTGCACTTTTCTGCAGACCTGTTAATACCTTGTGACAGGAAATTAGATTGTTCTCCACATGGTTGGCAAATAGCTTTGGTCTTTTCTCCAAAAGCACAGGCCCCAACTTCAAAGCTAATTCCGAAGGAATTTCTGTCTGACCTCTCTCTGCCTTGATAATCTGATATACTCTGCCATCCACCTGAGCCAAAGCCTCATCAACAATATGCCAATTATGCTCATAGAGCCATCTTCTCAGCAGGTTGTAGGCATTCTGAGGCTGCAACACAAGACAGTTTAAACCAGCCAACACCTCTGGCTCTGCTGATAGAATATCGCTAATCAGCTTGCCTCCCATGCCAGCAATACATACAGTATCAGCTTCTCCCACAGCCAGCGCCTTTAGTCCATCTCCCTGCCGTACCTGAATACATTCTGTTAACCCAGCCTCAGCCAATGTATGACTGGCTGCCTGACATGGACCAGCATTTTTATCCGCTGCAATAACAGTTCTTCTATTATCCCTTTTGTACAGCTCCATAGCCAGATAGCCATGATCCGTGCCAATATCCGCCACCTTGCAATCAGCAGGCACAAAACCAGCCACCGCTTCCAATCTATCGTCAAGAATCATCTACATCCTCCTTATCTAAACAAAAGAGCTGCCGTATCCTCACGACAGCCCTCATATATTTATTAGTCAAGAAAATCTTTCAGCTTTTTGCTTCTGCTTGGATGACGCAGCTTACGCAGGGCCTTGGCCTCAATCTGACGGATACGCTCTCTTGTTACACCAAAGCTCTGGCCAACCTCCTCCAAGGTTCTAGCCCGACCATCCTTAATACCGAAACGCAGTTCCAGTACCTTCTTCTCTCTTTCGGTAAGAGTAGACAGCACATCTGTCAGCTGCTCCTTCAGCAGCATATAAGAAGCTGCCTCTGCTGGTGCTGGTGCATCATGATCCTCAATAAAGTCTCCCAGATGAGAGTCCTCCTCCTCACCAATAGGAGTCTCCAGAGATACAGGCTCCTGAGCAATCTTCATGATTTCCCTTACCCTATCCACAGTAATCTCCATATCCTTGGCGATTTCCTCTGGGGTTGGTTCCCTACCTAGCTGCTGCAGCAACTGTCTGGAAACGCGAATCAGCTTGTTAATTGTCTCTACCATATGAACTGGAATTCTAATGGTACGAGCCTGATCCGCAATGGCACGGGTAATAGCCTGACGAATCCACCAGGTAGCATAGGTACTAAACTTATAGCCCTTGGTGTAGTCGAACTTCTCTACAGCCTTAATCAGGCCAAGATTGCCCTCCTGAATCAAATCCAGGAACAGCATACCACGGCCTACATATCTCTTGGCAATACTTACTACCAGGCGGAGATTGGCCTCAGCCAGACGTTTCTGAGCCTCAGAACCATCCTCAATATCCAGCTTTAGCTGCTTCATTTCCTCCTCGGTAACAGTTACCAAAGGAATCTCCAGCTCCTCCAAATCAGCATTATACTGACGATGAGCCTTGCTGTCATAATCCTCTGGATTGTCTGTAATGCCATGCTGCTCTTTCAATGCTTTGACAATGGCATCATTCCGCAGCATGGTAGCAGCTACAACGCTGTTATCCACACCCAGCTTTTTGCTTAACTTGCCTACAGTCAGAATCTTGTCTGGATTTCTCTGATAAGCCTTGATATATTTATCTGCCTTAATCCGGCGTTCTGCCCGCACACCAGCCTCCATGCTGGTAGCCAGATGGATTTCTTCCTCGGCAGTCAGCAAAGGCACACGACCGATTTCCTTCAGATACATTCTAACTGGATCATCAATATTGATGCCCTCTGGAACGCTAAGGTCTACATCTGCTTCTACATCCTGCAGCTCCTCATCCTTTTCCAGATCTTCTGGAGTCAAATCTGCATCATCAGAAATATCTACACCATTCTTACCAAAATTCTCAAACAGAGCCTCTATTTCGTCTGGAGAAATATCCTGCTTCTGCAGGGCCTCAACAACCTCGCCATAGGTTAGAACGCCACCGTTGCGCTTTCCCTTTTCCAATAGGTCGGCAATAACCATACGGCTCTGCTTTACCTCATTGCCTGCCTCCTGGGCAACAGCCTGCTTTTTGACAGCTGTCTTTTTAGGTGCGCCACTGGATTTAGAGCTTCTCTTCTTTTCCTTGATATCAGCCATTGAGCATTCTCCCTTCCTCCAGCATACAAAATTCTAAACTGGTTATCACTTTATAATTCATCCATTTCTTTTCTTATTTTCTGACTAATCTCCAATTCCTCCAGGAATTCTGAGCTTCCCTCCCGGCTAAGCTGCTCAGCTCGCAGCCGATGTATTTCAAACTGAGTTTTGAGATAATGTTTGCGCAGGAATCTGGTGCAATCCTGATATAGATCCATCATATCCTGACCGCCGGTATCCTCTACCATTGCTCTGGAAATTTCCTCTACTGACTCATCACCTAGACTAGCAAATTGCATTACATCAGATATAGTTGTACCTTGCTTGATAAAAATCGCCATTTGACGCAGAATACCAGCCTGAATACTATCTGGTACTGCATCTATAGGCACCTGGGATACAAAATGCTCCAGCACTGCTGGCTCCTGCCAAATAGCGCGGATAATCACCCTGCCTGCTCTGCGATTGGCATCCTCATTCTGACGGCGCACCGCCCGTATAGCCTGCCTTTCAGCTCCCGGCTGATAACCACCTTGATTGCGGCCACGGCGATTCAATTCGTCCCTCAGCTCGTTTTCTGCCACTCCCAGAAGCTGGGCAGCTCTAGCCACATAGGCATTGCGCTGAGCCATATTTCTAAGTCCTAGAAGCACAGGGATAATTTTGGACATGGCCTGCAATCTGCCTTCCAGACTGTTCAAATCCATATCCTTTACAATGTATTGCAACTGGAACTCCACCATAGGCACAGCTCCCTTGATGACTGTCATGAAGGCCTCTGGCCCATGCTTTCTTATATATTCATCGGGATCTTTGCCATCAGGCATCTGCACCACCTTAATAATGGCGTTTTCCTGCTCCCGAGCTACTTGAATAGCCCGAAAGATAGCCTGCTGTCCAGCCGCATCGCTGTCATAACAGAAATAAATCTGAGGAGCATACCGCAACAGCTTTTTACACTGTTCCTGGGTAAAGGCTGTACCCAGAGAAGCCACCACATTGTGGATGCCTGCAGCATACACCGATATAACATCCATATAGCCCTCAACCACCAAGGCAAAGCCAGATTTTTCTATCTGACGATGTGCCTTATCCAGGCCGAAAAGCAGCTGCCTTTTGTTAAAAAGTATGGTTTCCTTGGAATTGAGATACTTGGCCTGCCTTTCCTGGGCAGCCTCTATGATTCTGCCCCCAAAGCCTACAATCCTGCCTCGCTCATCCCGAATAGGAATCATTACTCGATTGTGAAATCTGTCATACAGACTGCCATCAGGACGGCGCCTGGACAAATCACACTCCTCCAGCAGCTCTGGACTAATATCCCTCTGTCCAAAGGCAGTAGATAGCTTGTCCCAGGCATCTGGAGCAAAACCTAGCTGAAATTCCTTGATTGTCTCCTCATTAATCCCCCGCTGGTGAAAATATGCCAGTCCCTTTTGACCGTACCTGGTCATGGTAAGACAATTGTGAAAGAAATTTCCTGCTAGCTGATTAACACGACGTAAATCTTCAATATGCTTCTCCCTGGCTATCTGAGCTGGGGACATTTTTTTCTGAGGCAATGGAATGTTCAGTTCCTCGGCAATTCTAGCCACAGCCTCATAATAGGGAATATTATCATATAAGGAAACAAATTTGAAAACATTGCCACCGGCATGACAGCCAAAGCAATAGAAGAAACCATCATCCGGCTTTACGGAAAAAGATGGTGTCTTTTCATTGTGAAACGGACAACAGCCCCAATATCTGTCTCCCTTGCGTTTCAGCGCTACATAGCGGGAAATAACCTTGACAATATCTGCAGCTGAACGCACTTCCTCGGCAAATTCGCGAGTTATGATTCCATGCTCCGACATGGCAAAGCCTCCCACCTTTCCCTAAAAAGGCACAAATAGATTATCATATTGACTTATATTCTAGCCAAAAGTCAAAAATCCTCTTTTTTTACAAAACTCTTTAAATAAATTTTGTCATTTTTTCATTTTAATCTAATATTACCATTTAGTCAACCACAATATACCCAAAACCACTCCATTATTTATGTTTAATTATACCTGAAAAATTTCCCCGAAATACAGCCTGCCTTTACTATACTCAATAGTCACATCAGAGATAGTACCCACGAAAACCCGCTCTCGCTCCTAGTTGAGCCTAGCGGATGCTAAATTCCTTCTGCGCCTTACGGCTTGAACTCATTAAGCACCGAGGCTCAACAAGGGTTTTCTTAGGGTACTATCATCTGTTGTTCTGTTCCAGCCAGTTCGCAAAATATACAAATTGCGCCAAGGCGGAAAATTGCGATGAATACGCTAATAAGCGGTATGGGAGTACCCTGCACAGGTACTCTTCGCGCCTCGGTACTTAGCGATTCATGAGCTTTCGGGGCGTCAGCCACGAATTGCCTCATGAGAGCTTTAGTACCGCTAGGCGAGAAAAGTAGCGAGAGCGTGCCTGAAAGGGTACTCCCATATCGCCATATAGAGAATTGATGTATTCGGCAAATCAGAATTTTACAAGTTAGATTATTTTCTATATACAGCCTACTTCAACCTTAGCAACACCTGCATAAGCTTTAATGGCTCTCGTTCAAATGCCTCTGTTTCCTTTACTAAGGCTTTGGAAAAATCCCGTCTATGATCTAATATTTTTGAAAAGGCTCCCAATACATCCAATATATTAAATTTCTGCCATGTCTCATCCAGGCCATAAGCAGTATAAATCCATAACTGGCACATTTCATAAGCGATCAAATAGGAAAAATAATTATGCAAAAAGCCTCCACTAAAGGAATATGGATAGCCATGCAAAAGCCATTCATTCTGCCAATATCGCTCTAAAATGCTTCCAAAGTGCTCTTGTACCAGCTGATGCCTTTCCTCATATACATTGTTATGATACTTATTCATTATTTGCCAATACTCGCCCTCAGCCAGCAAGTCTTTTTCCTGCTCCAGCGCCTTGATAATACCATTCATAAATTGGTGATGCGCCCTTGGATAATATTGCCAATTATCCCACAGCCCAGATATTTCCTGCCGGAATACATCACTGCTATAATGCTCTATCAAGCCTGTTACAGCTTCTACATCCTGCTGGCAATCTTCCACTCTGTCCAGGAATAATCCTAATAGCACCAAGCGTTGCTCAAAGGTATAGGAAGCATTTTGCAAAATAGCCAAGCCTCCCATCATAATATGAATAGCTACCAAATCATCAGGTACCTCCTTTGGCGGAAGAGAATTTGCTGCCAATTTCCATGCAGGGGTATCATCCTCACAGCTCATCTGCTGTATTTCCATCCCCTCAGGTGAAAGCAATGCCTGCTCCGCTGCTACGGGACAGGTCAAGCTCAGCAGTCTGAATTGATAATTGCCGATTTTTTGCACCACTCTGGGATATATTTTGCAGGTTTCTGATAAAGCTTCCTCCCAAAAATTTCTTTGGACATAACAAAAATTATCCTCACACAGCAGTGGACAGGCTCCTTCCGGATTAAATTTGATACTAAAACCAGACATACGGTTTGAGGGTTCAATACTTGACAATATTTTTTTCCGTACATCAGGCTTCTTGATACGCTGATATTTCTTGTAGGTTTCCCGATCAATATCTATAAACCAGATCTTTCTGCAACATTTAGCATTGCATTTGGAACAATCACATTGAAAATCACCTACGTATTTAGGTTGCAATATTATGCTCTGATTACTCATTAGAAAATATCTACCTTTCTTAGTATATTATTTCATAAAAAGAATGGAGCGGGAGTGACAACTCTCCCGCCCCATATGCAATGGTAGTTCTAATAACACACCTTGGTCCTTCAGGCTAGCAACAAGAAGGGGTGTGGAATTAGCATATTAGATTTATATATACCAGTGGCAGGCATAGCCTTGCCACTGAATATATCATAGTAAATTTGACAGCTTTTCTAAATAGATTTGCCATCAACCAGCTCCACTAGCTATGCTCTTACTGGAGCAGGGACAGTACGTTGGAGCTGGACTGGTTAGCCTGAGCCAACATGGACTGAGCAGCCTGCAGCAGAACATTGTTCCTAGTGTAGTTGGTCATTTCATTGGCCATATCAGCATCGCGAATAGTGGACTCGGAAGCCTGAACATTCTCAGATGCAGTGGTCAGATTGGTGGAAGTGTACTCCAGACGGGACTCAACGGAACCAATGGTGGTCTGCTGATCAAGAGCCTTCTGGATTGCATTATCCAAAACATTGATAGCAGCATTGGCCTTGGCCTGATTGGAAATATTCAACTTGGTACCATCTGCACCCTGCAAACCAAGAGCCTCAGCACGCATATCAGTAAGACCAACCTTAATAGACTGGTTAGCCTTGGCACCAACCTGCAGGCTGATAGCATTGTCATCGGACTTATTCTGAGCACGCACAGTCTCCTCAAAAGCATCCAAAGCTGCATTAGCAGACTTCTTTACATTGCCCTGAGCATCAGATACGGAGATATTCAAGCCAGAAATCTGACCACCGATACCAGCATTATTGGCAGTAATGGTAACCGCATTCTGTCCAGATGCAGTTGTTACCACTTCATCAGCAGAATTTACGCCCACATTGGAGCCAGTCATCAAGGCAGGTGCGGTAAACTTGGAAACTACATTTTCCTGAGCAGCCTTCAAATCATCAGCAACAGTACCTACATTGGTCTTTGCTGTCTTTACAGAATCAAGTGCATCAATATAGCTGTCAAAGGCATTATCTGGAACAATCTTGGCCTGACCATCAGTACCGCCTAAATATTTACTAGTCAAGTTTTTCAACGCTGTCTTACCCTGAGCCGCAGTAGAAGTACCATTTAAAACATTAGCAGCTATCATATCTACAGCCTTGGAAAATTCTGTCTTCATATCTGCAGCATTAGTATCAGTTTTATCCGCAGCAGCTACAGTTGTAGAAGTAAGAGTACCATCGGCAGCAACAGCAGTAACCTTGTCATAGGCTATCTTAGTTGCAGAATCAATACCTGCTCCCATAGCGGTTTCCAATGCACCACGCAAAGCATCTGCACTAGCCTGAGCAGTATTAACAGTATTCTGTGCCTCAAGAGCAGCTAACTGCTTGGTTGCATCCTCATAGGCCTTAACAGAGTTGGTCATATTATTTTTTGCGGTATCGAAATCAGCAACATCCTCACGATAGGCAGCAACAGCTTCCTTCAAGCCAGCGTTGGTAGGCACCTCATAGGCAGCCTTCAGCTTTGCTTCCATATCGGAGGTATCCAAAGTAGCAGCCTTGCCATCCCAAGCGATACCAGCCTTCTCCAGGGCAGCCCCCAAGGTACCAGCTGTACCCTTATTATTAGCACCACCTGCAGTATATTCACCCATGGCAGACTCAGCTTTGGCCAATTCCTTATCGGCATTGACTACATTGTTGTACAGGTCACCAGCACCATAGGCAAAGCCATTGCCATCGGCAAAGCCATTGGTTGCAAGATCAGCACCACCAGTGGAATCTGCAATGTTACCACCAGCAGTACCACCGTTAGCAGCTGTATTACTTTTTGCAACGATAGTACCATCTGCATCAGCACCATTGGACAGCTGACCCTTCAAATATTCAATGGCCTTGGCCTCAGCGGAAGCAGAGGAAATGCCATCTGCACCACCGGCAGCCTTTACGGCAGCATTATCGTTGGTAGCGAAAATCTTATTGTCCTTATCAATATCCTCAGCAGCAGCAAAAACATCCTGCAAGGTCTTGTCGCCTACCTGGAAAGTAGTGCTGTAGGTCTTGCCACCCTGTACATAGGAAACAGTAACCTTATCGGTATCGTGAATCTCAAGGGAGTCACCACTGCGAGCCTCCAATTTGGTCAGCTTGGTATCAGCCTTGGTATCTTCGGAAAGATTTTGATTGGACAGTGCAGTGTAGGTAGCCTTACCCAAAGAGTTCTTGGAGCCGTCTACCAAATACTTACCGTTGAAGGTTACATTTGCGTTATCGTTAATCTGGTCGATGGACTGATCCAGTTCCT
>ERZ1027239.750-NODE-750-length-11628-cov-5.402921_pt1 | contig 11628 bp, 9 predicted proteins | sample MGYA00519476_ERZ1027239 | MGnify/ENA primary metagenome ERZ1027239 (study PRJEB26926, sample SAMN06164636) | human gut metagenome | biome: ENVO:00009003; feature: ENVO:2100002; material: ENVO:00002003 | host: Homo sapiens | place: USA | collected 2012 ... | reverse complement strand
AGCGTCAGATGTGTATAAGAGACAGACACCGACAAGAACCCGGACGGTCTGGACGAGCTGCTGGGCGGCACCCGTATCGATCTGCTCGAGAACAAGGTAACGCTGGCTGTACCGGAGGGCAACCCGAAGGACATCAAGAGCTTTGACGATCTTGCGGACAAGCTGAAGAGCGGTGATGTGCTGCTTGCCATCGGCAACAGCGACGTACCGGTCGGTCAGTACACCCAGAAGATCTTCGCGCACTACGGTCTGGATGAGGCTGCGCTGGCTTCCTCCGGCGTGCTGACCTACGGCTCGAACGTTAAGGAAGTTACCACGCAGGTAAGCGAAGGCGCGGTTGACTGCGGCATTATCTACGCAACCGACGCATTCTCGGCAGGTCTCGTCACGGTTGACGAGGCAACTGCTGATATGTGCGGTCAGGTCATCTATCCGGCGGCTGTGCTGAAGAACAGCGCACACGCAGACGAGGCGAAGGCGTTCCTTGACTATCTGACCACCGATGAAGCGGGCAAGGTATTCGAGAGCGTAGGCTTTACCACGTTGGCATAATCTGATACAATAGAAAGGCGAGGGAGCAATCTCTCGCCTTTATTTGCAAAAGGAGACGATTATGGACTGGTATCCATTATATAACTCACTGCGTATCGCGCTCATTTCCACGGTTATCATCTTCTTCGCGGGGATTGCGGCGGCCTATTACGTTGCGCGTCTGCCGCGCGTGCTCAAAGGTGTGCTGGATGTGCTGTTCACGCTGCCGCTCGTGCTGCCGCCTACGGTGGTCGGCTATCTGCTGCTGCGCGTGTTCGGCCCCAAGCGCGTCATCGGCGCGTGGGCGCTCGAAACGTTCGGCGTCAAGATGGTCATGACCTGGTGGTCGGCCATCTTTGCCACGGTGGTCGTCATCTTCCCGCTGATGTACCGCACGGTGCGCGGCGCGTTCGAGTCTTTTGACGAGACGCTGGCCTATTCTGGACAGACGCTGGGCCTGTCGAATACCTACATTTTCTGGCGTATCCGCATGCCGTACTGCCGTCAGGGCGTGCTGGCCGGCACAGTGCTGGCCTTTGCCAGAGCACTTGGCGAATACGGCGCGACGAGCATGATCGCGGGCTACACACCCGGCAAGACCGCGACGATCTCCACCACGGTCTATCAGCTCTGGCAGACGAACAACGATGTGCTGGCGACGAAGTGGGTCTTGGTCAATATTGCGATCTCCGCCGTCGTGCTGCTGGCGGTCAACATGCTCGAGCGGCGTGACTTCCTCACGGATGCGAGCAAGGCGAGGAGGGCGAGAAGATGAGTTTGTCTGTCGATATTGAAAAAAAGCTTGGCGCGTTTCATCTGCGCTCACAGTTTGAAGCGCCGGACGAGACGATGGCGCTGCTCGGCGCCTCGGGCTGCGGCAAGAGCATGACATTAAAGTGCATCGCAGGCATCGTGACGCCCGACCGCGGGCGCATCGTGCTCGGCGGCCGCGTGCTGTTTGACAGCGAAAAGAAGATCAATCTGCCGCCTCAGCAGCGCAGGGTCGGGTATCTTTTCCAGCAGTACGCGCTGTTCCCGAACATGAGCGTGGAGCAGAATATCCTCTGCGGCATCCGCAGCGGAGATAAGGCGGAAAAGCGCCGTGTTCTGGCGGAAAAAATTCGCATGTTCCGCCTTGAGGGCCTGGAGAAAAAGCACCCCGCGCAGCTCTCCGGCGGTCAGCAGCAGCGAGTGGCGCTCGCGCGCATTTTGTGTTCCGAGCCGGAGGCGATTTTGCTCGACGAGCCGTTCTCCGCGCTGGACAGCTACTTAAAGTGGAATCTTGAGATCGAGCTTGCCGACCTGCTCGCGACGTTCAACGGCCCCATCCTCTGGGTCAGCCACGACCGCGATGAGTGTTACCGCAACTGCCGCAGCGTCTGCGTGATGGAAGACGGCCGGACCGGCGAGGTCACGCCGATGGACGAGATGATCCGCCATCCGGGCAGCGTCAGCGCGGCGCGCCTCGCGGGCTGCAAGAACTTCTTCGCCGCCGAGGCGAGAGACGGCAAAGTCTACCTGCCCGAGTGGAACGTGGCGCTGCCGCTTGCTGGCATGGAAAATACCTTTACGACGATTGGCATTCCAGACAATGCCGTCACCATGAGCGAGAACGGTGCCATGAGCTGCACCGTCCGCCGCATGATCCTCGGCGTGGAGGAGAACATTCTCCTGCTGCGTCCGGAGGGCAGCGCCGAAGGCGCGCCGATGCTGCGTATCACTGTTGGACATGAAAGTGATCTGCAAGCGGGGGCAGCCGTCCGCGTTGCACTGGACTACAGCAAACTGTTACTCCTGTGAATTGAAAAAGTGAGAGCAGGGCAATACCCAGCTCTCTTTTTCCGTCAAAATATAAATACAATTAGTAATATTCTGCCGAAATATAACGAAACACGGCGGTTTTGGGCGTATGCCCAAAACCGCCGTGCCATATTTTCCTTACAGGCGCCCGTAGATGCGGGTCGTCTCGTGGATGGACTTTGCGAGCTTTTTGCTCGCCTCGCCGCTCAGCATGCGCCACTGCCAGTTGCCGCTGCTCGTGCCGGGGGTGTTCATGCGGCAGCCCTTGCCAAGGCCCAGATAGTCCTGCATCTGTGCGACAAACAACCTGCTCTGGCAGCTCATGCCGCCGCGGATGATGCCGGCGTTGAAGCCCTCCTCGTCATTGAGACCGAGGTACTTCTTCGCGAACGCGATGTCCGCCTTATCCGCCTCCGTGCGCCAGAGGGCGAGGGGCGCGTTGTCGTGCGTGCCGGTGTAGCAAATGCTGTTGAAGTTGCAGCTATGCGGCAGGTAGTCGCTCGGGTCGCGCGAGTCGAACGCAAACTCGAGGACCTTCATGCCGGGAAGACCGGAATCGGAGAGCAGCTGCACGACCTCGGGCGAGGGATAGCCGAGGTCCTCGGCGATGAAATCGAGGTCGCGGAACCAGCCGGTCAGCACGCCGACGAGCGACATGCCGGGGCCCTTGACCCAGCGGCCGTTTTTGGCGGTCGTCTCGCCGTAGGGAATGGCCCAGTAGCTCTCGAAGCCGCGGAAATGGTCGATGCGGATGACGTCGTAGAGCTTCTGCGCGCCGCCGATGCGGCGGATCCACCAGCCGAAGCCGTCCTTCGCCATGGCCTCGTAGTTGTAGAGCGGGTTGCCCCAGAGCTGCCCGTCCTCGCTGAAGCAGTCAGGCGGGACGCCGGAGACCTCGGTGGGCACGTTGTGCTCGTCGAGCTGGAACATTTCGGGTTCTGCCCACACGTCGGCGGAGTCCATCGCCACATAGATGGGCAGGTCGCCGATGATGCGGATGCCGAGCGAGTGGATGTACGCCTTGAGTGCCTCCCACTGGCGGAAGAAGAGAAACTGAATGTAAGTGAAAAGCTCCACATCCTCGCGCAGCTCGGCGCGGTAGCGCTCGATGACCTCGCTGCTTGTGCGGCAGCGGATGTCCTCGTCGTCCCATTCCGTCCAAGACTTCATGCCGAAGTGGCGCTTGAGCGCCATGAAGAGGGCGTAGTTCGGCAGCCAGCGCTCATTTTCCCGCTCAAATGCCGCGACGGCCTCGCGGTCGCGCGTAAAGCCGCGCGTCTTGGCCTTTTCGAGCAGCGTGAAGCGGCTCGCGTAGATTTTGCCGTAGTCGACATAGCGGGGATCGTCGCCCCAGTCGCAGGCGTTGACCTCCGCGCGCGTCAGGAGCTTATCTTTGACGAGCAAGTCCAAGTCGATGAAATACGGGTTACCCGCAAAGGACGAAAAGCTCTGATACGGCGAGTCGCCGTAGCTCGTCGGGCCGAGCGGCAAGAGCTGCCAGTATTTCTGCCCCGCGGCGGCGAGAAAGTCGGCAAAGTCATAGGCGGCCTTGCCCATCGTGCCGATGCCGTGGGGCGAGGGAAGGGACGAGATCGGCATCAGAATGCCGGAGGAACGTTCGATCAATGGAACCACTTCTTTCTGGAAAATGAAGGATGAAAGGCGTTAACCCTTTACCGCGCCTGCGGCCACGCCCTTGATGATGTACTTCTGGCACAGCAGGTAGAACACGATGACAGGGATGATGCTCAGCAGGATCAGCGCCATCGTCGCGCCGAGGTCGACGGTGCCGTAGCTGCCCTTGAGGTACTGGATGTGGATGGGGATGGTCATGTACTTCGTGCGGTCGAGCACGAGATAGGGCAGCAGATAGTCGTTCCACACCCACATGATCTCGAGAATGCCGACAGAGATCATCGTGGGCCGCAGCATCGGCAGCACGACGGAGAAGTACGTGCGCAGCGGGCCGCAGCCGTCGATGGCGGCCGCCTCCTCAATTTCAAGCGGGATGGATTTGACAAAGCCGACGAACATGAAAATCGCAAGCCCCGCGCCAAAGCCGAGGTAGATGATGGGGATGGTCCAGGGGGTATTGAGCTTGAGGGTATCGGCCGTCTTCGACAGTGTGAACATCACCATCTGGAACGGCACGACCATCGAAAAGACGCAGAGATAATAGACCATGCGGCAGAATTTGCTGTCCACACGCGCGATGTACCACGCGGCCATCGACGTGCAGAGCAAAATCAGCGCGGTCGAGACGATGGTGATAAATAAGCTGTAGCCGGCGGATTTTAAGAACGGGTAGTTGCCGAACGTCAGGCCCTTGATGAAGTTCGCCCAGCCGGCAAAGCTCTCCGCGTTCGGGAGGGCGAACGTGTCGGTCTTGACATAGGTGTTGAGCTTGAAGGAGTTGATGACCACCGTGAGGACCGGCAGCACATAGATGACGCAGATGACGCCGAGCACGATGGAGAGGATCGTCTTGCGGCGGGCTTCTGCGGAAAGAGAGTGCTTGTTCATTACTGCTGCACCTCCTTTTTGCGGTTGGCACTGAGCTGGAGAAGACCGATGGTCGCGACGAGGATGAAGAACAGCACGGCCTTGGCCTGCGCGGTGCCGCGCGAGTTGGCATTCTGCCCGTAGAACGTGTTGAGGATGTTCAGCGCGAGCATTTCGGTCGTCTTGATCGAGCTGCCGTCGGACAGGATGGTATAGGGCTGGCCGCCCGTGAGGGCGAGGTTCTGGTCGAAGAGCTTGAAGCCATTCGTAAGAGAGAGGAACGTGCAGATGGTGATGGAGGGCATCACATTCGGGATCGTGACTTTCCAAAGCGTCTGCCAGCGGCTCGCGCCGTCGATCTTCGCGGCCTCGAGCATGTCCTCGGGCACGGCTTGCAGGCCCGCGATGTAAATGATCATCATGTAGCCGATCTGCTGCCAGCACATCAGGATGATGAGACCCCAGAAGCCGAGCTTCGTGTTGAGCAGGATCGACGTGCCGTAGCGCGAGAGGATGCCGTCGAAGATCATCGACCAGATGTAGCCGAGCACGATGCCGCCGATGAGGTTCGGCATGAAGAACACCGTGCGGTACAGGTTGCTGCCCTTGATGCCCTGCGTGAGCGCGTAGGCCACCGCAAAGGCCAGCACGTTGATGAGCACGAGCGATATGACGGCAAACAGCGCCGTGAACCAGAACGAATGCACAAAGCTCGCATCCTGGAACGCGCGGCGGTAGTTTTCAAGGCCGACAAAATGCGCGTCGCTCGTGACCTTGAATTTGCAGAAGGAGAGATAGATGCCCTTGCAGAACGGATAGACAAAGCCGATGATGAACGCGCAGACCATCGGCCCCATAAAGAGCGGGAACCAGCGGCGGATCGGGCGGCGGATCATCGAGCTGTTGACCGCAGCGTTGCTGTGCTTATGTTTCAATTCGATCAACTCCCAGCCAAAGATAGAATATTGCTTTTGTTTCTGCACGGCGGGCGCTTCATGCGGCGCTCGCCGTGATATGCAGGGAGGGACGGGCGAAATCGCCCGCCCCTCTCATTTGTGCTTTTCAGATGCGCTTGCTTTTTTAAAAGCGGCTTAGCCGTTGGCGGCAGCGTACTGCGTGGCCCAGCCGTCGACAAACGCGGTCTTGACGAGCTCCCAGTTGGCATCGCTCTGGTCGGCGTCGTACTGGTTCATCGCGGAGACGAGCGCAGCGCGGTAAGCATCAACGTTCGGCTGGAAGTTGGTGACCCAGGGCATGATGTAGTTGCCGTTGGTGGTGTAGTCGTTGGCGTCGGCGAGGAAGCCGTTGGTGGATTCGGCAGCCTGCTTATAGGGCATGGCGGCGAATTCGTCGACCAGCATACGGGAGACCTCGGGATCGGTGACCATCCAGTTCATGAATTCGAGCGTGGCCTGAATGTCTTCCTCGGAAGCCTTGGCGTTGACAGCCCAGCAGTTCTCGGTGCCGCAGTTGAGACCCGCGTTCTCTTCGCCCGCAACACCGCAGTAGAACGGGATCATGGACAGGTTGTCAAGACCGTACTGACCGTCGCCGGTACCGGTGAGCTTGGCCCACTCCCAGGAGCCGTTCTGATAGAACACGGCCTGCTCCTTGCCGAACTCGTCCGCCGCGTCAAAGCCGCCGGCAGCGAGATCAGCAGGATTCACGGCGCTGTTGTTGATGTACAGATCCCACAGGTTCTTGTAGTTCTGCATGTAGGTACCCTTGATGGAAGACGGGCATTCCTTCCAGGCGTCGGGATCGTCCACGGACTCGTAGTAATACTCGAGGTTCGCGAGGTGGCCGGTGAAGCGCCAGCTGGAATCGTCGCTCATGGAAGAGGAGGTGAAGGCGTCGAAGCCGAGCTCGGAAGCACGAGCGTGGATGTCCTCAGCAACGGCCTTGAGAGTCTCAAAGTTCGTGATGTCGCCAAGCGTGTAGCCGGCCTTTTCGAGCAGATCTTCGTTGACGATGATGCCGTAGCACTCATAGCAGTAGCCGATGGAGCAGAGCTTGCCGTCGGCGTCATAGAGGTTGTAGGCGTCGGTGTTGAGCTCGTTGGCAACGGCGGTGCCGCTCAGGTCATAGCAGTAGTCGCCCCAGGTGTCGACAGCGGCCTGGTTGCCCACGACGAACAGCGTCGGGGGAGCGGACTTGTCCATCTCGGCGGTCAGGGTCTCGTTGTAGGTGCCGGAAGCGGCGGTCACGACGGTGACGGGCACGCCGGTCTTCTCGGTGTACATGGCGGCGACCTTCTGCAGGGTCCCGTCGGCTTCGGGCTTGAAGTTCAGCCAGTAGACGCGGCCGGAGGCGGTATCGCCGTCGCTGTTGTCAGCGGAGTCATCCTTCTTATCGCCGCAGGCGACGAGAGAAAGCGCCATGACAAGAGCAAGGATCATTGCAAGATACTTTTTCATTTCATCAATACTCCTTTTTAAATTTATTTTCACGCGGTTCCCGCGGGAAAATCAGTGCTTGAGCTGCCGCACGGACGCGCCCTCGCGCAGCGCGGTCGGCAGAGTGACGTGGCGATGAACGCCGCGCCCCTCGATGATGTCGAGCAGGATCTCGACGCTCGCCTCTCCCATGGCGGTCATGGGCTGGCAGAGGGTGGTGAGCATGGGATGAATGTATTCCGAGACGCTGATGCCGTCGATGGCGATGACGGAGCAGTCCTCGGGGATGGAGCGGCCGCTTTCGCGCAGGGCGCGCATCGCGCCGATGGCCATGTCGTCCGCAATGGCGAAGACAGCCGTAAAATCGGCGGGGGAGCGCAGACGCTTTTGCATGGCGGCATAGGCGTTGGCAATGGTGAAATCTTCGGCGCAGATCAGGTCTTCCGGATGCTCTGTTAAGCCGAAGTCGCGCAGCGCGCGCTGATAGCCAAGGTAACGGAGCTGGGAGATCGAACTGTCGTCGGGGGCGGCGGACAGCACGGCGATGCGGCGGTGACCGTTTTTGTAAAGCTCGCTGACCGCGCGGTAGGCCTCCTGCTCGTCGGCGATGGAGACGGAGGAGTACGATTCCGGCGGAAGCGTGCCGTAGGAGTTGGTGTAGGAGCAGCAGACATAGGGCACGCCGAGAAGCGAAACCTCTTCGGGCGAATAATCGCTGCGCCCGCCGAGGAAGATAATGCCGCGCAGGCGCTTTTCCTTTTCCATCACCGCACCGCACTGAATCTCGTCGTCGCCCGATGGGATCTGGCGCATGACCATCGTGTAGCCCGAGGCGTCGAGCTTCTGCTCGATGGCGTGGATGATGTCGGTGTAGAAAGGGTTCTGCACACCGCGCACCACAAGGCCGACCGCGTCAGAGCGGATCTTGACGAGGTCGCGGGCGCTGTTGTTCGGCACATACCGGTGCGCCTCGATGACGGCGCGGACCCGTCTGCGGGAATCCTCACTCACGTCCGGACGGTCGTTGAGCACGCGGGAGACGGTGCTGACGCTCACGTCTGCGAGCTTTGCAATATCCTTGATGGTCATGCCGACGCGCCCCCTGCGATGATTCCGGAAACCTTACCGGTAACGTTTCCAACCCTTGCTTACAGCATAGACCCCACAGCAGGCAAAGTCAAATGAAACTTGCCGTTTGTGGTAAAAATGGGGAAAACATACAAGAAATGTGCACCGATCATTGACAAAACAGCCAAAGGATAAGCTGGTGGCACTCTTAACGTTCAGCTTATGACGTGCCTGTACCACTTTATGAGCGGCTTACAGCAAAATGCGGGCCAAAATCGGCGTTTCTGTGCAGAAACGAAAAAATTCCCCGTTTTCCGCCGCTATGCGGCAGAAAACGGGGAACGATCTGTGGCTAAAAAAGCCTTACTTGAGCAGCAGCTCCGCGATCTGGATGGTGTTGGTGGCAGCGCCCTTGCGGACCTGGTCGCCGCAGCACCAGAGGTTCAGACCGCGCTCGTCGGTCAGGTCCTCACGAATGCGGCCGACATAGACGATGTCCTGATCGGACGTGTCGAGCGGCATGGGGTAGACCTTGTTCTTGAGGTCGTCGACGAGCTTGCAGCCCGGGGCGTTTGCGATGAGCTCCTTGGCACGCTCGACGCTGATCTTCTCCTTCGTGCGCAGCACGACGGATACGCTGTGGCTGCGGATGACGGGCACGCGCGCACAGGTGCAGCTGGCCTTCATCTCGGGCAGGTGGAGGATCTTGCGGCCCTCGTTCTGCATCTTCATCTCCTCGCTGGTGTAGCCCTCGAAGGCCTCGCCGCCGATCTGGGGGATGATGTTGTACGCGATCTGATACTGGAAGACCTTGGGCTCAAGGTGCTTGCCCTCGGAAAGGGCCTTGACCTCATTGTTGAGCTCGTCGATGCCGCCCTTGCCCGCGCCGCTGACGGCCTGGTAGGAAGAGGCGATAATCGTCTCGATGGGGCTTTCCTTGGCGAGGGCGTTGATGGCCACGAGGGTCACGATGGTGGTGCAGTTGGGGTTCGAGATGATGCCCTTGTGCCACTTCACGTCCTCGGGGTTGATCTCGGGGATGACAAGAGGGACGTTCGGGTCGAGACGGAACGCGCTCGAATTGTCGACGAACACCGCGCCCGCCTTGACGATCGAGGGAGCAAAACGCTCGGCGATGTCGTTCTCGGCCGCGCCGAGGACGATATCAAGGCCCTCAAACGCATCGTCAGACGCCTCGACGATGGTGCACTCCTGACCGCGGAACATGATTTTGCTGCCCGCGCTTCTGGCGCTTGCGATGGGACGAAGGGACGCAACGGGGAAGTTGCGCTCTTCGAGAATTTTGATCATTTCCTGACCGACGGCGCCGGTGGCGCCGAGAATACCGACATTGACCTGTTTCATTACACTACATTCTCCTTTACAAAACTCTTATACAGGACACGGATGGCCTGTTCGAAATCTTTTTCTTCCACGCCCACGATGATGTTGAGCTCTTCGGGGCCCTGCGTGATCATGCGGATGTTCACGCCGTTTTCGCCGAGCTTGGCGAAAATTTTACCGGAAACGCCGGGACGGTACGCCATCTTGCGGCCGACGGCGGCGACGATGGCGATATGCTCCGTTACGGTTATCTTATTCGGCTGCACCTCTTTTTGCAGCTCGCCCAGCATTTCGTAGAGCGAGCGGGACACCTTGTCGGACGAGACGACGAGCGAGACGTTGTCGATGCCGGACGGGAGGTACTCGACGTTGACCTCGTGCTTGGCGAGCACGTTGAGAATTTTCAGGAGAGAGCCCGGTTCGCTCGACATGCCAGTCTTGGCGATAGTGATGATGGAAAAGCCCTTCTTGCCGGCGATGCCGGTGATGAAGCCGCCCTCTTCCATCTCGTCGCCGATGGACTCCAAGATCATCGTACCGGGATGGTCGGGCGCGTTGGTATTGCGGATGTTGAGCGGGATGTTTTTCTCGCGCACGGGGAAGATCGTGCCCTCGTGCAGGACCTGCGCGCCGATGTAGCTCAGCTCGCGCAGCTCGCTGTAGGTCACGCGGCGGATGGGCTCGGGATCGTCGACGATGCGCGGGTCGGCCATCAGGATGCCGGAGACGTCCGTCCAGTTCTCATACACGTCCGCGCCGAGCGCCGCTGCCGCGAGCGCGCCGGTGATGTCGCTGCCGCCGCGGGAGAACGTGCGGATGTGCCCGTCGGGCATCACGCCATAGAAACCGGGGATGACGACCTTGCGGTCCTCGGCGAGGGAGCGCAGCGCCGCGTAGGATGCGTCCTGATCGACGGTGCCGTCGAACTTGAACTTGATCCAGCGGGCCGCGTCGACGAACTCATAGCCGAGGTATTCGGCCATCAGCCGTGCGGAGAAGTATTCGCCGCGCGAGGCGAGCTCATCCTGGCTGATGCCATTTTTCATCTTGTCCCACAGCGCGTCAAACTCTTTGTCGAGGCTGATGTGCAGGCCGCATTCGGCGATGATCTCGTTGTAGCGGTCACGGATCATGGCGAAGATGTCCTCGCACGAAACGCCGTATTTGATGTGCGCGGCGCAGAGATAGAGAAGATCGGTGATCTTATGGTCGCCGGAGAAGCGCTTGCCCGGCGCGGAGACGATGACCACGCGGCGGGCGGGGTCGGCTTCCACGATGGACTTGACCTTGGCGAACTGGCGGGCGTCGGCGAGCGACGAACCGCCGAATTTCAAAACTTTGAGCATGGAGTTTATTCCTCTTCGGCCGCGTAGCGCGCAAGCAGCGCGTGCGGGTCGTCCTTTCGGTAAGATTCATAGGCGTCGAACGCCTCGCGGGCGCTGCACTCGCGGGTAAAGTATTCGCCCATGCAGCGGAACAGCCACTTGCACTGCGTGCCGGAGAGGTTCACCGAGCAGGGGGTGAAGGAGTCAGCATAGAAGCTGCGGCAGCCGTCGGCGACGTCGAGACAGTCGCGCAGCACGTTCGAGCCGGTCGGGTAGCCGCCTGCGCCCGCGCCGGAAAAGCTCTGCTTGCCAAAGCGCGATGCGAACAGCGTGACGAGGTTGCCGGTGCCGTCGGTGTGCGCCTCGGGCGCGGAGGAGGGGAAAAGCGTCGGGCAGACGAACGCGGCCACGGCACGGCCGTTTTTCTCCGCTCGGGCAATGAGCTTGTAGGTCAGGCCCTCGTCCTTCGCCTTGGCGATGTCGTCCGCGGTGATGGACGAGATACCGACACAGGGGATGTCCTCTTCCCTGATGTTCACGCCGAAGGCAAGGTCGGCGGAGAGGACGATCTTGCGGCGCGCGTCCAGACCCTCGACATCTGCGGTGGGGTCGGCCTCGGCGTAGCCGAGCTCCTGCGCCTTGCGGAGCGCGGGCGCGTAATC
>ERZ1027239.733-NODE-733-length-11795-cov-15.289353_pt1 | contig 11795 bp, 9 predicted proteins | sample MGYA00519476_ERZ1027239 | MGnify/ENA primary metagenome ERZ1027239 (study PRJEB26926, sample SAMN06164636) | human gut metagenome | biome: ENVO:00009003; feature: ENVO:2100002; material: ENVO:00002003 | host: Homo sapiens | place: USA | collected 2012 ... | reverse complement strand
GGTCATATCAACATAAAATTTTAATTTATATAAGAGAGATTTTTCTATTTAATTTAAGAGAGATTTTCTATTCTAGTGATCTTCTATTCTAGAGATCTTCTACATCAAAGACTGAATCTCAGAGAGATTTCTCTTCTCTGTGGTACCATCCTTGTATGTTATCATGAAGTAATTGTGGATAGACTTGCCATTCTTGAACTGAACAACAGCCACGCCACCTTCACGGAGCTGGAGAGTGAAGTATCCCTCACGCTTGCCATTAACATACTTTCCGTGCCACTTCTCCTTACCATTCTTGTAGAAAGTAGTAACCTCACCATTGAAGATCGTATTGCGGTCGTTACCGAGATCGATGAAGCTGTAGCCACCCTCGGCACGAAGATTACCATTCATATAGAAGTCCTGGAACACATCCTTCTTATTGATGCCAGCGCCGGTAGTCATCAGCAATCTGTAATAACTAGCCTGATCTGCACTAGCTACATTTTTCATATTTTCTGCATAGAAAATAGTGTCTGCTACTACTGTTGCATTCTCTACGCGCTTGCGACCGAAAGTAGCTACGGTCATGAGAGCCATCAATGAGAATAATATAATTCGTTTCATATTCTTTATTTTTAGATTGTTACTTATTGCTTGTTGTTTCTTTTTTCTGATGCAAAGGTACTACAAATTCCGGTAAGTTGTATCATTCCTTAACGCTATTTTATCTTATTTTTGGGCTCGGTTTTACTTTTTGAAAGAAAACGCACACAAAATTACAATTTGACATTTTAGGGGGTCGTTTTTTACACTTTGAAATAGGCATATCTCAATATACCCCCCTAATACCCCTATCTCGTTTACATATTGATAGCAAGTGATAGAAACAGAGCACGGCATCCTATGCTTTTTTTTGAGATATTTTGAAAACTTTTCGCAAGAAAACTAGCGTATATACTTTTTATTTTGTACTTTTGCACTAAAATATATATAATATAAGGTACGCGTATGATAAAATATACCATCAAGGCACCAAGCCAACTGAACGCAAGTATCAACTTGCCAGCATCCAAGAGTATCAGCAACCGAGCTCTCGTAATCAGTGCGATGGCTGGAAGCCATATCCACCCCGACAACTTGAGCGACTGCGATGATACGGAAGTAATCGTTGCAGCCCTTCAGAATATGCCAGAGGTCATCAACATCAAGGCAGCCGGCACGGCCATGCGTTTCATGACCGCCTATCTCTCTGCCACCCCTGGCGAACATACCATCACGGGCACCGAGCGCATGCAGAACCGTCCTATCGGCATCCTCGTTGATGCCCTGCGCTATCTGGGCGCCGACATCACCTACGAGAAGAAGGAAGGTTATCCCCCACTCCACATCCGAGGCAAGGCGCTGGAAGGCGGTCACCTGGAGGTAGTGGGCAATATCAGTTCACAATACATCTCGGCGCTTCTGATGATCGGTCCGATTCTGAAGAACGGACTGGAACTGAAGTTGACAGGAGAGATTGCATCCCGCCCTTACATCGACCTTACGCTCTGGACGATGAAGGAATATGGTGCCGATGCCGACTGGACGGATATGGACACCATCACCGTGAAGCCACAGCCTTACAAGGAGACATCTTATATGATAGAGAACGACTGGAGTGCTTCTTCCTACTGGTATGAGATGATGGCACTGAATGGCAACATCGACTCCAGAATCCAGCTCGAAGGCTTGATGGACTGCTCGAAGCAGGGAGATTCCGTGGTGAAATACATCTTCAGTCTGCTAGGAGTGAAGAGCGAATTCGAGAACCATGATCATCTTACGGATGTGATGCTGAAGGCGAACCGCTGTCTTCTGCCGAAATTCGAATACGATTTCTCCGGTTCTCCTGATCTGGCTCAGACCATCGTGGTAGCCTGCTGTGCCTTGGGTGTGAAGTTCAGGTTCACCGGTCTTGCCAGCTTGAAGATCAAGGAGACCGACCGCATCGAGGCACTGAAGACAGAGTTGAAGAAGGTGGGCTATGTCATCCACGATGAAAACGACAACACTCTGTATTGGGATGGCGAAACCTGCGAACCTTCATTTGCTCCAATCGATACCTACGAGGATCATCGTATGGCGATGGCATTCGCCCCTCTCGCCTTCAAGTTCCCTCAGATTGAGATCAATAATCCGGAGGTAGTGAGCAAATCCTATCCTCATTATTGGGAAGACCTGAAGAAAGTAGGGTTTGAGATTGTTGAGAGTGAAGAATGAAGCGTAAAGATTTCAACAGCCTTTGCTAATCATAATGTTCAAAGTTCAATGTTCAATGTTCAAAGTTCAAAGTAAATGCTATACTTGATTTTAGCCCTGGTGGCATTAGGCCTGATAAGCGCCATATTCGGAATCGTATCTCACCGCAGGGGAGAGGACGAGGAGCCTCTGCAGGAAGGCGTATCGTGCAACACCTGCAACGGTGAGAACTCGAAGTGCGAGCAGGAGTGCATGATGGAAGCCGCCACCAAAGACATAGAATATTACGATGATGAGGATCTCGACCGCTTTGCCGGTCGGGATGCCGACGCCTATACCGATGAGGAGGTTGAGGAATTCTCGGAAGTGCTCTATACCATGCAGCCGGAAGAAGTGGCAGGATGGAACAGAAGCCTGATACTGAGAGGCATCAACCTGCCCAACCAGCTGAAGGATGAAGTCATCGGCTTTTTAAGCTAGAAATTTGCAGTTCAAAGTTCAAAGTAAACGCATGGATATACTACAATATACATTTTTCCAAAACGCACTGATAGGCGCCTTTCTGGCAAGCATCCTGTGCGGCTTTATCGGAACCTACATCGTTACCCGCCGATTGGTATTCATCAGCGGCGGCATCACCCATGCCTCTTTCGGAGGCATCGGCATCGGCGTGTTTACAGGAATCAATCCGATACTCTCCGCCATGGTTTTCGCCATACTCAGCGCCTTCGGAGTGCAATGGATATCACGCAAGAAAGATGTGCGAAAGGATTCCGCCATCGCCATGTTCTGGACCCTGGGAATGAGCGTGGGCATCATCTGCTGCTTCCTGACTCCAGGATTCATGCCCGACCTGCCCTCCTTCCTCTTCGGAAGCATCCTTGCCATCGACAGCGCAGACCTGTGGCTGCTGGGCGGACTCGCCCTCATCGTAGCCCTCCTCTTCACCTTTCTCCTGCGCCCTATCCAGAACATCGCATTCGACAGTACCTTCGCCCGTTCGCAGCACCTGCCGGTTACAGCCATCGAATACCTGATGATGACGCTCATCGCCATGACCATCGTGGCTACACTGAAAATGGTGGGCATCGTGCTCGCCATCAGCCTGCTCACAATTCCGCAGATGACCGCCAACCTCTTCACCTATAATTACAGGCAGATGATATGGGCAAGCATCATCCTGGGATGGATAGACTGCATCGCCGGTCTCTACATCAGTTATCTGCTCAACGTGCCATCGGGTGCCACCATCATCTTCATCAGCATCGTGGTATTCGCACTCGCCAAAATCGTCCTGGGCATCAGGAGAAAGATGCCAGATAAACAATAGAAAGCATGAAAGGCAAAAGCCCCATCCAACTCCTTTTTCTGATAGGACTCGCTGTGATTGCAGCGATCCTTACGGGATGCTCTACGCAGAAGAATACGGCGCAGAGCAGGTGGTGGCATGCCTTTAATGCCCGATACAATACCTATTATAATGGTACCGTGGCTTATATCGACGGGGCGCTGGAGAAGGAAGAAGGCAACCGGGACAACTTTACGGAGCAGATTCCGCTCTATACCGTAGGCAACAGGAACAGCCGCGATCTGGGCAAAGCCAACTTCGACCGTGCCATCGAGAAATGCGAGAAAGCCATCCACCAGCATAGCATCAAGCGACGCCCCGAATGGCAACCCGGCAAGAGAAAGACGGCGAAAGACATCGAATGGCTCAGTCGCAGGGAATACAATCCGTTTTTATGGAAAGCGTGGATGCTGATGGGCCGATCGCAATTCCAGAAGGGGGATTTCGAGGGGGCCGCTGCCACCTTCGCCTATATGAGCCGCCTTTACTCCACCCAGCCTGCCATCTACGGCAAGGCGCGCGCCTGGCTTGCCAAATGCTATATCGAACAGGGATGGACCTACGATGCAGAAGATGTGATCCGAAACATCCAGCGCGATTCCATCCACTGGCGTGCCCAGAAGGAATGGGATTATGCCTTCGCCGATTACTATATCCACACGGGGGATGCCCGGAAGGCGATTCCCTATCTCAGAAAGGTGATAAGCCATGAGATGCGACACAAGCAGAAAGCCCGCCAGTGGTATCTGATGGGACAGTTGCAGGCTTCCATCGGCAACCGGCAGGAGGCTTATCAGGCTTTCCGCCACGTCATCCGGCTCAATCCGCCCTACGAACTGGAGTTTAATGCCCGCATCGCCATCACCGAGGTCTTGGCTTCGGGCAACAGCAGGAAGATGATCAGCCGACTCAAGCGCATGGCGGCATCGGATAAGAACAAGGAATATCAGGACCAGATATATTATGCCATCGGCAACATCCACCTGGCCCAGAAAGATACCCTGCGTGCCATCTATGCCTACGAAAAAGGCAACCGGAAGGCTACCCGAAACGGTATAGAGAAGGGTGTACTCCTGCTGCGTCTGGGCAATCTGTATTGGGAAACCGGACGATATGCTGATGCCAAGCGCTGCTATGGCGAAGCAATCGGCTTGCTCGATCAGGACAGAAAGGATTATCCGCAACTGGCTCATCGCTCCAAGGTGCTGGACGAACTGGTGCCTTATACCGATGCCATCGCCCTCCAGGATTCCCTGCAGTCTCTTGCTAAAATGGACGAGAGAGACAGAAATGCAGCCATCGACCGTGTGATAGCTGCCCTGAAAAGAAAGGAGAAAGAGGAAGAAAGAAGGAGATGGGAAGACGGTGCAGAGATGAATTCGGAATATGAAGGAGGAGTTGATGGGAATGGTTCCGGGAATGATTCCGGAAACGGATTCGGGAATGCATCAGGAAATGGATTCGGGAATACATCAGGAAACGGATTCGGGAACACCAATACCTGGTATTTCTATTCCCCTGCAGCCGTAAGCCAGGGTAAGGCGCTCTTCGAGAAACTCTGGGGCAAGCGAAAGAACCTCGACAACTGGCAGCGAATCAACAAAACAGTTGTAGCTTCTGCACAAGAAACGGATATCGCACAAGGAACAGATTCCGAGCAAAAAACGACTTCTGATCAAGATTCCAAGCTTCAGCCTGATGCATTAAGAGATTCCCTCTCTCATTCTTTATCCCAGAAAGAATCCGGCAAACCATCTGCCGATAGCGCCAGCCTCGACCCTCATCAGCGGGCTTATTATCTGGCTCAGATTCCGTTCACCCCAGAGCAGATGTCAGCGAGCAACCAGCTCCTGGCGGATGGCTTATACCATGCCGGAATCATCTTCAAGGACCGGCTCGACAACCTGGCACTGAGCGAGAAGATGCTGCTCCGACTGGTGGACAACTACCCGGATTTCAAGCATCTCGACGAAGCCTATTACCATCTGTATCTGCTTTATTCCCGAAAGAAGCAAACTCAGATGGCGAACAGTTATGTCGATAAATTAAAGAAGGATTACCCAGAAAGCCAGTTCACAGCCCTCCTCTCCGACCCTTACTATCTGGAGAATGCGAGGATGGGTGTGCACATCGAAGATTCCATCTACACCCTCACCTATCAGGCATTCAAGGAAGGCAAGTACGAGGTGGTGATGCACAACTCGGAAATATCAGACAAGCGGTTCCCTACTGGCGCCAACCGCGACAAGTTCCTTTTCATCAGCGGTATGACCCAGCTCAACAAGGGCAAGGTTTCCGAATGTCTGGAAAAAATGAACCAGGTGATAGCGCAATATCCCAACAGCCGGTTGAGCGAGATGGCGGGAATGATCGTAAACGGCGTGAATGCCGGAAGACGACTCTACGGCGGAAAGTTCGACCTGAGCAATGTCTGGGCGAAACGCAGCGATGTGCTCAGTTCCCAGGACTCCGCCCGACAGAAAGGATTCTCAGCCGACCGCAACGACCGGTTTGTCTTCCTGCTCGCCTACAGTCCTGATTCCGTCAACGAGAACCAGCTGCTCTTCGAGGTAGCCAAGTATAACTTTACCACCTATATGGCGCGCAATTTCGACATCAGCATCGAAGACCTCCAGGGGTTGCATCGCCTGCAGGTAAGCGGTTTCCAGAACTACGACGAGGCGCGCCAGTATGCCAACGAGCTGCATCAGCAAGCCGGCATCCTCCGTCTGATTTCCAAGGCGAGAAGCTACGTGATCAGCGAGCCGAACCTCGAACTTCTGGGCAGAAATCTCTCGTATGATGATTACGACAAGTTCTATACCCGCCACTTTGCACCGCTGAAGATCAGCAAGATGCGCCTGCTGATGGAGCCAACGGAAATCGTAGTGGATAAGGATTCCCCAAAAGATAATGGAATCGATATCGAGAGCCAGCCAGCAGAAGATACCGATACCGGCATCTACTTCGACGACTCGAATGCCCCAGAATCTGAAGCCGATGATGAATACATCGAGCTGAATGGATTCTGATAAAGCAAGAAAGCTCTAGCGGCAAGGAAGCCGTTAGAGCGAACAGAAGAAGGTAACCAGGAATGGTACGGAGAAATCTACGCAGAAGCCGTGGAAGATGGAAACGATGATGAAGCTCTCGCCCGAATAGCGGGTGATGATAGGCAACGTGGTATCCATCGTGGTGGCTCCACCCACGCTGATAGGTGCCAGCTTGCCGAAATACTTCGCCAGCAGAGGCGCACAGAGCAGGGTGAGAATCTCACGGAAGATGTTGGCAAGCAGGGCGATGGTTCCCAGCTCGGCACCCCGATACTGCGTGATGAAGATGCTCGACAATGAGTAGTATCCGAAGCCCGAACCGATGGCGAGACAGTCGGAGAGCTGACGGTGTCCCAGTATCAGGGAGGCAGCCGTGCATCCGGCAAGGGTTCCCAGGATGGTCATCACCGGCAGCATCATCAGTCGGGGATTCACCTTTCTGAAACTCTTCAGGATAGAGGTATCGCAACCGATGCTGATACCCACGCAGAACATCAGGCAGCAGAGGGCATAATAGCTCACGTCGCTCGCCAGGAAACTGGCAGGAATCACATCCCACACTCCCAAGATGATGCCCAGCACGAAGAAGCCTACGATAATCAGACTACCTTTCATTTCCTGCCTCCTTTCTGCAGACATATCTCCACAATGCCCACGCAAAGATTGCACTACCCAGACTTCCGGCTATCGTAAGCACGATGGCTTCGAGTCCCAGGGTCTGAAGACCATTGATAATTCGAGGGTTCGCTCCCACCTCGATGCCGAGCAGGAAGAGGAGTACCCAGATAAGCGCCGTGATGACACGGCCGATAAAACTCATTTTCTTGTTGCGGAGCAGGTACCCCGTACCAATTCCGCACAGCATGATCATTACAATCTTGAGCATTGTTTCTTCTTTTCTTTCTTTTTTTATTATTATTGATTACTTTTATCTTCGATAATAATAACGGATTCCCGGTCTTAATATTATAAAAAGACCGAGAATCCTGATGATATTTGTAAGTATCAGATGATGGTAATCCAGACGGATTCATTCTTTTCTCTCGCTTCGCTGATGCGCTTCATCAGGCGATGCAGCCAGATACGGGAGTTCACCACCATGCCCTTCACCTTGTTCTCGCCCACCAGGATGCAGCCCTGGGTATCGTCGGGGTAGTTGCCGGCATGGATGCGGATGCCCTCGAAATCAGGAACACCCTGCAGATACGGCAGCCACTCCTTGAAGCGGGGCGACTTGGTGACTAGCAACGGATAGGTACCCTCGGGAATCGCCGTAGAGCCCCTCATCTTCTGCGCCTTCTTGCCCGAAACCCTGCCCAGGCGCACGTTCACCTCCTCGGGCTGGAGTTCCACGCCCTTCAGGTTGCGCCACGTAGGCTCCAGGGTATCGCAGAAATAACACTCCTGCGTCAGTTTGCCGGCATCTATCTTATGCTCGAACCAACGCTTCAACTGTGGGTTCATCCATGAAGAGTGAACCACTCTCTCTACCTCCTCATCCTTCAGGATATAGAGGCGACCAATGGTATAGCTATTTTTCTTGGCTATACGCTTCAATACTATTTCCATAAATATTCTATTAATTTAAAAATCAAGCTTCAAGCACCAGCCCATCATGGCGATACTTCAGCTTCTTGAAACTGTAACTACTGTAACCGTAACCGCTTTTCCCGTCCTCACCGGGCGGAGAGATTCGCTCGATATACCCACGGAAAATCCACTGCTTGATCACATTCCGGGTGCCCTTCGCATTCAATCCATGCTCCATACGGATGGCATCCAGCTGCGGCATGGTGAAGATATCGGGCAACAGCTGCAGCAGATTCTCCGGTCCACGCTTCGAACTCTTCTCGCCGGCACTGTTCTCCCGGGCTATCATATCGCCGAAGAAACGCATCTTGCAGTAGAGGTCGTAACGCTCGCTCCAGCGGATGAAATCATCCATCTCCGGTTCCCATCTGTAGCCGTTGGCAACATAGAGCACGCACGCCTTGAGGTAGGCGATGACGTTGGCACGGAACGAGAAATTCTCGAAGATGCGGTTCTGCGAAGTACGTGCAAACTCGGCATTCTCATTCTTCAATACCACGGCTAGATCATACGCCTCCTGGCATTCCACCAATCCCGACGCCATACAGAGATTTTCGATGTAGGGTTTCAGAGATTTTCTGAATTCATCATCGTATGTGCCATAGATGGGAATATCCTCGCCTATCTCCCGTTCCGGGATGGTACAGAAGTTGATACGGCTCAGCGGACCATCGGTCAATACCTTCGCGAAATACCGCTGTCCCTTGTCGATGGTAGTAGATGCATTCCAGTTGAAGCGGACGCAGACACGCTCGGTAACGCTCTGGATTCCTACACGAGACTGTCCGAATTTATTACTAGGGTCAAAAGCGAGGCACATGATGCGGAACTGCTGATTGCCGATACCTCTCAGCGCATCAAACTGGTCGATTTCGTTCAGCGAAGTATAAAGGAAATGTTCCTTGGCTTCAGCGGTACGCATCACGAAGGCAGGATTGGTCATATCGGCATCAATCTCCTGAATAATCAGATTTTCAGGGCGTTTGCGCTTATCCTTGTTGGCACCCTTTCGCATCATTTCCTCTTTCCATTCCTTCTCACGCTTCAGGTTTTCGGCATCTCTTTTACGGATGTCCTCCATGATGAAATCGATAGGTTTCTGTACGCAACTTTTACCTGCGCCGGTGCCTGCAAGCAGACAGGTCATCAGGGTAGCTTCGTGCTCCACGTTATCTATATATCTGAATTTCGTTCTCCAGAGATGGGTAGCCAGCGGAGGGAAAATGGCGCAAGCCACGGCCGGCTGATAGATTTCCGGAGTCTTGGATATCAGCAGCTCCACCAGCTTCGGCAGCTTCTTGGGCATCGGAGGCGGAGCAGGATATTCCTCGTCTTCACTTTGAACTTTGAGCATTGAACTTTGAACTTTATGATTAGCATCATTCGCCTGTTTCTCCGCCAAGGCATTCACCCGAATCACATCCCTCGAAAACGGCTTCGAGCTGTCCCCATATTTCGCATAGAAATCATGAATCAGCTGATGGCAGTCATTCTCCTGATAATAGCTCGGCATCCTCTTCTCCACCACCTTCATCAGTTCCTCCTCGCTCATCACACGAGAAGCGCCGGCACTCATAATAGCGAGCAGAGAGGAGTGTCTTGACCCGATGGTATCGATATTCATCCCCTTGAGTCCTGCGGTTTCCTGAAAGAGGTCGAAGGCTATCAGATTCTTGGCATCAGCATTCTGAGAGCCTCCAGTATGGCTGATATAATTATCATCAGCACGATGGCTATTACCAGGTTGGGCAGGCTGAATAGCAGCGCCAGAAGGAACAGCAGAATGGCTGTCAGTGCCCTGAAATCGATTGTCTTGAACATTTGAATCTGTATTTTGAATTTGAAATATTGTATTAGGAGTCCCCTTACCATCAATCGTAAGCCCACGCTTGAGAAAAGCCTCTCTGCGGGCTTTGATCTCCTCATCCGGCAGCACCCCATACCACTCCTTCGAGCGGTAAATCTCGGAGTCCTTATCCGTGATAAAGATGATTCGCTCCGGCGTGATGCAGCTTTTATCGTAGGGAATCCCAGCCGCCTCGCAATACGCCTTCTGCGTCTCCTCGATCGTCATACCCATCGGCATACGGATATCAATATGCAGCTTCTTTCTAGCCGAATACTCCAGATGCAGCAGCTTCCCCTTCCAGATGGTGTTGCTGCAGTTCAGCTCACGAGCCTTCTCCAGGGCAGCATCCACATACTCTACATCATCCACATCAATAGTCGTCTGGAAGAGGAAACTTTCAGGAACCGCATCCTCACTAGAGCGGTGATTATTCCTGAACTTAGAATAATGAATGGCACGGATAGGCAACTGTCTTTTCAGCCCCTCGCGTGCCTTCTTCACCGCCTTTTCATCACCAGCATCTACGCCGGGAATCGCCTTCTCCCCACGTATCTGCGCAATCACACCCTTCAGCCACGGCTGTGCTATCAGGGTGTCATAGACATACAGGGGCTGGGAAGAATTCAATCTTCCCATATTGCCCTTGCGTGCCGGATTTAAAGCCATTACCTGTTGCTTTATCGCCATATTTCCATTTTTAATGATTATCCCAAATTCTTCACCTCATACAGTTCGGCAAGCTCCCAGAATCTGTGGGCCAGATCATGGATAAACTTCCTGCCCTTCTCGGTCCATACGAGATAGGTATGCGTTACCGCCTTGCCCATTTTCTCCATTCTGCCATCGCAGTTTGGATCCAGGAAGGCATTGTATCGGGTGCGGCTCTTCGCCAGTCCCATGTGCGCATACTCCGCATAGAGCATATACTGCCCGCTCTGGTAATACTGGATATGCAGGGCGCACAATGAGCGGTTCAGCTCCTGCGCCGTTACTCCCAGCTCCTTCGCCACCTGAGTGGTGGTGAAGCACGAAACGGAATCCAAGACATTATCCGAGTAGATTGCCTTCGGCATCAACCCGTCCACCTGGTGCTCCAGATGAATGATGTTCTCACCCTTTCGGGCGATATTCACCACCTGCTCATCCACCACGCCATTCAGTCTTCGGATTTCCACATCCTGCTCACCGATGAGTTTCTTCTGCTGAGCCAGTATCACCTTGCTCTCCTGGAGCAGCTTTCTCTGCTGCTCCAGCAGTTCCTCCTTCTTCTTCAGGGTAGCCCGGAGAATCTCCTCGGCATTGCGAATCGTCTCCTCCTCGCTCTCCCCCTCATGCACCGGGATATAACCTCCCGTCTTGCGAATCTGCGGCAGCACCACCGAGGTAACCCAATCCTTGAACTTCACCGCCGAAGCCAACTTGGAACCGAGCACCAGGGCATAGAATCCGCTCTCGTTGACGAAGATCATCTGAACAACCAACCCCCTTCCACTACATTCGCCATAGCGGTTTTTAACAGTTCTAGTGACACTATATTTTATAGTATCACTAGACCTAACACGCTGTTTTACTGTATCATACGCTCTCTTATACCCGAGCGCATCACACAAATCCTTCGCACAGAACCAAGGCTCGCCCTTCTCATCAGTAACGATGCGAACCGTTCCGAACTCCGGATTCTCAAAAACAGCAGTCTGCACACTCTTCTTGGCAGAGCCGGCATTCTTGCCATCCT
>ERZ1027239.725-NODE-725-length-11895-cov-6.791132_pt1 | contig 11895 bp, 13 predicted proteins | sample MGYA00519476_ERZ1027239 | MGnify/ENA primary metagenome ERZ1027239 (study PRJEB26926, sample SAMN06164636) | human gut metagenome | biome: ENVO:00009003; feature: ENVO:2100002; material: ENVO:00002003 | host: Homo sapiens | place: USA | collected 2012 ... | reverse complement strand
AAGGCTATTCGTCGGCAGCGTCAGATGTGTATAAGAGACAGAGATTGGAGTGTCCCCAAGTACCGCTGTAGTCGAGATTTGCATCTCCGCTTCTCGGAAAAGAAATGAGATAGACTTCCGCTTGCTCTCCTGCGGCAAAGGCGGTAGTCGTGCCAAGTCCGATAAATGCGGACAGGCACATCACGAGAGAAAGCAGTCCTGCAATTCCTCGCTTGAAAAAATGTGTTTTCATTGTGTTGATTACCTCCTTGAAAACGAAAAACGCACCGTACTTTGACGATGCGTTTCAGTGTGATTTGATTTTGTTGTTATGCGTAGCCGATATACACCTCAAAGAAACCGGTTCCGGTCTGCTCATACCAAATCCAAACATCCGTGATGTCGGGATCTTTGGCGTAGCGGCTCAAGTAACCCTTGATGTCCCTTTCGGTGTATTTGCATTGCGAACCTGCGGCAATGGGATTGTCCCAGCAGTACACGGCTTCGCTGTTCAGCGTAAGACCGACACTCTCGGCATAGCTCTTGGCAAAGCCGATCCAATAGCCGATGTCAAATGCCGGCTCTGTTGGTTCTTCCTGCGGCGGTTCGGTCGGTTGTGGTTGTTCTGCCGGTTTTGGTTCTTCCGTTGCCGGAGGTGTGGGCTGTTCCTTTTCGGGCGGTGCAGAGACTTCCGGATGGTGCTCGGACTCGTCAGGTGTCTTGGACGGTTCGCTTACCTGTGGCGGCGTTGTGCCGCTGTTAGGCTGTTCGGATGCCGGTTTTGTTTGAATACTGCTATCCAACACGCCTGCCGTTGCTTCTGTTGAACGGTCATCGTCTTTCGGTTCTGTACTTTGGGGCTGTTCAACCTCAGTTTTCTCTGTCGCCTGCGCCGTTTCTGATTGGTAAGGAGCTTTGTTACTCTCCGAAGAAGAAACCGGGGCGGGCTGTTCTGCAATCTGCGAGGTGTTGCTGCACCCCGAAGTCAGGCACAAAAGGACAATGAGAAAAAGAACTGCGATTTTGGATTTCATACGCTTCACTCCCTTCGACCACATTCTACCCGATGATAACCGTTCAGACAAAGATGCGTTTTGAAGCGCAACTTTTTATCATATCGCCGGTGGGCGCAATTCCAAACTGTGCGATCTCCGAGCCTCTCTTAGATAGACTTATTTAGAGAGATAGAGATAAAGTTAGGAGATAGATTATTTATTCTCGGATGGTCTGGAAGTTCTGGGGTTGGAGTGTGAGGAAGGGGGACAGCAGGAAACATACTCCGTGTGCCTATCGGCTGTCACGCTCTGCCCGCTGACGAAGAAAGCGGCTGTAATGCTCCAGTGCTTTGACCACATAATCCTCCGTTTGGCTTACGGTGATATTTTTCGGGATCAGACTTCGCACCTTGTCCCCACGCAGGACGATCTTCTCCCGCTGATTAGGTTTTTCCTCGCCCATAATGGCGGACACCACCTCCGGCGTGAGTTTTCCATCTGTGAAGAACTTCCGCATACGAATAGTCTGATCGTGGGACGGGGTGCATTGGTTCAGGTCGATCTCATCAACCACCGCCCGTTGGCTGTCCTCGTCCAAATAGGAAAGCTCCACCGCAGGACGCATTTTGATTTTGCCCTCGTCCACAAGGTCAAGAAGCTCCGGCACAAGGTTTGTCAGACGGATATAGCGATGAATTTGATTTCTGCTATCGCCTGTTTCTTCTGTTATGGCTTCAGAGCTTCTATCAAACTTCGTCCCCACTGGGGACAAAGTTAAATCTGAACGCTGTCCTTGCCGCTTCATCGCTTCCAGCCGCATTTTATAGGCAAACGCCTTTTCTGAGGGAAGTATCTGCGACCGCTGGTAGTTGCTCTCCACCATCAGCACAGTGGCGGCATCACGGTCAAGGTCTACGACCTCGCAACGGAGTGCTTCAAATCCGGCAAGTTCACACGCTCGTTTTCGCCTGTGACCGGAAATCAGCTCATATCTGCCGTCCTCTTTTTGACGCACGGTAGCCGGAGTAATGACTCCTCGCTCCTTGACACTCTCCACAAGCTGTATCATATCCTCGTCGTCCCGTACCTTAAATGGGTGGTCGGGAAAATCGTCGATCAGCTCAAGGGGAATATCTCGGATTTTACTGAGCTTGGCATCGTCCCGAAGCTCCTGTGTAGAAAACAGGTCATCGAGCGTCGGCAGAGTGAAGTCGCTCTTTCTTCCTGCCATCGGCAGACACCTCCTTTGCGAACTCAGCATAAGCCTTTGCAACAGGACTGCTCGGCTCATACTTGTAGATGCTTACGCCCTTGGAAGCAACCTCTGCGGCTTTCACTGCCATAGGAATGGAGGAACGGTATATCTTAATAACGCTCCCAAAGTTCTTTCGCAGTGCGTCGGCAGTGCTTTTTGCGAGGTTGGTGCGGTTATCTACGATGTTCAATAGGATACCGTCGATTCGCAGGCTCGGATTGATGTACTGCCTGACCTTTCCAATGGTCTGCATCAGTTGGGTCATTCCCTTTGCCGGAAGGTATTGCGCCTGCACGGGAATGATTACGCTATCTGCCGCCGCCAAAGCATTCAGAGTTACCATACCGAGCGAAGGCATACAGTCAATCAGTACATAGTCATAATTGTCTTTGACCTTGCTCAGATAGCTTCTCAGAATGGTTTCACGGCTCATTGCGGTCACAAGCATCATTTCCATAGCAGACAGCTCGATGTTGGCAGGGAGCAGATCGACATTTTCCTCGTGATGCAGAATGCCGCTTCGTGGGTCTGTATGATCTTCACGGATAACCCCGGATAGCTTATCGGTAATGGTCGTCGTAAGGCTGTCATTATCTCGCCATCCAAGGCAAGTTGTGAGGTCGCCCTGCGGGTCGGCATCTACAAGGAGTACCTTCTTGCCGAGTCGTGCAAGCCCGACACCCAAATTGACCGTTGTGGTCGTTTTGCCTGTGCCGCCTTTCTGATTGCAGATAGCAATGGTTTTACAGTTTGGCATTTCGCTTTTCCTCCTTCTTATTAGATTTGGATCGCTTGATCCACCAAAACACAGGAAGCGGAGTCCTGTGCTTTGGTGGTCGCATTTAACTCGATCTCATCCCCCAAATGCGTAAAAGGAAATCAACAGGCGTTCAGCTGCTGACCGAACTCATAGGAATCTCACCTCTGCCGGGTACTCCGCCAGCCCCATAGGGAAGTATCATTGTCCCTGAATCGTTTCATCGCCTTATCCGCAGCAAGCGGATATTTCAGAATGGTTCGGAATCGCTACCAACCTTGCTTTCCGTGATAACCCTTGTGGGCAGGAAGTTCGTGGCGCACCTTCATCCGGCTGGGGCTTTCACCCCCGATCAGGAATGTACCTGTTGAATGTCTATTCGATTTTCAAGGTTCGTGAGGTTTTTGCCCTCACTAACCAACTGGGAAATTTTTTTCGATTTGTACGAAGTTTTTTTGAGATTTTTCAAAAAAATTTTTTCGACCACCTTTCAGGGATAAAAAAAGCCCCTATCACATCACAGAGATGTAATAGGGGCAGAAATAGAAAAAGCCCGCTGACCGAAATCAGCGGGCTTAAATCATATGAAATTATCGTATGCTATCGGAACTTGTCTGCAATCGCAAAATTCCAAACGCATTTTTGGCGTAAGCTCGGAGTAAATTGGTGTAAGTTGTGGCGTAAGCACCGACAATTTTAGGTCAATCAATAGAGCTTTGCGCCTGCCGGAATGTGAGGATCGACCATCAGCAAATGCAACTTTTCTTCACCGTTTTCGTGATGCACGGCTGAGATCAACATACCGCAGGAGTCGATACCCATCATCGCTCTCGGAGGCAGATTGGTGATTGCAATGCAGGTCTTACCGACCAGTTCTTCCGGCTCATAATATTCGTGAATACCACTCAAAATGACCCTATCTACGCCGGTTCCGTCGTCCAAAACGAACTTTAAGAGCTTTTTGGACTTCTTCACAGCTTCGCATTCCTTGACCTTTACGGCACGGAAATCACTCTTGGAGAAGGTGTCAAAATCGACCTGATCCTCAAACAAAGGCTCAATCTGAACATTGGAAAAATCAATTTTTTCTTCCACAACGGGAGCCGTCTGAGTAGCCTCCGCAGGAGCCGAAACTTCCTTGGAAACCTTCTTGTCAGAGTCCAACGGCTTCATTGTCGGGAAGAGCAGCACATCCCTAATCGCAGGTGAATCTGTAAGCAACATAACAAGTCTGTCGATACCATAACCGATACCGCCTGTTGGTGGCATACCTACTGCAAGTGCATTAAGGAAGTCCTCATCTGTGTGCTGTGCTTCCTCATCACCGTTCTCTGCGTTCTTATCCTGCTGTGCAAAACGCTCTCTCTGGTCGATTGGGTCGTTAAGCTCTGAGTACGCATTACACATTTCCCATGTGTTAATGAAAAGCTCGAAACGCTCAACCTTCTCTGGATCAGATGGCTTCTTCTTAGTAAGTGGAGATATTGCAAGAGGATGATCCATAATGAATGTAGGCTGGATTAAATTCTCCTCGCAGTACTCCTCAAAGAAGAGATTGATGATGTCGCCCTTAGTGTGACGCTCCTCAAACTCAATTCCTCTCTCCTTAGCAAGAGCCTTAGCTTCTTCGTCAGTCTTAATTGTATCAAAATCAACACCGGCGTATTCCTTAATTGCGTCATTCATAGTAAGTCTTCTGAATGGCTTTCCAAGGTCAATCTCAGTGCCGTTGTAAGTAATCTTAGTTGTACCGCATACAGTCTCAGCAAGATGTCTGAACATACTCTCAGTAAGTTCCATCATGCCCTCGTAATCTGTGTATGCCTGGTAAAGCTCCATAAGTGTGAATTCAGGGTTGTGTCTAGTATCAACACCCTCGTTACGGTATACTCGTCCGATTTCGTAAACTCTCTCAAGACCACCAACGATAAGTCTCTTAAGATAAAGCTCTAATGAAATACGAAGCTTAACGTCCTCGTCAAGTGCGTTGTAATGAGTCTCGAATGGTCTTGCGGCAGCACCACCTGCATTAGATACAAGTGTCGGAGTCTCAACTTCCATGAAGTCTCTGCCATCAAGAAACTTTCTGATTTCCTTGATAATCTTAGATCTCTTTACAAATGTTTCCTTAACATCAGGATTCATTATTAAATCAACATATCTCTGACGGTATCTCATATCAGTATCTGTGATTCCGTGGAACTTCTCTGGAAGTACCTGTAAACTCTTAGAAAGAAGAGTAATCTCCTCAGCGTGAACTGAAATCTCTCCTGTCTTAGTTCTGAAGATAAATCCCTTGATACCGAAGATATCACCGATATCAGACTTCTTAAAGTCTGCATATGCTTCTTCGCCAATTGCATCTCTTGAAATATATGCCTGCATTCTGCCCTTAAGATCAGCAATGTTACAGAAAGATGCCTTTCCCATTACTCTCTTGAACATCATACGTCCGGCAAAGCTTACATTGATTGGAGAAGCGTCCATAATGGCTCTTCTCTCATTGTAATCGGCATTAACTGCTTCTCTTGCCTGCTGCTCATCTAAACCTTCAGTATTAACTGCTGGTCTGTCACCAAGAAGTTCCTTCTCATGTGCTTCATAGATGGCTCTGATTTCATCTGTGTGATGTGTTACATCATACTTTGTTATCTGGAATGGATCCTTACCTGCGTCCTGAAGGTTCTTTAACTTTTCCATACGAACCTTAATCTGCTCGTTAACGTCAGGCTGCTGTGCAGATTTATTATCTCCCATGAATGAGTATCTCCTTTTCTATATGTTACTGAAAATTAGTCGTTCTTTACAGATACAACTGTATATTCAATCTCTCCAACAGGTGCTTCTACCTTAACAGTGTCACCCTTCTTCTTTCCAATAAGAGCTGCACCAAGTGGTGACTCATTAGAAATCTTGTTATTAAGGCTGTCTGCCTCTGATGAACCAACGATTGTGTACTCAATATCCTCATCGAATTCTACATCGTGAAGTACAACAACGCTCTCCATCTTAACTACATCTTTATTCTTATCGTTATCCTGAATAACCTCACAGTTAGCAAGAATTGCTTCAAGTTCTGCGATTTCTGTTTCGATATCTCTCTGCTCATCCTTAGCTGCATCGTACTCAGCATTCTCTGATAAATCGCCTTGCTCTCTTGCTTCCTTTAACTTCTGGGCAACTTCCTTTCTTCTGACAACCTTAAGCTCCTCAAGTCTTGCTACTCTTTCGTCATACCCCTTTTTAGTAAGAAACTGTTTCTCTGCCATGTTCTTATCACCTTTCTATATATATGCTACACTAATATGCTTCTGCTCTACTAGAGAATAAAACCCCACAAGCGTCACAATATTATAAACTATCAGTTCCTGTCTGTCAATGCAGCCCTTCCAGTATCCTGTCTACAAGCCCATCAAACTGCTCCAGATTAGTAACCTGGTTAGCTTCATTTCTTAATGCTGCTGCATGCTTGATTCCTGCTGTATACCATGCAAAATGTTTTCTCATCTCGCGGATTCCTGTAAACTCGCCTTTTATCTCACACAATCCTTTGGCATGTCTCTTAATCATCTGGCATATTTCTTCAACGGATGGTGGTTCAATTATTGTACCATTATTCATATATTCAGAAACCTGTCTGAATATCCATGGATTTCCTCTTGCTGCCCTTCCAATCATTATTCCGTCACAGCCTGTCTGCTTCATCATATTAACAGCATCTTCGCCGCTTTTAATATCGCCATTACCAATAACTGGAATCGATACTGCTTCTTTGACCTGTCTTATTATATCCCAGTCTGCATGTCCTGAATAATACTGCTGCCTTGTTCTTGCATGGACTGCAACGGCAGCCCCGCCTGACTCCTCAATAACATGTGCTATCTCAGGCGCATTTATACTATTCTCATCAAATCCTGCCCTTATCTTGATTGTAAGTGGCTTATCAAGTGCATCAGCCATCTTCTCGACTATTCTTCCGACAAGCACAGGGTCCTTCATAAGTGCCGAACCTTCGCCATTATTGACTACCTTTGGCACAGGACATCCCATATTGACATCAATTATATCGAACTCTCTTTCAGAAAGTCTCTTCGCTATATCTGCCATGATATCAGGGTCTGAACCGAAAAGCTGCAATGCAAGCGGACGCTCCCCTGGCACTGTCTTCATCAAGTCTTCTGTATTCTTATTGTTATACAGCACTGCTTTGGCGCTAACCATCTCTGTACACATAAGCCCACAGCCCTGCTCCTTGCATAAAAGTCGAAATGGCAGGTCTGTTACTCCTGCCATCGGTGCCAATGCAATATTGTTCTTTATCTCAACATTTCCAATTCTCATAATTACTCCATGCCTAAGAAGAATACCTTGAAGAACATCTCAAGTGATTCAAGAAGCTCTCTCTTCTCATACTGATACTTCTTGACAAGCATACCGCATGCTATCTCGTCATACAGTAAATCACCCTCGTCTGCTGATGATTTGAACAAAAGATTGCCCTCCTCATCGAATTCCATATCAAGTATTCCGCCTACTTCCTCTGTGAAAAGAACGCACATAATCTTTAACTCGTTCTTTACATCATCCGGAAGCTTATCGAAATCAGGGTTAAAATAGTATTTCTTCTCATAAGAATTAGATACACATAAAACTACATTTTCATCAAACATATCCATATAATCCTCTCACAGAAACCTCTCCGGTTCTGATAATCTTCTCGCACTCGTCTGTCTTAATGATAAGCTCGCCCTCATCATTGATTCCAAGTGCTTTTCCAACAATTTCCTTGTCAGCATATATTGCCTTGACGTCGCCGCCCTTATTGACAAGCATTGAATTATAGCCTTCTTTAAGCCCAGCCAGATTCTGTGTCTTAACAAATGTATCATAGTACTTTGCAAAGCTCTCTGAAAATGCGGCTACTATACGGCTTCTTTTCAGATGGTCGCCAGTCTCAAGATACAATGAAGAAGCTGTTGCCTTGATTGAATCATCAAATTCTGTCGTATTAACATTAATTCCCATGCCGATAACCACATAATGTATGTAATCCATCTCAGCACTCATCTCTGTTAATATTCCACATACTTTCTTCTTATTAAGAACTATATCATTAGGCCACTTTATACGGCACTCTGCGTCATGTCCGTCCTCTGTAAGAACCTTGTGGATTGCCTCCTGAACAGCCATGGCTGCTACTATTGTAAGCATTGACGCATTGACTGGTGATATATCCGGTCTTAAAAGAAGCGACATCCATATCCCGCTTCCCGCAGGAGATACCCAATTCCTGCCACGTCTGCCGCGGCCGCCTGTCTGGCTCTCTGTTATATAGAGTGTCCCATCTGCTGCATTATCTCTCTCTGCCGCTCTCTTAGCTTCGTTGTTGGTAGAATCTGTCTCGTCATAATACACTACTTCGCGGATAATCCCGGTTGTACTGCCTGTATCCACACATGTAAGCTGACTCATTATCTCGCTTGATGTAAGAATATCAGGATACTGTGTTATATGATATCCCTTATTCTGGACTGCCTCTATAACATAGCCTTCTTCTTTTAACTGGTTTATCACCTTCCAGACAGCCGTTCTTGAAACCCCCAGCATATTGCACAGTGCCTGCCCTGACACATATCCATCTGATTTTCTCAAAACATTTAAAATCTTAGTCTTCATACCATTACCCGCCATGCTATTACTGCCATAAGCAGAAGTCCCAACGTAACAACTGTAAGAATAACACCTGACACCGTTCTGTCACTCATGAAATTCTTAGCTGCTGTAAGTCCGTTAACTAATGCTCCAAGCATGAATTCCACAGCGAATAATATTCCGCTTCCACTGCGCAGGAAAAGTATAATTATGAATACCACTCCTATTGCAAATGTGAGTGCTATATTGGCATAGTCTATGAGCATCTTGCTCTTTCTGTACGCGCCACTCGTTGTATAATACATAACGCCTCCATAATAAATATCTGGTGAATTACTATTTCATGCTGTGTCGTCCTGATTTTGGACTTTCACATGTCTTTCCACTGCTCTAACGTCCAATTCCGCGTGTCAACTTCCCGATTCTGGACTTCCGACATGACACACGCCACTCTAACGTCCAATTTACTTATAAGCTCCAAGTGTAGCTGCCATTACAGCCTTGATTGTATGCATTCTGTTCTCTGCCTCGTCGAATACAACTGACTGCTCTGACTCAAATACTTCATCAGTAACTTCCATCTCGTCAAGACCGAATTTGTCATGAATCTCTTTACCAATCTTAGTCTTAAGGTCATGGAATGCAGGAAGACAGTGCATAAATATTGCGTCCTTAGAAGCATTGTCCATAACTGCCTTGTTAACCTGATATGGAAGAAGTGCCTTGATTCTTTCAGCCCATACTTCATCAGGCTCGCCCATTGATACCCATACATCTGTGTATAATACATCTGCGTCCTTAGTTCCTGCCTTAACATCTTCTGTAAGTGTTACAGAACCACCGCTTATCTTTGCCCATTCCTCACACTGTGCAACAAGTTCCTTGTCTGGGAAATATTCCTTAGCTGTGCAGGCTGTATAATGAAGTCCTAACTTAGCGCAGACAATCATAAGTGAATTACCCATGTTGTATCTTGCATCACCCATGTATACAAACTTAACGCCCTTTAATCTGCCAAGTTTTTCCTTGATTGTAAGCATATCTGCGAGCATCTGTGTTGGATGGTATTCGTTAGTAAGTCCGTTCCATACAGGCACGCTTGAATATTTTGCAAGGTCTTCAACTATCTCCTGACCGAATCCTCTGTATTCGATTCCTTCAAACATTGTACAGAGAACTCTTGCTGTATCAGCAATGCTCTCCTTCTTTCCAATCTGTGAACCTGTAGGGTCAAGATATGTAACACCCATACCAAGGTCATGTGCTGCCACCTCAAATGAGCAACGTGTTCTTGTACTTGTCTTCTCGAATATAAGTGCAACATTCTTTCCGATAAGTGGCTGTTCTACAATGCCCTTTTTCTTCTTATCCTTAAGCTCTGCTGCTAAGTCTATCAAATATAAAATCTCCTCAGGTGTGTAATCCTTGAGTGTTAAAAAGTCGCGTCCCTTTAAATCCATGACATCCTCCTGTCTGTATGGCAAATTCGCCTACATTGAATAATTAATAACTTTGTTCATTCTATCGCAATTATAGTCCTTCGTCAAATGCGTTGTTTAATTTGTGTAGTTGCAAAACGGTCGGTTGTGGGAGATAGTGGATAGCTTCCGTTAAACTTCTCTGCATAATAATAGGCACTGGGCGTTCCATGCTTCGTCCCCGACCGTTAACGCTGGCAACGCACATCCTTGTGCGCGCCAGCTCACGCGTCCGTCCATGGACGCGTGTACACTCATTCTTTCTACATGCCCAGTACCTTTATTATGCGTTCAGTTTAAAGTCAGCTTTCCGCCATCTCCCACAACCTCCCTTTCTCCACACTTCTCCAAATTCAGGGCAGAGTAGCTTTCCTCTCCTACACCTCTCCGGACTGGTTCACCTTCCGTCCGCCAATAAAAAAGGCGGTGTGGCTTTTCTGACTGCAAACTATGCACATAATAAAAGCATTGAGCAAAGTCACTACCTAAGTGTACGCGCGTCCACGGACGGACGCGCGAGCTGTCTCGCACACGGATGTGCGTTGACAGCGTAACGAGAACTTAAACAACCTTCCACGCTCAATGCTTATTATTATGTAGCGTAGTTTGTACGGAAGAAAACCACACCACCTTTTTTATCCCTTAATGGAATATATGATCTCCAATTATTACAAAATCCGAATAGTTGTTAACATCTACAGTATATAATGCCCTGAATGATGTATAACCACCTATATTATTAACGCCTGATAATGCTTCAAGTGCTGCCTGCATGCATTCTGTGTTTCTTGGACCATTTGCAAGTCTTGCTGCAAATCTGTCTGATGGATTACCAGCGCCATCTGATACACCAGAGAACTGTGATCTCTGATAAACAACACCCGAAACTGTCCCCGGATAATGTCCGCTTCGCACTCTGTTAAGAATAACATTTGCAACAGCGAGCTTTCCTGCATATGGCTGATATGCAGCCTCCCAGTCTATGATACATGCCATAAGCCATATATCATCATCTGATACGCTCATAGTTGGGTTATATGTTATATCTGTTCCTGATATTGTATTAGCAATTATCTTCTGTCGTCTTGCTTCCTCTGCTGCAGCAGCCGCTCTTTCAGCTTCTGCCTCTGCCTCAAGTCTTGCTTCTTCTGCAAGTCTTGCAGCCTCTTCTTCTGCTTCAATAGCTTCAATCTCTGCTATTGTATATCCTGCAAGAAGATTATCTGTTCCAATCTGTTCTGCTATAGCCTCTGCTTCTTCTCCAAAACATAAGCACTGTGTCTGTACATAACCTTCGCAGTTTCCTGAACTAACTTTAGTCCATTCCTTTCCGACCATATCAACATCTACAAGTGTGTTAGTATATAATCTTCCCACAACCTGTGCTGTCTCTTCGTCAGAAGTGTCATAAACATCAAGATAAGGATCAGTAATTGCTACTGCCTTGTTCTTGTATGTTCCTGTTTCTTCATACCCAGTCACAAGAACCTCTTCTGTATTAGCTGAATAAGATGCAACCTTAATTCCCGTGTCAGTATTCTGTGTTTTCTCATAGGTAGTTGCCACTGCTGGAAGAACCGGTGTCATAAATAACACAATTGCAACTCCCACATAGCAAGCAGCTTTGCTACTTCTAAGTTTCATATTATACTTCCCTTTCCGGCGGCTTATTTAGCTTCGCCTGTAAATTGTTACAGAAATGTTACAATTTATTACGGAAATATAATAGCAAAGTTACAGTAATTTGTCAAATATGTTAAAACCCGCTCTATGAGCGGG
>ERZ1027239.724-NODE-724-length-11895-cov-21.367736_pt1 | contig 11895 bp, 9 predicted proteins | sample MGYA00519476_ERZ1027239 | MGnify/ENA primary metagenome ERZ1027239 (study PRJEB26926, sample SAMN06164636) | human gut metagenome | biome: ENVO:00009003; feature: ENVO:2100002; material: ENVO:00002003 | host: Homo sapiens | place: USA | collected 2012 ... | reverse complement strand
CAGGAGCCGATGCTTATCCATGCAAGCGAGGTGTAGCCTGCATCGTGAATTTCGACCCAGTAAAGACCAAGGCTGTGAAGCTCGAGCTGAAGCAGCCAGAAACCCATTCCTGCGGTCTTTTCGAGTGGAGCGTAAAATAAGAAAGCAAAAAGCTAAGAAACTAAGAAGAAAGCCAGCCCCCATTCCAAGCGATTCCATCGCTTGAACCCCACCAAGAGCTGGAGACCTTCCCTCAAAAAAAATGCCGAGCCATCTTTTTCAAGATGCGCCCGGCATTTTTTCATCCTTCTAATATCATTTTTCGAAAAATATCCGTATCTTTGCATTCGGAATTTTAAAATACAAAGAAAAATGAAAAAGGCAATATTCTCTTTGCTCCTTATGGCAGCGTCGGTCATCGGATCCAGTGCTCAGGGCAACGCAACAGCCCAGAACCCACAGGATGTGGATGTACTCTATGCCAAAAATCTCCTAGCTATAGGAACCGAGGCTCCAGCATTCCCTGCCCTGAAAAAGGGAACATGGACGGTATTGGACTTCTGGGCTACCTGGTGTCCTGACTGCCGCAGAGAGATTCCTACCGTCAAGGAGATGTATCAGAAGTACGGCACTCGTGTTAAGTTTATCGGCATATCAATGGATACCGACAAGCAGAAGCTCGACAACTACACTCAGGCAAACGGTGTGGAATGGAAGCAGTACAGCGAGTTCAAGAAGTGGAAAGAAACCCAGATTTCCAAGGATTACAAGATTTCATGGCTCCCTACCATGTATCTCATCAACCCAGAGGGCAAGGTAGTTTATACCACCATACTCGCTGAGCGCATAGCAAAGAAGCTGGCGGAAATCTTCCCAAAGAAGTAAAGTCATAAGAATCTGGTATACAGAAAAAGTTTGAGGCACAGTTTCAATGCGTCAAGCTTTTTTATGAGAGGGTGTGTCACAAGTCCATGATGCGCCCTCGATGAGTTTACTACCTAGAACTGTTTCTATTCGAGCAATGCTATGTCGTGGTGCTCAGTGCTGTTCTCTGTTAATACGTACTGAATCATAAAGCGTTCATTATTTGTAATTGTATTCTTCCGTCCCTTTAGGACTGGAACATCATCCTTTAGTAATTTTATTTACAGAAGTGCATTCTTACTCATCTATAGTATCGTCAATTAGTTATATCTTGTTAAAGAATCATCAAACACGACATCTTTCTCAAAATAAATCATTATATTTGCATTAAAATCAATAAATTGATGAAATGGAAGATTTAAATCAATTGAAATTGGTCTTAGTCAAAAACAAAAAGACCAACAAATGGTTGGCAGAACAATTGGGGGTAAACCAAACTACTGTCTCTAAGTGGTGTACAAACACCACACAACCAGACTTGCTGACTCTGAAAAAGATTTCAGAGTTATTAAACGTGAGTGTCAGTGAAATTATTAATTTCGACTAAATTAGAAGAATATGGGCAATTCTAACTTTAATGAAAATACAAGAGTACAAGTTCCAGCAGCACTTCATCTATGCAAATTGGGATATATATACTTGGACAACATCTGTGCTTATGACACAAAAACAAACATTTTGATAGACGTTTTTCTCAATGCAGTAAAACGTCTAAATCCCAATATGTCCAGTTCTGATGCATCCATGCTATTTTCAAAGATTGTCAACATGTCAAACAATGATGATTTAGGACGAGAATTCTACCAATTGCTATCTGCCAATAGCGGCATCAAACTAATTGATTTTGAGAATCCCGACAATAATGATTGGCATGTTACTACAGAATTCACATGTGAGAATGAAGACACAGAGGATGAATTTCGCCCAGACATCACTTGCTTCGTAAACGGACTTCCACTTGCTTTTATAGAGGTTAAAAAGCCAAACAACCATGAAGGAATATTGGCAGAAAGAGAACGAATAAACAAAAGGATGAGCAAATCATGCTTTCGCCGTTTCTTCAATCTTACTCAATTGATGATATTCTCCAACAACCAAGAATACGATAATGAGAGCAGAGTACCTATCCAAGGTGCATTCTATTGCTGTACAGCAAAGACAAAAGCGTTCTTCAACGTCTTTCGCGAGGAAGATAAGCAATATGTAAGTAGTTATCCATATAAAGATCTTGATGACGATACAGAATACAAAGTACTAAAGCATCGTAACTGTATTGTAATCAAGAACCTACAAGAGTATCAGACCAACAAAGCTATTGATACCCCAACTAATCGCATATTAACTTCTATGTTAAGCAAGGAACGCTTTCTTTTCTTACTTCGCTATGGATTTGCCTATGTTGAGCGAAAGATAGAGCTTGACGACAACACACAAGGAACCGAACTTCAAAAGCATGTCATGCGCTATCAGCAATTGTTTGCTTCATTCGCCATACGCAGAACTCTAACAAATGGAGTGAAAAGCGGCATTATATGGCATACACAAGGAAGTGGAAAAACGGCACTTGCATATTACAGCGTTAAAAGTCTCACCGACTATTTCGCCAAACGTGATGTTGTAGCTAAATTCTACTTTATAGTTGATAGAATTGATTTGATGGAACAAGCCACAGACGAATTTGCGGCTCGTGGTCTTGTCGTTCATAACGCTAAGAGCCGTGATGAGTTGATGAAAGACATATCCAGTCGTTCCATAACCCATAACAATGAGGGAAAATTAGAGATAATGGTTGTCAACATCCAAAAATTCAAAGAAGATAAGACAAAAGTCAATGTCGATGATAGCTACAGCACCCAGCTGCAGCGTATTTTCTTCATTGACGAGGCTCATCGTGGCTATAATCCACAAGGTAGCTTCTTGGCTAATCTCTTGGAAGCCGACAAGAATGCGGTTAAGATTGCTCTAACGGGAACACCATTATTAAAAGAAGAGCGAGAGTCTTGGAGAGTCTTTGGTGATTACATACATACCTATTATTATGACAAGTCTATTGCAGATGGTTACACATGCAAGCTGATGCGTGAACCTGTGGAAACTATCTACAAGGAGAAAATTGAAAATATTCTCGACAAATTAGCAGGAGATATTCAGGTCAAAAAATCCGATATTGACAGAAATAAGATAATTGAGGATGATAGTTATCTGAATGCGCTACTCGACTATATCATTTCCGACTTCCGTAGATTCCGCAAAGAGCAAAACGACTACTCCGTTGGTGCAATGATTGTCTGCAAGACCAATCCACAAGCCAGAGAGCTATATCGTCTTTGGCAAGAACGATTTGGATTCGCATTAAAAATCAACAAGCAAAATGAAGAGATGCTTGGCATAGCTGCAGACCCTATGCAATTCCGCAACGACTACAAGCCTCTTTCCGCATCCTTGATTTTACATGATGAAGGCGACAAGGAAGAACGTAAAGAATATATTGAGGGATTCAAAAAACTACAAGAAGTAGATGTCCTCATTGTTAACAAGATGTTGCTTACAGGATTCGATGCACCAAGATTAAAAAAGCTCTATCTTGGCCGTTCATTAGACGGTCATGACTTGTTGCAAGCACTGACACGTGTCAATCGACCATATAGAGACTTCAAATATGGATATGTCGTTGACTTCGTCAACATCAAAGAGAATTTCGATGCAACAAACGATCGCTATCTGAGAGAATTAAATCGTACAACTGATGACTCAGGGAATACTCGTACCAGAAACATTGGTAATGAGATATTGGTAAGCAAGGATGAAGTGGAATCAAAAATCAAGCAAGTAAAGAATGTCCTCTTCAACTTTACAACTGACAATATGGAAGAGTTCCGAAAGGAGATAGACGAAATTGACAACAAGAATAGCTTGTATGAATTGCGCAACACACTATCTGAAGCAAAAGCTATAGTCAACCAAGTGCGCTCATTTGGCGATGAAGAGACCAAGAAGAAGTTGGAATCATTGCCTATGGGAACCATTTCTACTCTCATAACAGAGGTGAGTCATCGCATCGAACGCATTAACTTGTTAGAAAACACTGAACACAAGTCTGATGTAGCAGGTATTATCAACGTTGCATTGTCTGAATTGGAATTTGAATTTAAGAAAGGTGTCTCTGAGGAATTGCGTATTATTGTGAACGACATTCGTGAACGATGCGAACGTGTACAAGCAGAGTTTGAAGCAAACTTCGATACAAAAGAAGAAAAATACGTTATTCTCGCAGACGAGTTTCGAGAGTATTTTCGCAAGAAAGGTTTTGTGCCACAAAGCACAGAAGAGGCTAAAGCCAGTATTCAATACATGGACGAAGTGATGAAGAAAATACGTGAAATCAACCGTCGCAATAATATGCTAAAAAGAAAATATAAAGGTGACGAACGATTTGTACGTATCCACAAACGTATAGAAGAGCAAAACAAGAAACGTGAACGTCCTATCATTTCTGCCCAAGAATACGAAATAGCAGAGAATCTCTCCAAGATGAAAGATGGTATAGATAGAATGCTATATCTTGACATCAACATTCTTGACAACGAGCCAGCTTTCCAAAAAGATGTATTGGCAATCATTGGCAAAGAACTGCTTAGTATGAATATTCGAGCAGACATCAAGGACAGAAAATATATTAACAATCTGATTACATCAGAATATTTACAACAACATAATTACGCATATTAACGAGCATGAGCAATATCAATATATCAGAGGCAACCATAGCCCTCATCGACTCACTGAAAAGTACTACTGGTGCTTTCGGTTTGGCAGGAACAGGTAGCGAGTATAAAATCGTCACAGAAATGTTCCTTTATAAGTTTTTCAATGACAAATTTGGTTACGAGGCTAAACGTGACCAAATATATGGAGAACGTTTGTCCAAGGCAGAGAAATGGGATGCAGAATATGACAAATTCACAGAAGAAGAAGTTGAAGATCTTTTCAGCTACTTGCCAGCTTCAGTTCCTCTTTTGAAACCGGAGCACACACTCTCACACTTGTATAACTCTGCGACAAAAGGAGATTTCTCGACTATACTCGATGCGACATTAGTAGATATAGCCTCTCTTAATGCTGATACATTCTCTGTAACGACTTCAGGAAAGAGCAAAGTTAATATATTCTTTCCACTGACAACTTTTGTAACTGACACGCAGAAACGTGACGAGTTTGCAAAGTCATTGATGCGTAACGTGGCATCTTTCAATTTTGAGGATGTATTCGATGAAAAGTATGATTTCTTCTCTCGCATTTTTGAGCACTTACTAAAAGGCTTCAACAATGCAGGTGGTGGAAAGTATGCCGAATACTACACACCTCGTGCCATAGCACAAGTCATGGCTCGTCTATTAGTTGGCGACAATTCGGACTTGCGTGGTATGACTTGTTACGATCCATCAGCGGGTACAGGAACTTTACTTATGGCACTTGCCCATCAAATCGGTGAAGATAGATGTTCTATTTTCTCACAAGACATCTCTGAAAAGTCCTCAGAGATGCTTCGCCTCAATCTCATCCTCAACAACTTTGCGGCATCTTTACCAAATGTTGTACAAGGAAACACACTCACAGAGCCGTCTCACAAAGAGAACAATGGTACGTTAAAGAAGTTTGATTTCATCGTCAGCAATCCTCCTTTCAAGCTTGATTTTCCTGAGTATCGAGACACATTGGCATCCGACACCATTCGTTTTTGGGCAGGTGTGCCAAATTCTGTGAAGAAAGTAGATCCGATGAAACCAAAGATGGCTATATACACCTGCTTTATCCAGCATGTACTCAACTCTCTAAAAACTACAGGAAAAGCAGCTATTGTTATTCCAACAGGATTCATCACCTCCAAGAGTGGTGTAGAAAAACGAATCTTACAGCGTATCGTTGACGAGAAATGGGTTTATGGCGTTGTTTCCATGCCAAGCAATGTCTTTGCGACAACAGGTACTAATGTATCTGTCATCTTCTTTGATAAGTCTGCAAGTTCAGACAAGGTTATCTTAATTGATGCCAGCAAACTTGGTGAAGAATACAAAGAGGGAAACAATCAGAAAAGACGCTTACGTGACTTTGAGATAGACAAGATTGTCAATACATTCCAAAACAAGGAAACTGTAGATGATTTTTCTGTTTCAGTAACTTATGATGAAATAAAGGAAAAAGGTTACAGCCTCTCTGCAGGTCAATATTTCGATATCAAGATTGATTATGTTGACATTACAGAGGAGGAGTTTAATAAGCGAATGAGCAATTATAAGAGTACTCTTGTACAACAATTTGAGGAAAGCCATCGTTTAGAGAAAGAGATTCTGGAGCAATTGGGTAACCTTAGCTTCAATAGTCAAATTGGAAAAGAATAACATTATGAATGAGACAACAAAACAGAACAACGGATTGTTGCCTAATGGCTATGACCTATGGCGCAAAGACATTGAGGCATTGATTGACACAGCAAAACTGCAAACAGCAATCAATGTAAATCAAGGTATGTTGTCGCTGTACTGGAGTATTGGCAAGCAAATTCTTGACAAACAGGAGAAACTGGGTTGGGGAAAGCAGATCATTTCCCAATTATCAAAAGATTTAAGCTTATGCTACCCTGGTGACAGAGGATACTCAGAGCGCAATCTACGAAATATGAAAAGATTTGCCTCAGAATACCCAGACTTTCCTTTTTTACAAGTGCCACTTGCAAAATTTAAGGAATCAACAATTTGGCAAGTGGCACTTGCCAAATTAGAAAAAGCCAACAAAGAATTTGTGCAAGTGCCACTTGCACAAATTACCTGGTATCACCATATTTCGCTTCTTTCAAAAGTGAAAGACGATACGGAGCGCGCCTATTATATTACAGAAACGGCACAAAATGGCTGGAGCCGTGATGTCATGCTCATGCAGATTGACAATGGTTACATCTATGCAAAAGGGCATGCTATCAACAACTTTGAACAGACATTACCTCCACCACAATCTGATTTAGCAAAGTACATTTTCAAGGATCCGTATAATTTTAGTTTCTTGGGGACGGTTGCCCTACAGAATGAACTCGATATAGAGAAGTCCTTGACTAGTAAGATAACAGACTTTCTACTTGAGATGGGGCGTGGCTTTGCATATATAGGTAGGCAATATCACATTACCGTTGATGGTGATGATTACTACATAGACTTGTTGATGTACCATCTAAAGCTCCATTGCTACGTAGTTGTAGAATTGAAAGCCGTAGAGTTTAAGCCAGAATTTGTCAGCAAACTCAACTTCTACATCTCAGCTGTAGATGATTCTGTCAAGTCGCCAGAAGACAAGCCAACTATCGGTCTTCTCCTCTGCCGTAGTAAAAGTGACAAGAAAGCAGAATTCTCACTTCGTGGAATTACCCAACCAATGGGCATTGCCCAATATGAGACAGAGAAACTGTTTGCTGATGTTGCTTCTGCACTGCCACAAATAGAAGAGTTAGAAAGAAATATTGATAACGTATAACAAGAATATAATGGAATATAAAACATACAAACTTGGCACCTGCTTTTCTTTAATAGAAAATGGCGCTATCATCAAACAAAGAAAAGAAGCCAAAGGTTTCCCTATAACTCGCATAGAAACCTTATCTCATGGCAAATTTAATCGTGACAAGTTAGGCCATGCTGACATTTTCGACACAACACCTTACAAACGATATATCTTAGAAGACAAGGACTTGATTATGTCACACATCAATAGCCGTGCCTTTCTTGGAAGAACCGTGCTTTATAGAAAGAAAGGAAATGAACAAATTATTCATGGAATGAATGTCTTGAGGATTAAGACGAATGAACAATTTTTAGATCCTGTTTTTGCATCTTATTTATTCAAAACATCACATTTCAAAAAAGCAATTGATAGCATTCGTAAAGATGCCATCAACCAGTCTAGTATAAACATATTTGACATATGCAACATACAAATAAGCCTTCCTTCAATTACAGAGCAGAGAAAAATTTCTCATGCCCTGCAACTGATTGATAAAAAAATTGAAACTAATCATCTGATAAATGATAATTTAGAGGCGATGGCAAAGCAACTCTACGACTATTGGTTTGTACAGTTTGACTTCCCGAATGAGGATGGCAAGCCGTATAAATCAAGTGGCGGAGCTATGACCTATAATGAACGCCTCAAAAGAGAAATTCCTATTGGTTGGGAAGTTGAAAATCTAATCGATTTTGCAGAAATAAAGAATGGTGCGACACCTTCAACAGCCGTCGAAGCAAATTATGGTGGTGATATAGTTTGGATAACTCCAAAGGATTTGTCTGACCAACAATCAAAGTTTGTGTATCAAGGTGAACGCAATATAACAAAGCAAGGTTTTGATTCTTGTAGTACAAGTATACTGCCAACAAATTCTGTACTTATGTCAAGTCGTGCTCCAATCGGTCTAGTTTCTATTGCAAAGCATGAAGTCTGTACAAATCAAGGTTTCAAGAGCTTTATTCCTAAGAGTATAAGTGATTCTATATATTTATACTACTACATAAACCACCATATCAAACAAATAGAACAATTAGGAACAGGTACGACTTTCAAAGAAGTTTCAAGGGATGATCTCTGCAAGTTTCCAATTCTTACTATTGGTGCAAAAAACATCTATGTGCAATGGATAGAATTACAAAATGGAATAGCAGACAAACAGCTTGCTCTTACAAAAGAAATTGCAGGTCTAACTAAGCAGCGAGACGAACTCTTGCCTCTCCTGATGAATGGTCAGGCAACGGTAAATTATCATTTATCTGACAATTGAGTTTAATTTTGGCATCAAGTTTTTGAAGAACAGAAGCTATACGCTTTTGTTCTTCGATTTTTGGCAACATAACTTTTATGCCATAGTAACTATCAAAAGTCATGCTTGGGACACCAGTACCAGAATCCAAGCGGCTCAAATCCAATAGTTTCAAGTATCGATACAAGAAATATGGATTAGCTAGTTCTTCATTCACAACGGTATAATATAATGTATCAACTGTCCAAAAAGGAACATCGCAATACTGAATATTATCCAAAGACCCTTTACGAGGTAACAATATACTTGGTTTATCATAAAGATACTCGTTTACAAAGCGCATAACTCCCCCACTACCAAATACAGGATATTCCCCATCTGGCAGTTCCTTATGATTTTTACCATTCTTTATCTCTAATAATTGAGACAACTTATATTCTTTCATATTCTGCTACAATTTAGATTACAAAGATAATCAAAATCAAGCAGGATATCGATTTTCTAAACCTTAATTAAGATATTTTCGATGTGCCATCTTCACATTTGCCTGATTTACCATTGCATAATGCAAGGTCGTGTCTATTTTTACATGTCCAAGTAACTTTTGTACTTGCTCTATTGGCATACCCTTATCTATGGCCATGGTGGCCAATGTTCTTCTAAACTTGTGGGGATGAACCTTGCTAAGAGAAGCTCGCTTTCCTAAATTGCGCAAGCGAACTTCTACGCCACTGATCGTAAGACGAGTATGCGGCTTGGCAAGACTTACAAACAAAGCAGGATTGTCATCAGTTCGCTCATCTAAGTATTTCTTTAGGTGAATCTTAGTTCGAGCATTGAAATAAACTTCTCGCTCTTTGTTTCCTTTACCAAACACAACACATTGACGTTCGTGAAAATCAATATCCTCACGATTCATCTTTACCAACTCACCAACACGCATACCTGTACTGGCAAGCAAATCTATCATAGCGATGTCACGCAATTCTTGGCAACTATCACGTAGTATTTCCATACTTTCATCTGAAAGCACCTCCTTTACCAAAGTATCAGTACGAACCTTATGTATTCTTCGCACAGGACTTTTCACGATATAGTCCTCATCCTCCAACCATGAGAAGAAGCTGGAAAATATGCGTCGCAAATTATCGATCGTCACCTTGCTAAGGTGATGATTTTCTTGTTGTTCAGCAAGATAGCATCGAATATCATTAGTCGTTATTTCCTGCACTTTTTTGCTTACTGCCGCCATCAACTTCTCTATAGAAGACTTATAATAGTGAATCGTCTTGTCAGAGCATCCCTCTATTTTCTTTGCAGAAATGAACACATCAAGCAACTCCGCATTCTCCTTTTCACGGTTTTCACCATCAGACAACTTCAGGCAAACATCAAAATTCTCCAAAGCCACTTCCATTGTGTCATGCAATAGCTTCAAGTGCTCCTCAGACAATACACTACGCATACCATCTAATACATTTTTTATCAATTCTTTCTTCATAATTTTATTTCTTGTTTCTACATATAATATAAGGTAATAGACGGATTATTGCAATAAATGATAATTTAGAGGCGATGGCAAAGCAGCTCTACGACTACTGGTTCGTGCAGTTTGACTTTCCTAATGAGGAGGGCAAGCCGTATAAATCGAGTGGTGGAGCTATGGTGTGGAATGATAAGTTGAAACGTGAGATACCGAAAGAGTGGATGGCATCAAACTATACTGATTTGTTTACCATAGGTAATGGGCAAACAATGCCACAAAATGAAGGATTGGTTCCTGCATATGGTGGTAATGGTATAGTTAAAATGGTAGAGATAAGCAATTATCCAGCTTGCATAATAATTGGTCGTGTTGGTGCAAATTGTGGAAGCATACATTATAGTAAAGTTCCTTGTTGGGTGAGTGACAATGCGATATCTATATGTTCTAAAAATGATGATTGGCAACCTTTCTTATTTTATTCATTGAAATTATACAACTTGTCAAAAAATAAAGGAGGGTCATCCCAACCTCTGATAACACATGAGGCATTAAAACATTTGTACTTTCCTATGTCGGAAAAACATATCAATCAGTTTTGTCATATAGTTAATGAATTACAAGATTTAATATATTCTAACCAACAAGAGATATTAAAACTTACTAAGCAGCGCGACGAACTCTTGCCTCTCTTAATGAATGGTCAGGCAACGGTAAATTATCATTTATGAATTAGAAAGATTAAGCCAGATACTTTAAAGAAAATTAGGGTTCCACAATCTGCTTCTTTTTAAATATTTTTCTTTCAAGAATTGCCATATTGCCATATCAGCTAGTAATCTCTCTGATTACAAAGCTGTTAGGTGTATGGCAATTCTTTATTTTTAGGGGTTATCTGCCATATATTGCCATAAGATCTGCCATATTCGGGCGTTTTTGAGGCATTTTTTGAGAAAAACACAGAAAGTATTGAGCAAAAAAGCATTTTTTCGGTTCAATGCTTGGGGATTTCAATCTTTTTTCGTAACTTCGCCATCGATGCGGAAGAAATTACGTCCCGATGTAGCATCTGATACATCGCGACGTAACAATAACTGCGTCACGACGCAGCAACAGATACGTCGCGACGCAGTTTCAGATACATCCTGGCTTAGCAAGTAATGCTTTCCGAAGTCCAAGTGAGCCTCTTTTGAACCCCCAAGTAAGCCTACTCAAACATTACGTAAGCCTCACTCGAAAAAGAAATAACTTTAATAACAGGACAGATGAAAATAACAGTCATCAGAACCAACCGGCAACACCAGCTTTGCGTTACCAACAGAAGTATCGGACACCTTTTGGAGCGTATGCTCAAAGATGATTCCAAGTTTACCATCCAGAAATTCAGAGATATGGTTCCTTCCATGAATTTCGGTTACGATGGGTATAAAGACATGCCCACCTGGCACCGGGTATACCCTGCCGCCGAGTTTCAGAAAGATGAGAACGGGAATCTCAGGATGAAGGCATTCAACGGCCTCTTGCTCCTATCGTTCAGGAATATACTGAAACCTGAAGACGTCCAGCTCGTGAAGAAACAAGCTGCCTTTCTCCCCTCCACCCTCATTGCCGTGACCGGAGCCGATGGCAGAAGCGTGGAAATACTGGTGAAATTCTCCGATGAAAAGGGTGAACTGCCTACAGATGAAGAACATGCCGACCGACTCTACCA
>ERZ1027239.715-NODE-715-length-11979-cov-8.493039_pt1 | contig 11979 bp, 8 predicted proteins | sample MGYA00519476_ERZ1027239 | MGnify/ENA primary metagenome ERZ1027239 (study PRJEB26926, sample SAMN06164636) | human gut metagenome | biome: ENVO:00009003; feature: ENVO:2100002; material: ENVO:00002003 | host: Homo sapiens | place: USA | collected 2012 ... | reverse complement strand
TCTCGTGGGCTCGGAGATGTGTATAAGAGACAGATAGAGAGTGAACTTCGCCGGATAGGCAGAGCCGACCTCATCGACAAGCTCTACGACAGGAAGAGCATGGGTGGAAGTTTCAAGGGCAAGAAGACGCATTATGACGACAAGCCGATTGGTTCTACCTACGATAATCCTGGTGTAGGAAAAGGTGCCAAAGGCAAGCGTGGAACTGGCAGAAATGCACCTGAGCCGAAGGCAGGAAGAGGTCGTGGCAGAAATGCTTCTGACCGCTTTGCACCAAAGGGTTTTGGAAATGTAGGCTGTTATGATGAAGATAAATATCTGAACGAAGGCCGTCCGTTAAACGGAAAATCTTCAAGAGGCAATCATTCACAGAAAGGCTCTGCTCAGAATATTTCTCAAGGCAGAAGCAACAACGCCAACGCTAATATCCGTGATGCGGTAGCTGCGGCAAGAGCCGAACTCCGCAGCCAGAAAGAGCAAGGTGCGGGCTTCTTCAAGGATAAGAAGAAAAAGAGCTTCAACCCTAATTTCGACAACGACAACCATAACCGCAAGAACCGCTACAATAGCGGGGATAAAAACAATCGCGGCGGTCGTGAAAATCAAGGTCGTGGAAACCAAGGAAGAAATGAAGGAAGAGGCAGAAGAAGATAAAAATATCGCCGGTTATCTCAAAAATAATGAGATAACCGGCGATTTTCATAACATAATCTCACACAATATATCAGGCAAAAATAGGCTACAATCCGAAAAAAAAATAAAGAAAATCAGATGTATAATAAGCCAAATCGATGAACTGCTGCCAGCAAGATTCAAGCATAAGAGGATGGGGATGTGTCAATATATTTTCTTACGATACGCCTTGCCTAAGATTATAAGAACAAACCATTATGAAACATTAACCAAACCATCAGAAAGATAAGCCGGCAAAAAGAACAAGATTCTGAATATTATTTGTACCTTTGCAACTGATTTGCCAAGAAATTATAATTTTAGAAAATTCTTACACACAAATATGGGAAATAACATAACGACAATGGAGCGGGGAATGCAGCGACGTACAGAACTGCTCCTGGGAAAAGATAATCTCGAGAAACTGCAAGCAGCACGCGTGCTCATCTTCGGAATTGGTGGCGTAGGCTCATGGTGCGCAGAAGGACTGGTACGAAGCGGAATCCGTAACATCACCATCGTAGACAGCGACCGTGTCTGTGTAACCAACTGCAACCGCCAGCTCATGGCAACAAGCCGCACGATAGGACAGGTAAAAGTAGATGCGCTGCGCGAACGACTGCTTGAAATCAACCCCGATGCCAACATCACGGCTTATCAGAAAATCTATCAGGCAGAAACAGCCGATGAGTTCCACATGGAAGAATACGATTTCATCATCGACGCCATCGACTCGCTAAAGGATAAGGCCGACCTGATTCTCCGTGCCACAGCCCTTCCTAAGGAAATCACCTTCATTTCTTCGATGGGTGCAGCCCTCCGCAGCGACCCGTTCATGGTGAGGAAGGCTGAGTTCTGGAAGGTGGATGGCGATCCGCTGGCAAGGGCCCTGCGCAAGAAATTCAAGAAGAACAAGACGTTTCCCCGTCGCAAATTCCAATGCGTTTTCAGCGAGGAAAAGCCGATGCAGAACAGGAGCGACCAGCGACTCGTGGAACACGAATGGTGCTCAACAAAGGCGCAGATCAACGGTTCGCTCTGCCACATCACCGCCACTTTCGGCATGGCAATCGCAGGAATGGTCATCAATCACATCATCGATTGATGACAATAATTCATTACCTTTGCAGAAGAAATAAACATTAGAACAAGAAAAAAATATGATTACAGTTGATGGATTGACCGTAGAATTTGGCGGCACCACCCTATTCAAAGACATTTCCTTCCAGATCAATGAGAAGGACCGTATAGCCCTGATGGGAAAGAATGGCGCAGGAAAGAGTACCCTGCTCAAGATCATCGCAGGCGTGAGAACTGCCACACGTGGCTCGGTCTCGGCTCCGAAAGATTGCGTCATCGCCTATCTGCCACAGCATCTCATGACCGAAGACGGACGCACCGTATTCGAGGAAACTTGCCAGGCGTTCGCCCATCTGCACGAAATGCAGGCGGAAATCGACCGCATCAACAACGAACTCACCACACGTACCGACTACGACAGCGATGACTACATGCAGCTCATCGAAAAGGTATCTTCCCTGTCAGAAAAATTCTATGCCATCGATATGACCCATTTCGAGGAAGACGTGGAGAAGACGCTGCTCGGACTGGGCTTCGAACGCTCCGACTTCAACCGCCCTACCAGCGAGTTCTCCGGTGGATGGCGCATGCGTATAGAACTGGCTAAGCTGCTCCTGAAATCGCCCGACGTACTGCTCCTCGATGAGCCGACCAACCACCTCGACATCGAATCTATCGGATGGCTGGAAGACTTCATCATCAACAGTTCGAAGGCGGTGGTTGTCATCAGCCACGACCGCAAATTCGTTGACGATATCACGACTAGGACCATCGAGGTGACCATGGGCAGAATCTACGACTACAAGGCTACCTACAGCCAGTATCTGGAACTCAGAAAGGAGCGCCGCGAGCAGCAGATGAAGAAATATGAGGAACAGCAGAAGATGATTGCCGAGACCAAGGACTTCATAGAACGCTTCAAGGGAACCTATTCCAAGACCTTCCAGGTACAGAGCCGCGTGAAGATGCTGGAGAAACTGGAACTCATCGAGGTGGATGAGGAGGACACCAGCCGTCTGCGTCTCAAGTTCCCGCCTAGTCCACGCAGCGGCAACTATCCGGTGCAGATGAGCGATGTGGCGATGTCGTTCGACGGCAAGCAGGTTTTCAGCGGCGTGAACCTCACCGTGGAGCGAGGCGACAAGATTGCCTTCGTGGGAAGAAACGGAGAGGGTAAGTCTACGCTCGTGAAATGCATCATGGGGCAGCTTCAGAACGAAGGCAGACTGGAGCTGGGACATAATGTCCAGATTGGCTATTTCGCTCAGAATCAGGCTTCTCTGCTCGATGGCGAGCTTACGGTATTCCAGACCATTGACGATGTTGCAAAGGGCGAAATCCGCAACAAGATTCGTGATTTGCTCGGTGCATTCATGTTTGGCGGCGAGGATTCTACCAAGAAGGTGAAGGTGTTGTCGGGTGGCGAGCGCACCCGTCTTGCCATCCTCAAGCTGCTGCTGGAGCCGGTGAACCTGCTGATTCTCGATGAGCCTACCAACCACCTCGACCTGAAGACGAAGGATGTATTGAAGCAGGCGCTTCTGGATTTCGACGGTACGCTCATCGTGGTGAGCCACGACCGTGATTTCCTTGATGGCCTTGTCAGCAAGGTCTACGAATTCGGCCACGGCCGCGTCCGTGAGCATCTCTGCGGCATCTACGAGTTCCTGGAATCCAAGAAAATGGAAAGCCTTCAGGAGCTGGAAAAGAAATAATATTCAAGGAGGGTGTGTCATAAAGTCAGTCCTTTACATTTTTTATCTATATCCTAAGAAGCTTATGACACACCCTCTTTTTCTTATGATTTTGTTCCCAAAAAGGCAACATTCTTGACAAATAATACTAATCCCCCCCTTACAATTTTTTAACTATTTTAATTTGGTAATATTACAAACTCTTCTTATCTTTGCAGCCGAAAATGAATAAAATTAGCAGAAAATATACAATTCTCAGATAACAGATGAACGGAATAACCAATTATATTCTCCTCATCACATTATTAATATATGGCAGCAGAGCGCCAGCACAAAATGTTAAGCAGGAGATCGACTCCGTGACGATGAACAAGCCATTCTATATGGCTATACGGACGAACATAATATATGACGCATTACTGATTCCCAACGTAGGAGTGGAATTTGACCTCGGCAAGAGATGGACGGTTGCCGCCAACGCCATGTATGGCTGGTGGAACAACGACCACAGCCATTGGTACTGGCGAGCTTACGGTGGAGATGTTGCCTTGCGCAAATGGCTGGGAAAGGCAGCCCGAAGGAAAGCCCTCACGGGGCATCATGTCGGGGTGTACGGTCAGATCTTCACCTACGATTTCGAAACCGGTGGAAGGGGCTACATGGGCGGCAAGCCCGGTGGCACGCTCTGGGACAAGATGAACTACGTGGTGGGAGCCGAATATGGCTACTCCCTCCCCATCGCCCGAAGATGGAACATCGATTTCACCATCGGAGCCGGATACTGGGGCGGAATCTACCACGAATATCTCCCACAGGACGGTGAATACGTATGGCAAGCCACGAAGAAGCGGCAATGGATAGGCCCTACAAAGGCTGAAATTTCGCTCGTCTGGCTCCTGGGCAAAGGGAACTGTAATCAGGGAAAATCCAGAAAGAAAAAATCTTTTCTGATGGATTCCACAGACAGGAAAGGAGGTGGCGATGATTAGAAGAATCCTTACATTTTTCATCCTCCTACTCACCCTTATCCTGACTTCCTGCGAGCATAAGGAACTCAAATTCCCCGAAACAGTCAAGTTCCGCTCCCTCAGAGTGGTGCTGAAATGGGAACAGCTGGCAGACTTCGATAAGCCGGAAGGAATGCGAGTCATCTTCTTCCCTCTCCAAGGCAAAGGTGATCCCTGGATATTCGACTTCCCGTATGGCGAAGGCCGGACGATAGAGTTGCCAGCCAACGACTATGCCGTGGCGAGCTACAACTATGATGCCGACGGCATTCTATGGAAGAATATTGACAGTTTCTGGCATTTTACCGCCTATACCCGCTCCGTCCAGACGCCTGATGGCGAGCAAGCCTGCATCACTCCTCCGTGGATGTGCGGCTACCATCTGGAAACGGTTTCGGTCAAGGACAATGGCAAGGAAGACGAGCTGGTCATCACGCTCCATCCCGAGAACAAGGTGAGCCGATACACCTACGAGGTGCATGGCATCCGCCATCTTGAGAGAGTGGCTGACATCAGGGCGAGTCTTTCAGGAATGTCGGGTTCGCTGCTGTTGGCAAAGGATGAGTTGCCCGATGATGTTCCATCCGAGCGCCTGCTGTTTGGCGGCGAAGTAAAGGACGGTCAGATCAAGGGCGGCTTCTACACCTTCGGCTATCGCCAGAAGAGCACCGAGCCTCATGTGTTCAAGCTCTACATCAAGAGTCGCATGGGCAAGTTGCATGTTCTGGAGCAGGACGTAACCCAGCAGGTCCGTTCCTTCCCCGTAAAGGGCCATATAGGCAACGTTCATCTGGTATTGAACTTTGATTTCGACATTCCGGAGGATTCCGGAGGCAGCAAGGACAATGCTGGATTTGACGTAGGAGCCGATGACTGGGCAGACGTAAACACGGATATTCTGTGTTAGAAAATCTGCGATTCAGAAAGTTTTCAGGTAAAATAAACCAATTATATATTTAATGTTTTAGTAAATTTAATTATCTTATGAATAAAATTTATTTATTTACCGCAGCCTTTGCCGTAATGGCATCGCTGTCAGGATGCTCGGACACCGAGCTCGCAAGCATTGATACCGCTCAGGAAAAGACCCCAATCGGCTTTCATACCGTTGGCAGCCAGATGGGATCTAGAGCAACGATTATTGATAATAGTAATTTGACAGACTACAGTTTTAAAGTGTATGCGTTTAAAAACGAAAATGGTACTGATGGAGATCGGTTCATGGGCGATGACAACGAATATGGAACTGGTGGAGTCAAAATTTCATATGATGGATCAAAATGGAATTATGCCGACCTTACAGATCTCAAGTATTGGCCTACTAGCTCTTTGAATTTTTATGCTGTCAGCCCAGTGTCAAATTCAGAATCAGTTATTGATTATCATACTTGGCAGATTTCCCAAAATACGAAGGAAATACACTATTTGAGTGGTGACGAGTACGGAGATGGAAGTCACCCTTATACCGACGTAATGTATGCTATTGCCCCAAAACAAAGCAAAACTAATTATGGCGGAAAAGTACAGTTGCAGTTCCATCATATCACCTCTCAGGTTGTATTTCAGGCAAAGAAACAGCTCTCAAATATGACCGTGGAGATTAACAGTATCAAATTGCATAATTTCAAGCACAGTGGTAATTTCACAATACCAACAAATCGTACTGCACCTGAACAGTCTGATTGGTCATATAAAACTCTTCCCACACAAACACCAAATACTGTCATAAAGGATGCAACAATAGATGTTAAGACTGATGCAACAGAAATTTCAACAAGCAAACCTATGTTTCTTATCCCTCAGAAATTGACAGCATGGGATACATCACTAAATAAAGATGAAGCCGACACAAAAAAACAAAGTTACTTGGTTATGATGACCAAGGCAAGCCAATCTTAACTCCAATTAATTTTGATGCATCTACAGAAGATTGGGTAGCTGGCAATTCAACAGCAGGCAACGATATTACAGTGAACCAATAACAGTCAATTAGGCAAAAACTTCACAAGTAAGCCCAATGATTGATAAAAATCCCCTGCAAGAGAACAGCAACAAGCAACCTCTTGCAGGGCTTTTTTATATCCCTACCCTTTTTATCCATAAGTTTTAAGAAGGCCATTTTACCTATAGATTAAAGACCCCTGTTTTCCCATACGCCCTGGGCTAGGAGCTTTTGGACCTTCAGCCCGTTCTTGAACCCCATGAGAAAGTTCTGTATTTTCATATTCCACGGATATATTATTTTATCTCTCAGAAATAATATTATATTCCACCGAGATATGAATTTATCTCTTAGAGATATTTTCATATTTCACGGAGATATTAGCCCTGTCCTTTTAGAAATAAAGATAAACCAGGGAACTGTAGAGCTGGACGGAGAGAACGTAGAGGAGATAGAGCGGAGCAAAGACGCGGATGCCGAAATACGACGCCTCATAAGCCTCCGTGAGCGAACGGAAGCGGTTGCTTGCCACACCAAAGGTGAGACTCATCACCATGACCGCAAAACAAATGTACGGAAGGAGACTCTTCGTAAAACTACTGCCCCAGATGCCACCCATCACGTTCAGCAATATAGCATGGGGAACCATCGTGAGACAGACCATCACGAAGACGAACAGCAGAAACTCGAAAAACACCACTCGCATGGCTACCCGCTGGCGATATTCCCTGCCGTTGAAATGAAGCAGACCGCTCCTGTAGAGTGCCCCCAGCGAGATGCAGAGCAGCAGGAGCCAGACCAGCATCGGTTGCATCAGATTCTCCGTAAAGCGTCCGAAGAACCATCGGATGCCCTCGGCATTGAGCAACGTGCGCGGGAAGGTTTCCGGCATCGCAGCCGTCTGCAGCCACGAGACCAGCACCAGGACGCACTGGCCAACCAGCAATCCGCTAGCCAGCCATGCCCCCAAACGGGTCAACTTCCGATAAATCGATATCCTATTCCTCATAGTCCTATTCCCCATGACTTATCTCCCTCATGACCTACTCCTCGTCAGCCACGAGATTATCAATATCCAGGATGCGCAGTTCGCAGGCCCTTACCACCAGTCGGGTGGCATTCACGCTATTGCCGTTGTTGCCGTCAGGAAACAGCTTCTGCACCAGCTCGTTCTGGCGCTTCTCCAGACTCTTCACACCGAAAGGCATTCCTCGCAGACCGGTAATCTGCTCCTTGGTGTAGCCCAGGGCAAGATGGCGCAGGAAACGCTCGTCATATTCATCAATCTCGTAATTGATGAGAGCCTCCTGGCGCATCAGCTCGCTGTTCACGCTCTTCTTGAATCGCTCGATAATCTTCTTCAGGATAGGCTGGTTGAAGACCATCTTCTTGCCGCCCATGCTGCTCGCCACATCACCACGGGTGAGCAGTTCGCCGCTCTTCAGGATGATTCCGTCGCATCCGGCATCCAGCGCATCCACCCAAAGCTTCTCGTTGAGAATCTCGCCCGTAAAGATGAGCACCTTCACGTCGGGATACTGCTGCTTGGTGCTGCGGCAGATTTCCACGCCAATAGTGGTAGAACCGCCCAATCCCAGATCGAGCAGTACGAGGTCGGGCTTCTGCGCCTTGATAAGTCGCCAGTAAGCCGGTTCATTTTCGGCAGTTCCAATGATTTCTGCCTCAGGAATGTCGGTCTTGAAGATGCCCTCGGTACCTTTCAGCTCCAGTGGCACATCTTCTACTATAATCACTTTAAAATTCTCCATATCTAAATTCTATTTTTAGTATTTCTATTCAACTCCAGCATGAGGTTTCTCATGCTGAACTTCTGTTATTTCTAATTCAACCTTATGTTTCCATCTTTCCTTCAAGCCCTCGAAGTCGATTCTCTTAACGACCGCTACAGGCAGGACAGCCGTGATGATTGCACTGCCGTCAGATACGCCAGTGGAACTGAGACCGCAGCCGCGCAAGTTGGTAATATCACCTACCTCTCTGGCTATTTGTCTCGCCACGAGATAATTGACATCCACGGTAGTTGAAGAAAAGAAATCGGTAATCTGGCGGGAAACGTAAGCCGACTCATGCTGCTTCACATACACCTCGGCATAAGGATTTCCGTCTGTAGTCTCGATTCTGATGTCGCACTTCTTCGTATTGGCTATCAGGATTTCGAAAAGACGCTCCAGCAGGTGGTAATCCAGCCTTACCATACCCTTCGCCTGCTCCATCGCCTGCGTACTCAGCATGGTATATACCGATTTGTAATACTCTATCAGCTCGCGCAGCGATTCCACATCATCGGGATTGGTTTCTATGAGCTGTCGGATGCGCGACGGATAATACATCGTTTCGTGTTTCAGGGCAGAGAGACAGTTGTTGAGCACCTGATTGGCAACATACAGCTTGTCGCCCTCGTATTCCGTTCGATGGATTTCATCTTCCAGCAGTTCCAGTCTGCTGTAGTCCTTCCGGACATCTGCAATGCCGTCGTTCAGCGCTTTCTCGATGCGCACCACCACCTCGTTGAGCTGTTCGCTGTTGGCTCTACGGCTGTTTTTCTCATCCCATATCTCGCTGATTCGCTGCAGCTTTTCCTTGTCAGAGCTGCTGCTGAGCAGAATCTGGTTGATGGTATTCACCTTGTCTACGGCGAAGCGATAGCGCAGGATGTGGCGATAATACAGCAGATAGTAAGCCAGCGGCAGCTGCAGCAGGAGGAGTATCAGGAGAACCACCGCCACATTCTTGGAGTTCTTGGAAACCTCCATCGTGCGCACGTATTCATCGAGCGTATTGTCGGCGCTCATCTCCCTGAAGAGCTGGGTGTAGACCTTGTTGTTGCTTGCATACAGATCCCACTGGTGGAGCGCCAGGGCTGCCACTGCACTCTCGTTGCGGATATCGAGAATCACGTTGTTGTCGGTTGGCAGACTGTCTCTGAGCCACTGCAGTTCGGCTATGGCTCCCGATTTCGGATACTTCACCATCAGGAAGGTTCCCTTAGGTCGGAGCGAGAGATAATGGCGGTTGAGATACTCTCTTGCTGAATCGGCGAAGGCAAGCGTGCGCTCGTAATGACCGTTGACATTGCTGAAATAGGCGCTGTCGGCATACTGGTCTGCTCGCTGCAGATTGAGCGGCTTCTGAACGGCTGTACGCTTGTGCTGATGATGAGAGCCATGAGATTTCTGCATCTTCGCCCAGGCGCTGCCTGAAGGAAGACATGAGAACAGGGCTATCAGCAACGACAGCAGGAGCATACGACCCGCAGGAAGGCGGAAGGCAAAACGGCTCCCCTTGCCCACCTTGCTTTGTACAGAAATATCGCACTTATCAAACATGCGGCTCGTCTTCTTGTATTTCTCGATGATTCCCTTGCAGTTGATCAGTCCGAAACCATGTCCGCCGGTATAGGCGCGGTCGAAGACATGAGCCAGCTGTTCCTCGTCCATACCCTTCCCGTTGTCCGTGATGGAAATCTCCACATACTTATCCTCTGCCTTGACCTGAGCCTCGACGACCACCTCGCCACCGGCAGGAGTAAACTTCCTGGCGTTGTCGGCTATCGTATTGATCATGAAGAGCGTCAGGGCGCGGTCGGCTTTCAGAACAGCATCCGTCGGTTTTACCACGAGCCTGATGCCCTTCATCTGGAAGCTCGTCTTTCCCTTCTCCACGATGTCGAAGAGCTGCTGCAGGGAGAAGCTCTCGATGCGGAGATTCAGCATTCCCTGCTTCATCTGAATCCAGCGTGTCAGGGTACTGTTATAATCTTCAATGACATCTACCAGTTCCAATATATACTGGTAGCGCTGTTTTCTTACCTCCTCAGTTTCACCACCCTTGCAGAGCCGGGTCACCTCGTTCAGCATACGGTTTATATACGAAAGATTTGAGTTGGCAAACTCCACTTTGGTGCGCTGCTCCACGTTGCGTTCCCTGTTGGCAGATACTCTCATCGTCAATTCCATACGGCGTTCTGTTTCCTCTTCAAACTTCTCAAGGAATTCTTTATGCTTCTGAGCATTAAGCTCCATTCGTTCATGCAGAGGTTTAAGCAGTTCTTCCGTTGATTCCTCCTTGGCTTTCTTGCGCTTCATATAGTCGAAGACATAGAGCAGGATGACGGCAATGACAATCATGGCGATCACGGCGATGATCATGACATTGAGAATCGTGGCGATATCGTCGAGCTGGGCTGCACGGGCTTCGAGCTGGCGGTCCTGTCGGGAAGACTCCTGCAGGTCGAGATAGGCGTTGCGGTTGTAGTCGCTCTTCACCTTGTCGTCGAGTGCGGAATAAGCCAGACTCATCTGCTCGCGGATGGAAGCCACGAGGTCTGGCGCCTGGAAGATAGCCTTATTGTCATAGAGCGCATGGTTCAGACAGTCGAGCGACGACTGGTAATCCCTGATTTGCCAATAGCACTCGGCAAGGGTACGATGGGCTCCTGCCGTCTGATAAACATCGCCATAGCTGCTGAAGAGATTGAGCGCCCGCTGGGCAAAGTTGCCGGCAAGCAGGTTGGCTGGCATCTGCTCGATGTTGAGATACTGGAAGGCAGGTAGGTTGTTCCTGATGAGGAACTCCCGGTTGTCTTCATCCTGGATATGTTCGCTGATAGCTTGAAGGGCATTCGCCTGCCAGTAAGGATAAGGATTAGGACCGCTCGCCAGCATGTAGCATCTGATGAGCATATCGAATTCTGCCTGCAGAATCTCGTGCTGAGTACCGTGGGTAATCGCTCCACCCGAACCGTAATTGTAAAGATAGTTCAGATACTGGGCTGTGTCCTGCTCCAAGGCGTCAGGGTCTATCTGGTTCAGGGCTTGCATCATCGGCTTCTCCAACTGCACATAATAGAAATAGGTGGAAGCCACAATCGCAAACTCTGACTGGGCATAGACCGCACGCTGATATTCACGAGGAGGAAGGTTATCAGTCTCCTCGCCTATTCGGCGCAGTCGGCGCATCGCTTTCTCACGATAGGCGTAGAAATCCTTGTTGCGGGCTTCCCGCTGACAGAGTCGCATATTCTGGACGTCGGCAATAAGGAGTTCTATCTGGTTGTCGCTGCGTTCTTCCACCTGGTTGAGCCACTGTTTGGCAAGCTTGTAATCCATCTTGGCAATAGCCACGAAGGCAAGGTTGTTGCAAGCCTCTGCATAACCGGTAGGATAATCGCCGGAAAGAGCTAAGGCTCTCTTTGCCAGCACTTTGGTAGAGTCGAGGTTGCGATAGTGAAGAGCATAGGATTGGCTGTTCAACTTATCCACCTCATACTGATGGGCAGGCGAACAAGCTGAAAAGAAAAGCGCCGCCACCACCACAAGGTTGATGACGACGCTATAAAGATGACATTTCTTTTTATGCATAAGCATAAAAACCAAACAACTTTTATTTAAAAACGATTTTCAAAATTAAGCGCGAGCCTTGGCAATATAGCCAAGAGCTTCCTGGCACTTAGCTGTAATAGCAGCCCAGTCGCCAGCAGCAACAGTCTCCTTAGGGAAGAGCTTAGAGCCCATACCTACGCAGAGAACGCCAGCCTTGATCCAAGGAGTAAGATTCTCCTCTG
>ERZ1027239.710-NODE-710-length-12040-cov-5.290196_pt1 | contig 12040 bp, 9 predicted proteins | sample MGYA00519476_ERZ1027239 | MGnify/ENA primary metagenome ERZ1027239 (study PRJEB26926, sample SAMN06164636) | human gut metagenome | biome: ENVO:00009003; feature: ENVO:2100002; material: ENVO:00002003 | host: Homo sapiens | place: USA | collected 2012 ... | reverse complement strand
AAGGCTATTCGTCGGCAGCGTCAGATGTGTATAAGAGACAGATCCAGTTCGGTTGCGACTGGCCAGCCTTCTTCTTCTGTTCATTGGCAGCCATCCTGGGCTTCCGTCTTCGCATGTACTTGCCTACCAAGGGCTGCAACAACTATGTGGCAATCGGCATCTCGGCTTTCGTAGCCACCTTGATCGCTTGGTTGACCTCTTTCTTGTCATTAGACCCAGCCATCGCATCCAGCCTGCCAGGCTTCATGCACTCCGATACCCCATGGCATCCATTGATGGCTTGCGCCCTCTTCATCGTGCCGGGAGTGCCACTCATCAACTTTGTCAACGATATGCTTGACGGATATATAGAGGTGGGCATGGTACGAGCACTGAACACCCTGTTGATGGTCTTGGCGATGGCATTCGGTATCGCATTCGCCATCCAAGTATGTCACATCGACAACTTCGTCAAGGACCTCACCATGACACCTCACCACGAGTACTGGGAGTTTGCCATCGCAGCCGCAGTATCAGCCATGGGCTTCTCCACCATCTTCAGCATTCCAAGAAGACTCTTGCCTGTAGTGGCAGTGGGCGGTATCATCGCCGTTTGCTTCCGCAACTTCGTCAATCTAGGTCCTAGCAATGGCAACATCGGCTTGGACATGGGCTTGAGCATCGGTTCCTTGGCAGGCTCAGCCTTGATCAGCGTCATCGTCATCAAGGCTCGCCACTGGTTCCACACCCCACATCAGTGCATCACCATTCCGAGTGTCATCCCAATGGTGCCTGGAGTATTGATGTATCGTGCTTTGTTTGCCTTCATCGACATGCACGGCGTGGTAGGTGAGGTCACCGTGGGCATGAACAATGCCATCAAGGCATCGCTCGCCATCATCTGCATCGCACTGGGTGTAGCGATTCCTAACGTGTTCTTCCGCCGCTTCATCGAGGGCAGTCGCAAGCGCAAGCTCTTCAACATGCTGGTGGAGAGAAAGAGAAAGAACGGCGAGTTCGTGGATTTGCACGAGGTGGAAATCAAGTATAACGAACAATAACATCAGCTATCATATCATAAAAAGAGACAATCCCTGAAAAAGATTGTCTCTTTTTTTGGTTGTTTCCCGAATATTATCTATCTTTGCACCACATAGGCGTATCTGCCGAAGAAAAACAAAGAAAGGAAATAACTATGAACATCGAACATTTAATCGAAAGAATAGAGAAATCCGATGGCCTCTCCAAGACCCTCGGAATGCACTTTATATCAACTCCAGAACCTGACACCCTACAAGCATCCATGAAAGTGGATGGGCGCAACAAGCAGCCCTTCGGTTTTCTCAGTGGCGGTGCCTCACTCGCATTGGCTGAGAACTTGGCTGGCGTAGGCTCTCTTGCCGCTTGTCCTGGAAAGATAGCCGTGGGCATCAACGTGAGCGGTACCCACGTGCTCGCCGTTTTGGAAGGCAACACCGTGACAGCGTATGGCAAACTCATCCACAAAGGAAGAACCCTGCACACTTGGCAAGTGGATATCAAGAACTCCAATGGCGACTTGATTTGCACCGTGCAAGTCACCAATTACGTCTTCACGCCCAAGAAGGACAACACCGACAAGAAGGTGAACCTGGAAGAGGCCGAGGACAAACCATTAGGCAAGGAGGGCTAGACGGCAATGGCAGCATTTGCATTTTATCGTCTGCCCTACAAGGACAGCTATACGCTCGTGATGCAAAACGACGATGACCCCGAAAAGCTCTCATCCGTGGATGAGCTGAACGGGAAGTCGGGCTTTGTCATCGCTCCCTTCATGCCTTCAGAAGAGTGTCCGATTCTCCTGATGCGCCCCGACGTAGTGAAGCATATCAAGTTGAAAGCCGAAATGACAATCCAAGAGGCTGAGGTATCTCTTTCCAGCAAAAAGGAGAAACAAGCATACGCCCAAGACTTCGAGACTTTCCATGAGCAACTCGAAAAAGGCAAGTTCGACAAGATTGTCTTGGCGAGATGCTCGAAGATGAGAAGTCAAGCCTGCGCCCACATCCAGGCGAAGGAACTCTTCCTGAAAGCCTGCCAGATGTATCCTCGTCTCTTCATCGCCCTCGTCTCCACCACCCAGTCGGGCACTTGGCTGATGGCAACCCCGGAGATTCTCTTGAGTGGCAACGGATGCGAGTTTAAGACCATGGCTTTGGCTGGCACCCAACCAGCTCCCGCCTCCACAATCGTCTCAGATAAACCTATCGAGGGAGTGGAATGGCAAGAGAAGGACCAAATGGAGCAACAATACGTCACCGATTACATCGAGGATGTCATCTCAGAGTTCTCGCAACACTATACCAAGAAGGGACCTTTCACGACGATGGCCGCCCAGCTCTATCATCTGCGCACCGACTTCCTCTTCCGTCTTGACGACATCGACTGTCTAGGCGATGTGCTCGACGAGCTATTCCCTACCCCAGCCATCTGCGGTATTCCGAAGGAAGAGACACGCCAGTTTATCCTCGACAACGAGAGCATCGACCGCAAGTACTACAGTGGCTTTGTCGGTCCGCTGATGCCGAATGGCGAAACCCATCTCTATGTATCCCTTCGCTGCATGAACATCCACCAAGGTGGCAAGTTCGACCTCTATGCCGGTGGCGGTCTCCTCGCCGAGAGCGAGATGGAGAAGGAATGGCTAGAGACCGAGGCGAAGATGCAAACGATGAGGAAAGTTGTGGGGAAGTGAAGAATTCAATAGCTTAGAAGGGCGCAAGCCTATTTATACATTATTAATTATACATTATCATTTATTCCCGTGTTTAGCAATATTGAGAATGTGAATATCCTGACCAGTGTCTTGAAGAGTCACTGTTGCAGAAGAGTGGTGGTTTGTCCGGGCAGCAGAAATGCGCCTATCGTACACAACCTCAATAAGCTGAAGGGCATCCGGTGCTATCCCGTGACGGATGAGCGAAGCGCAGGATTCTTCGCCATCGGCTTTGCTTTGGGCAATCCTTCATCACAGTGCCCCGAACCAGTCGCCGTCTGCGTCACATCGGGTTCGGCACTGCTCAACCTCCACCCTGCCGTGGCAGAGGCATACTACCAGAAGTTGCCTATCATCTTCATCTCTGCCGACCGCCCTGAAGCATGGATTGGACAGCAGGATGGACAGACCTTGCCACAAGCCAACGTGTTCGGGTCGTTGGTCAACCGAAGCGTCAACCTACCTGTCATCGTGAACGAAGAACAACATTGGATGTGCGAGCGAGAAGCCAACGAAGCCATCATCGACTGCGTGCATCGCAAGATGGGACCCGTTCATATCAATATTCAGATACAAGAACCTCTCTACGAGTTTACGGAGAAGCAATTGCCAGAAGCAAGATGCACAAGATATGTAACCCCTCGCCGTTACGAGAGCCTTGATGCTTACGACATCAGAGACTTCCTGCAAGCCAAGCGTCCGATGATTGTCGTGGGACAAGATTATCCTACCACTCAAGTATATGGCATCAAGGACATGGCTTCGTGGGCAGTGGTGCTCTGCGAACCTACCGCTCTTGGTCATCACGGTTGTGGAGGACTGGCTCAAGGTGTTCATCACTTTGACGATGTGCTGGCAGCACTGGAACGAAAGGAGAAGGCCGCAAGAGAAAGCGGTGACGAGAAAGCATTGCAAGAAATCGAAGCCTACAAGCCCGACTTCATCCTCTATGTGGGCGGTTGCCTTGTGAGCAAGCGACTCAAGCAGTTCTTGCGCAGTTGCAAGGATGCCAAGGTATGGCGAGTGAGCAAGGACGGCGATGGTGTCGATACCTTCATGCACCTCGACCGCATCTTTGCGGCAGATTCCAACACACTGGCAGAGAGCATGAGGGACAACGAGCAAGCCTATGAGGACGAGGTCAAGGAATACATAAAGAAGTGGAATGACGCCTTGAAATCGGCTGATCACCACGCAAGAGACTACGACCCAGCGTTCAGCAGCATGGCAGCCGTGAAATACTTCCAAGAGGAATTTCTCGCCAACCGGAACGGAGATACCGATGAGTGCCGCCTCTTCTATGGCAACAGCATGGCTATCCGACTGGCTTGCATCTATGCCAAGATGTATGTTCACTGTCTGCGAGGCGTGAATGGCATCGAGGGTACGCTCTCAGCGGCAGCCGGTCTGTCGAAATATCTGTCAGAGAGCGTGCGACTGAGAAGTCAATCCAACAACAAGGTGTTCTGCGTGCTTGGCGACCTGAGCTTCTTCTACGACCAGAACGCCCTTTGGAACCAAAACCTGGATGGCAGTCTTCGCATCATCGTACTCAACAATGGCGGCGGTGCCATCTTCGGCAAGTTTGAAGGACTGAAGCAGAGCGATGCTCGTGAACGGCTCGTGATGGCTGAGCACCACACCTCAGCCGTGAACGCATGTCAGGCAAACAACATCGTCTATATGGGAGCCGATGACATGAAATCGCTGAAGTACGGCATCGACCAACTTATCCATGCAGATTCCGACCGTCCGATGCTCCTTGAAGTCTTCACCGACATCGAGACAGACAACCGGGTCTTGAAGGAATACTACGACACCTTGGAACTGTTGAACAGTCGAGAGATGTTTGAACGAGCACAAGCTAGAATAAGGGGGATTTTAAAAGAAGGGAAGTAGAAACAAACAAAAATATACAATGAGAGAATGGAAGAAAATAGAAGGATTTGATTTCAAGGAAATCATCTTCGAAGAGTATAACCACATCGCAAAGATTACGATCAATCGAGAGCGTTATCGCAACGCCTTCACCCCACTCACCACCTGGGAGATGTCGCAGGCTTTCAGCTACTGCCGAGAGTGCCAAGACATCCGTGTGGTCATCTTGACGGGAGCTGGCGACAAGGCGTTCTGCTCAGGTGGAGATATGCACGTGAAAGGTCGTGGCGGCTACGTGGGCACTGATGGTGTGCCTCGTCTCAACGTGCTCGACGTGCAGATGCAGATTCGTCGCTTGCCCAAGCCAGTCATCGCCATGGTCAACGGCTATGCCATCGGTGGCGGTCACGTGCTTCACGTGATGTGCGACCTCACCATTGCCTCCGAGAATGCCATCTTCGGACAGACCGGTCCTAAGGTAGGTAGCTTCGACGCAGGCTTCGGTGCCTCCTATCTCGCCAGAATGGTGGGGCAGAAGAAGGCAAGAGAGATTTGGTTCCTCTGCAAGCAATACACGGCCAAGGAAGCCGAGGAGATGGGCATGGTAAACAAGGTGGTTCCTTTCGACAAGCTCGAAGACACTTGCGTGGAATGGGCTGAGATTATGATGGAGCGCTCCCCTCTCGCCCTCCGCATGATCAAGGCTGGACTCAATGCCGAACTGGATGGTCAGGCAGGTATCCAGGAGTTGGCAGGCGATGCCACCATGCTCTACTATACCATGGATGAGGCGCAGGAAGGCGGCAAGGCATTCCTGGAGAAGCGCAAGCCAAACTTCGACGATTATCCAAAATTCCCTTAATACCATTGTTTCCGAAAAACATCACCACGTGTCCAGAAAAACATCGGGACGTTTTTCAGATTTCCTCGGGACGTTTTTCCAAAAACCTCGGGACTTTTTTGGAAAAGCCTAGGCATATACGAAGAATACTATAGAGCAGACGGATTTCCTCCTGGGAGTCCGTCTTTTTTGTTTCATTCTTCCTAAAAATCAACAGAATAGCTAATATCTTCTTGCTTTTTTGCATTTTTCTCTCTAAAAAAACTCGCAATACCAAAATATTTTCCTAACTTTGCACCCGAAATTAAAAAGAAATAGAAAAGAAACAGAAAAGAAATAAAAGTTACAGTAATGAAATTAAAAGTATTAGTTTCGGTTTTGACACTCAGCTCAACCATGTCAATGGCAGCACAGAGTGGCAAGTTTGTTCCATTCAAGTATGGTAACATGGACCATTGGGTAATTAGAAATGTAAAGGAATCAGGAATTATCGGTGGTAACCAAAAGACGCTCTACGAGGTAGGTCCTTCGATGACACTCAGCGGTACCACTCCTTATACCAACAAGGGCGGTTCTCCATGGGGAACTTCCAATGTGATGGCTCACGTTTCTGGCATCTACAAGACCAACTGCTCCGTTTATCGTGACACTCACGCTGGACACGGACATTGCGCCAAGCTCGTGACCCATATCGAGAAAGTAAAGGTATTGGGACTCATCAACATCAAGGTGTTGGCAGCAGGCTCCCTCTTCCTCGGTGATGTTCGCGAACCAATCACAGGTACCAAGGATGGTCCGAAGGCTATCAACTGGGGGATTCCTTTCACCGCCCGTCCTAAGGCTTTGAGATACGACTACAAGACTCAGCTCAGCACGAGTCCTACCCGTATCAAGCAGACCGGATTCAGTAGCGCCTCTACCGTGCAAGGTCACGACTACGCCGTCACCCTCCTCTTCCTCCAGAAGCGTCATGAGGATGCCAAGGGCAACATCACGGCTAAGCGTGTGGGCACTGTGGTAGTGAAATATGGCAAGAGTACCAGCGGATGGGTAGAGGGTGCCACCTATGAAATCCACTATGGCGACATCCGTCACATGGCAGGTTACAATGCCTCCCTCATGGGATTGCGTTCTACCGACTATGCCCGCAACAGCAAGGGCAAGAGCGTACCTGTCAAGGAAATCGGTTGGGCTTCAGCCAATGAGACTCCGTCTCACCTCGTGCTCCAGTTCTCTTCATCACACGGCGGTGCGTTTATCGGAACACCAGGCAACACATTCTGGATTGACAACGTGGGATTGGTTTACTAACCATCCCACCTCTATTATATATAAAACGCCTCCCAAGGCACTTATTGATCAACTGGTATCATTATGAAGTACTTACTTGCCATGTTCCTATGCTTCATGGTCTATCTAACCATAGAAGCAAGCGAGCCCAAACTCTGTTATGTCCCCGTTCCGTCTAGCGATATGGAGGCAGACTCTTCGTGGGTGAACGAATCCGCCACAAAGCAAGATACTTTGACCAAGAAAAAGTCGCTTCTGACGAGATTCTTGGACTACTTCAATGATGCCAACAAGAATAAAGAGCACAAGAAATTCGACTTCAGTATCATTGGCGGTCCACACTACAGCACCGACACCAAGTTGGGCATTGGACTCGTGGCAGCCGGTCTTTACCGTGCCAACGCCAATGACACGCTTCTTCCTCCATCCAATGTATCCCTCTTTGGCGATGTTAGCACCGTAGGTTTCTATATGCTGGGCATCCGAGGCACGCACATTTTTCCACAAGACAAGTATCGTGCCGACTACACCATCTATTTCTATTCCTTCCCCTGCAAGTTCTGGGGCATGGGATATGACATGGGCGATGACGACAGCAACAAGAGCGACATGAAACGATGGCAGGCACGCTTCAAGGCGAGTTTCCTCTTTCACTTGGGCGACAACCTCTACCTCGGTCCGATGGTGAGCTACGACTACGTGATTGGCAGACGCATCGAGCGTCCTGAACTGCTCAACGGCATGGACCAGCACACTTGGAACATTGGTGCCGGCTTCTCTGCCGTCTATGATACTCGTGATGTGCTCACCTATCCCCATCGAGGATTTTACATCAACCTCAGCCAGTGCTTCCGTCCGAGGTTTATGGGCAACAACTATGCCTTCAGCACCACCGAACTACAGGTGGATGCCTACCAGCGAGTATGGAAAGGAGCCATCTTGGCAGAAGACTTCCGAACGATGCTCAACTTCGGCAATCCCTCTTGGGGCATGATGGCACTGCTCGGCAATAGCAACTCCATGCGAGGCTACTATGAGGGACGCTATCGAGACAAGCACAAGATGGAGGCGCAAGTGGAACTTCGCCAGCACGTATGGAAGCGAAACAGCCTCACCACTTGGGTAGGTGCTGGCACCGTCTTCCACAAATTCAGCGAGATGAGAAGCCGACACATCCTACCTAATTTCGGTATCGGCTATCGCTGGGAATTCAAGAAGAATGTCAACGTCAGACTCGACTATGGATTTGGCAAGGCGGGACAAACAGGATTCCTCTTCAGTATCAACGAAGCGTTTTAATTAATTAAGAATTAATAATTTGCCTAGCGCTTTTAAGCTAGAATAAGGCTGATGCCGAAACTATATGGAATCGGGCTAATGCTATTATCATAAATCATAAAGAATGAACTTCAATAATATCAAAAAGAATTTCAACAACATTCTCTACGTCTATGCGGTGATAGCCTTGATGCTACCCAACATAGCCCTTTGCTTCACGGAGCATCTTTCTCTTTGGGCATCAGCTGCCAACATCCTCTTGCCACTCGGCATCTATGCACTCTTGATGTCGCTCTGCAAGAAGACAGGCAAGATGGTGTGGTGGTGTTTCATCCTCATCTTCTTTGCAGCCTTCCAGCTCGTCTTGCTGTATCTTTTTGGCAAGGGAGTAATCGCTGTAGATATGTTTCTCAATCTCGTCACCACCAACCCTGGTGAGGCGATGGAATTGCTCGACAATCTCGTGCCAGCTGTAGCAGGCGTGTTCATCGTCTATCTTCCTCTGCTCATCTTGGGCATCGTGTCCATCCGTAGCAAGAAATACCCATTACTCTCCGATGCTTGGAAAAAGACTTCACGCAAGTGGGGCGTGGGCTTCGCCATCTTGGGCTTGTTCAGCCTCATCCTCTCCTATATTCAGGTGGAGAACTACAAGATGAGAGACCAACTCTACCCTGTCAATGTATGTTACAACCTCTGCTTAGCTGTGCAGCGCAACAATGCCAGCATCAACTACCAGGAGGCGAGCAAGAACTTCAAGTTTGATGCCAAGCCAAGCTATCAGGATGCTACTTCTGATAGCCATTTAGCCGACTCCACCGAAATCTATGTGATGGTAATCGGCGAGACGGCGAGAGCACACAACTTCAGCCTCTACGGCTATAAGCGAGACACCAATCCGTTGCTTAGCAAGACCGAAGGACTGATGGTCTTTGACAAGGCAACTACCCAGTCGAACACCACTCACAAGAGTGTGCCGATGCTTCTATCGCAAGTATCAGCCGACAATTTCGAGAATCTCTTCCATGAGAAAGGTATCCTCGCCGCCTTCCGAGAGGCTGGATTCCATACCGTCTTCGTCAGCAACCAATTGCCCAACCACTCGTTCATCGACTTCCTAGGCGAGCAAGCCAACGAGTGGGCATTCATCAAGACTGGAGATTGCAACGAAGCTTTCACCAAGGCTTACGGAAGTAAGACCCTCCAAGTGAAGGCAGACAAGAATGGCAACATCTATGATGCCGAATTGCTCCCTATCCTCGACAAGGTATTGAGCAAGAAATACAAGAAACTCTTCATCGTGCTCCACACCTATGGTTCCCACTTCAACTATATGGAGCGTTACCCTAGGGAGATGGCTTACTTCAAGCCTGACACCCACAGCGATGCCAAGGTGGAGAATCGCCGAGACCTCGTCAATGCCTATGACAATACCATCCGCTATACCGACTACGTATTGCACAGTGTGATAGAGAGACTCCAAAAGCAAGGTGGACTGAGTGCGATGCTCTATACGAGCGACCACGGCGAGAACATCTTTGATGACAGTCGCAAACTCTTCCTCCATGCCTCGCCACGAGCATCGAGATACGAGCTAGAAGTACCATTCTTGATTTGGACTTCCAAGAGATACGACCAGACGTTCCCTACAAGGAAGAACGCACTGAGCGTCAATCAGCACAAGAATGTACAAAGCAGCCGCTCTGCCTTCCACACCATGCTCGGCATCGGTGGCATCAATACTCGCTATCGCAACGACCATCAATCGTTGGCTAGCGATAGATACAAGGAAGAGCCTCTGCTCTATCTCAACGACCACGACGAGGCGATACCACAAGCCGACTGCGGATTTGAAAAATAATCAACTTTTTTCGCCGTATTTAAGAAAAAAGTAGTACCTTTGCCCTTGATAATGTCAAAATGACATTTTCAAGGGCTTTATTATAACTTAAAACAAAAGACAAAAACAATGGAACTAATCAAAAACGACCAGCTCACCTTGGAGATTTCTTCACTGGGAGCAGAACTTCAGAGCATCAAGGATGCCAATGGTAATGAATATCTTTGGGATGGTGACGAGCAATACTGGAACCGCCACTCTCCTATCCTCTTCCCTATCGTTTGCGGTGTGTGGAACGACACCTATCGCATCGACGGAACCGAATATCACCTCTCTCGCCATGGCTTCGCCCGTGACACAGAGTTCCAGTTGGTAGGCAAGACTGCCGACCGTCTCACCTTTGCCCTCATCGACAACGAGGAGACCTTGAAGAACTATCCATATCACTTCAATCTTGCCGTTTCTTATCGTTTGGAAGGCAATGAGATTCACGTCATCTGGCACGTGGAGAACACCGATGACAAGGAAATCTTCTTCCAGGTAGGTGGTCACCCAGCATTCATCGTACCAGGTTGCAAGAAGGGCGAGGAGATGAAGGCGACACTGAAGCTCGACAACGAGGCTCCTGTTCGCCTCTTCGGCAACGTGGGTGGTTGCATCGACCGCCAGGCCAAGGAGACCGTGGAGACAGACAAGGGCATCTGGGAAGTTGACGAGCAGACCTTCGCCGACGATGCTGTCATCTTCGACAAGAGTCAGGTGAAGCAAGTGACACTCCTCAACGAAAAGGGCGAGCCACACGTCACATTGGAATTCAAGACCCCTTGTGTCGGCATTTGGAACCCAACAGGCAAGCACGCCCCATTCATCTGCATCGAACCTTGGTATGGCATCAGCGATTGGGCTGAGTTTGACGGCGAGTTCAAGGACAAGTACTTGATGAATCGCTTGCAACCAGGGGCTAGCTTCATGAGTGAGTACATCATTCGCATCGAGAAATAAGTCATAACATCAAACATACAAAAGACTAAAGAATGGAAAATAACGAAAAAGAAAACTTGCAACTCCCAGAGAACGCCTTCCGTGAACTAAAGGACGGCGAGGAGTACAAGCCTCTGATGTCACCCGACAAGGTGTATCCGGAGGTTAACTTCTGGTCAGTGACCTGGGGTATCGTGATGGCAGTCATCTTCTCTGCCGCAGCCGCCTATCTCGGCTTGAAAGTAGGACAGGTATTCGAGGCAGCCATCCCTATCGCCATCATCGCCGTAGGAGTGAGCACTGCCACCAAGCGCAATAAGGCGTTGGGCGAGAATGTCATTATTCAGAGCATCGGTGCTTGTTCAGGTGCCGTGGTAGCAGGAGCCATCTTCACCTTGCCAGCCATCTACATCCTTCAGGCAAAGTATCCAGAGATGACGACCTCTTTCATCAAGATATTCATGGCATCGGCTCTCGGTGGTGTGCTTGGCATTCTCTTTCTGATTCCATTCCGCAAATATTTCGTGAGCGACATGCACGGCAAGTATCCGTTCCCTGAGGCTACTGCCACCACACAAGTGCTCGTGAGCGGTGCCAAGGGTGGCGACCAAGCCAAACCTTTGCTCATCGCCGGACTGGTGGGTGGTCTCTACGACTTCATCGTGGCGAGCCTCGGTTGGTGGAACGAGAACTTCACGAGCCGTGTTGTCGGTTGGGGATGTGACTTGGCTGACAAGGCAAAGCTCGTCTTCAAGGTGAACACGGGTGCCGCCGTACTTGGTCTGGGCTATATCATCGGCTTGAAATATGCCTTCTACACCTGCTTGGGTTCTCTCGTCGTATGGTGGTTGATTGTACCGGGTATGAGCATCATCTTCCACGACTCCGTACTCAATGCTTGGGATCCTAGCATCACGGCTATCGTGGGAGCGATGGCTCCAGAGGAAATCTTCAAGGCTTACGCTCGCAGCATCGGTATCGGTGGTATCGCCATGGCTGGTATCATCGGTATCATCAAGAGCTGGGGCATCATCAAGAGTGCCGTAGGCTTGGCTGCCAAGGAGTTGAAGGGCAAGAGTGCCGTCGATGAGAACGTAAAGCGCACGCAGCGTGACATCTCTTTCAAGATTATCGCCATCGGTTCATTGGTTTGCATCCTCGTCACCTTCCTCTTCTTCTGGTTTGGTGTGATTAAAGG
>ERZ1027239.706-NODE-706-length-12065-cov-13.841632_pt1 | contig 12065 bp, 6 predicted proteins | sample MGYA00519476_ERZ1027239 | MGnify/ENA primary metagenome ERZ1027239 (study PRJEB26926, sample SAMN06164636) | human gut metagenome | biome: ENVO:00009003; feature: ENVO:2100002; material: ENVO:00002003 | host: Homo sapiens | place: USA | collected 2012 ... | reverse complement strand
TCTACACAAGGCTATTCGTCGGCAGCGTCAGATGTGTATAAGAGACAGACTTTATTGATAACATCAGCAAATATGATCGATTGTACGAAAATCACCGAAATAGCCAATGCCAAACTCGTCGGCACCGACCTGTTCGTAGTGGATTGCACCTGTTCGCCCGCCAACGAAGTGGAACTGCTGATCGACAGCGACACCTCGGTAGGTATCGAAACCTGCGTGGAGCTGAGCCGCGCGATCGAGGCCGAATTCGACCGCGACACGGAGGATTTCTCCCTCACGGTAGCTTCGGCAGGCATCGGCTCGGAACTCAAGCACCTCCGCCAATACCGCAAACTGATCGGCAAGCCGGTCGAAGTGCTGCTCAAAAGCGGCGTGAAGATTCTGGCGACGCTCGACGAGGCGGACCAGGAGGGACTCACCCTCTCCTACGAGGAGAAGCAGGCCGTAGAGGGTAAAAAGCGGAAACAGACGGTGCGGGTTACGCGCCGCTACCCTTTCTCAGAGATCAAATACACGAAGGAATACCTCGATTTCAAATAGTGGAAATTCAAAAATAAACAAGATAAAAAACCAATGGATAATCTTAATCTTATCAGCAATTTCGCAGAGTTCAAGGAGCTTAAAAACATCGACAAGGCCACGATGATCGGAGTCCTCGAGGACGTTTTCCGCCACGCGCTTCAGAAGCAGTTCGAGACGGACGAGAATTTCGACGTGATCATCAACCCGGAAAAGGGCGACCTGGAGATCTGGCGAAACCGTACGGTCGTGGAGGACGGCGCGGTGGAGAATCCGAACATGCAAATCGCCGTATCGGAGGTTAAGGCCATCGATCCGACCTACGAAGTGGGCGACGAATACGTCGATCCGATCAAACTTGAATCGTTCGGACGTCGGGCCGTGCTGTCGCTGCGTCAGAATCTCGCTTCGCGCATCCTCGATCTGGAGAAGGCCAACCTTTACGAAAAATATTCGGAGAAGGTCGGCGAGATCATCACCGGCGAGGTATATCAGGTATGGAAGAAAGAGGTGCTGATCCTCGACGACGAGGGCAACGAGCTGATCCTGCCCAAGACCGAGCAGATTCCCAACGACTATTACCGCAAGGGCGACACGATCAAGGCGATCGTCAAGAGCGTCGAGATGAACAACAACCAGCCGCGCATCATCCTTTCGCGCACGGCCAACCAGTTCCTCGAACGGCTCTTCGAGCAGGAGGTCCCCGAAATTTTCGACGGTCTGATCACCCTCAAGAAGATCGTCCGCATCCCCGGCGAGCGTGCCAAGGTAGCCGTCGAATCCTACGACGAACGCATCGATCCGGTCGGTGCCTGCGTCGGCATGAAGGGATCGCGCATCTACTCGATCGTCAAGGAGCTGCGCAATGAAAATATCGACGTGGTAAACTACACGACCAACCCGCAGTTAATGATCCAGCGTGCCCTGAACCCCGCGAAGATTTCGAGCATCACCATCGACGAGGAGAAGAAGACAGCTTCGGTCTATCTCAAGCCCGACCAGGTATCGCTGGCCATCGGCAAGGGCGGCCTGAACATCCGGCTTTCGAAGATGCTGACCGGCTACGATATCGATGTTTACCGCGAAATCGAGGAGGAAGACGTTGCACTCACCGAATTTGCCGACGAGATCGACGGCTGGGTGATCGACGCCCTGAAAGCCTGCGGCTGCGACACGGCCAAGAGCGTGCTGGAACTGCCCGTCGAAGAGATCGCCGCCCGTGCCGACCTGGAGCTGGAACAGGCACAGAAAGTCGTCGAGATACTGAAAGCGGAATTCGAGGAGTAATCCGTCCCATCGCACAAAAATTAAAACCGATATATGAGTAACGAAAGAAAATTAAGACTTATCCAGGTTGCCAAGGAGTTCAAGGTGGGATTGAATACCATCACGGACTTCCTGCAAAAGAAGGGTATAAAAACCGACGGTTCGCCCAATACGCTGGTGGAACCGGACGTCTATGCCGTTCTGGAGAAGGAATTCGGCGGGAGCCGAATTACCGGCAACGAACGGGAAAGCATCCGGGAGCGAATCTCCCAGAAGCAGGCTACGATCACCCTCGAAGAGGCACAGAAACAGACGCGCGAAGAGGAGCAGGAGGTAATTATCAAAAGCAACGTCATCAGCGTCAAGGACGAACTGCCCCAGCCCAAAATTCTGGGCAAAATAGATCTTTCGCCCAAGCCCAAACCGGCTCCGAAACCGGTAAGCAAACCGGCGGCAGAGCCCGTACCGGAGGCTGCGGCTCCGAAACCGCAGCCGGCACCGCAACCGGCCGCCCCCAAAACGGAAGCGGCACCTGCCTCCGAAACGGCTTCCGCAGCCAAACCCGAACCGGAAGCGGCGCCCAAGAGCGACAACATCTTCCGCCCCGCCGTGCAGACCCTCACGGGCCCGCAGGTACTCGGCACGATGGACGTATCGGGATTCACACCGGGCAACCGCCACAAACGCAAACGCCTGAGTAAAGAGAAAGTGGACGTGACCCGTACGCCGGCAGGCAGCCCCAAGCCGGGCAGCAACGGCAAATCCGCCGCACAGCCCGGCCGCGGACAAGGCCCGCAATCCAACCAACCCCGTCCGGGAGAGAACAAGAAGACCCGCAAGGACAAACTCAAAGCTCCGAAGCCCGTCGTTCGCCCCGAAATCAGCGACGAGGAGGTTTCGAAGCAGGTAAAAGATACGCTGGCCCGCCTGACGTCGAAAAACGCCAAGAGCAAAGGTTCGAAATACCGCAAGGAAAAACGCGAAGCCGTAGCCGAGCGCATGAACGAAGAGTTCCAGCGCGAAGAACAGGAACGCTCCATCCTGAAGGTCACCGAATTCGTGACCGTGGCCGAGCTGGCTACGATGATGAACGTTTCGGCGACCGAGGTCATCACGGCCTGCATGAACCTGGGCCTGATGGTGTCGATCAACCAGCGTCTCGACGCCGAGGCGCTCGTGGTCGTAGCCGAAGAGTTCGGCTTCAAGACCGAATTCGTATCGGCGGACATTCAGGAAGCCATCGGCGACGACGAACAGGACAGCGAGGAAGACCTCGTGCCGCGACCGCCGATCGTAACCGTCATGGGACACGTCGATCACGGTAAGACTTCGCTGCTGGACAACATCCGCAAAACCAACGTCATCGAAGGCGAGGCGGGCGGTATCACCCAGCACATCGGTGCTTACAGCGTCGAGCGCAACGGTCAGAAAATCACGTTCCTCGACACCCCCGGCCACGAGGCTTTCACCGCCATGCGCGCGCGCGGTGCCAAGATCACCGACGTAGCGATCATCATCGTAGCGGCGGACGACAACGTGATGCCCCAGACCGTCGAAGCGATCAACCACGCGCAGGCGGCAGGCGTTCCGATGGTTTTCGCCATCAACAAGATCGACAAACCCGCAGCCAACCCCGACCACATCAAGGAGCAGCTCTCGCAGATGAACTACCTCGTGGAGTCATGGGGCGGTAAATACCAGGATCAGGAGGTTTCGGCCAAAAAGGGCCTGAACCTCGACAAACTGCTCGAGAAAGTGCTGCTCGAAGCCGAAATGCTCGACCTGAAAGCCAATCCGAACCGCCGCGCTTCGGGAGCCGTCATCGAATCGACACTCGACAAGGGGCGCGGTTACGTGGCTACGGTGCTCGTACAAAACGGTACGCTGCACATAGGCGACGTAATGCTTTCGGGCGTGCACACGGGCCGCGTGAAAGCGATGTTCAACGAAAACGGCCAAAAAGTGACCGAAGCTGGCCCTTCGACGCCGGTACAGGTGCTCGGCCTGAACGGTGCTCCGCAGGCAGGCGACACGTTCAACGTCATGGAGGACGACCGCTCGGCCCGTGAAATCGCCAACAAACGCGAGCAGCTCCAGCGTATCCAGGGCATCATGACCCAGAAGCACGTGACGCTCGACGAAATCGGACGCCGCATCGCCATCGGATCGTTCAAGGAGCTGAATATCATCGTAAAAGGCGATGTCGATGGTTCGGTTGAGGCTATGTCGGGTTCGCTGATCAAGCTCTCGAAGGAGACCGTGCAGGTGAATGTGATCCACTCGGCCGTCGGTCAGATTTCGGAATCGGACGTTCTGTTGGCGGCGGCCTCGAATGCCATCATCGTCGGCTTCCAGGTCCGTCCGTCGGCATCGGCACGCAAGCTCGCCGAAAAGGAGGAGATCGAAATCCGCCTCTATTCGATCATCTACGATGCGATCAACGACATCAAGGATGCCATCGAAGGCATGCTCGAACCGGTGATGAAGGAAGAGATTGTCTGCTCGGCGGAAGTCATGGAGATCTTCCGAATTTCCAAAGTCGGCACCGTCGCCGGATGCGTCGTCCGAGAAGGCAAGCTGACCCGCCACACCCCGATCCGCGTGATCCGCGACGGTATCGTGATCTACACGGGCAAGCTCGGCTCGCTCAAACGGTTCAAGGACGATGTCAAGGAGGTGCTCACGGGCCAGGACTGCGGTCTGAACATCGAATCCTTCAACGACATCCGCGTAGGAGATGTCATCGAAGGTTACGAGCAAGTCGAGGTAAAACGCAACTAACCGAATGCAAGGAATCTTATCTAAAATAAGAAAAAAGAAATGAACACTCAGATTAAATTCACAACGGCAGCCGAAGCCGTGAAAGTCATCAAATCGGGTGACCATATTCACCTCAGCTCGGTCGCTTCGGCCCCCCAGTGCCTGATTAAGGCCATGTGCGAACGCGGCGCCAACCACGAATTCAAGGATGTGCACATCCACCACCTGCACACGGAAGGGCCGGCTCCCTATGCCGATCCGCAGTTCGAAGGCATCTTCCAGCTCGACTCGTTCTTCGTGGGCGGGAACGTGCGCAAAGTGACGCAAAGCGGCTATGCGGACTACATTCCCATCTTTTTGAGCGAAACCCAGAAGCTCTATCGCAGCGGCACGGTACCTTGCGACGTAGCGATGATCCAGGTATCGACGCCCGACAAACACGGCTACGTTTCGCTCGGCACCTCGGTCGATGCGACCCTGGCAGCCGTGGAAACGGCTCGTACGGTGATCGCAGTGGTGAACAAGCACGTTCCCCGTTCGTTCGGCGACGCAATGATCCACTCGTCGAAAATCGACCTCTTCGTACAGGACGATACCCCGCTGGAAGAGGCACATTTCACCGAACCCAACGAGATCGAAACCCGCATCGGCAAGCACTGCGCGGCCCTGATCGAAGACGGTGCGACGCTTCAGATGGGTATCGGCGCTATTCCGAATGCGGTTCTGGCACAGCTCGGCAACCACAAGAACCTGGGTATCCATACCGAAATGTTCGCCGACGGCGTTCTCCCGCTGGTGGAGAAGGGCGTTATCAACGGCGAAGCGAAGAACATCGACAAGGGCAAGATGGTTTCCACCTTCCTGATGGGTTCGCAGCGGGTTTACGACTTCATCGACGACAACCCGGGCGTACTGATGATGGACGTGGGATACACCAACGATCCGTTCATCATCGCCAAGAACGACCGCGTAACGGCCATCAACTCGGCACTCCAGGTGGATATCACCGGTCAGGTTTGCGCCGATTCGCTGGGTACGAAATTCTATTCGGGTGTCGGCGGCCAGATAGACTTCATCTACGGCGCTTCGCTGTCGAAAGGCGGCAAGGCGATTATCGCCATGCCTTCGGTGACCAACAAAGGCATCTCGAAGATCGCTCCGGAACTGACCTGCGGCGCAGGCGTGGTAACCACCCGCAACCACATCCACTGGTTCGTCACCGAAAACGGCGCCGTCAATCTCTACGGCAAAAGCCTGCAGGAGCGTGCGCGGCTGATCATCTCGATCGCCGATCCTTCGGCCCAGGAATCCCTGGACCGGGCAGCATTCGAGCGCTACGGACAGCACCACCACTACGTGAAAAACTACATGGGCAAATAATAAACCTGCCCTTCAAAAGAAAGGCCCCGGATGCAACATCCGGGGCTTTTTTCACTTTCGGCCGCGACCGGCCAATATATCGACTCTGCGGTATTCGTACTCTTGCGCGGGCTTTCGAAAACAATACCCCCGATGGACAATACGAAATATTCGCACCCAAAAACAGAAAAGTCTGCTTCCCAGCAGACTTTTCCACACACAATCTTTAACAAATAAAATTTCTTGGCAAAAATTTTTCTCTAACCTTTCATCAACCCTATTAACACTTATCTCTTTTCACGTTACAAAGATCGCCGTATTATCCATATTCTACAATCGCCGAAACAGGCTAAAACCACAGAAAACCATCCCCATTACAAGGGATAAGCTACCATAAGCCTCCTTCGGACAGGCAAATATGAATCCACAATGCCCCACGATGCCACAATAGATCTCTCAAAAAATCGGGCCGCCGCAAGATACGACTTACGGATGATAATGCCAAATAATTCTTTATATGCCTCCTCAATGTTCCCCGTTGTTCCTACCTGTCCCTGCGGACAGCGGTGAAAACGACTAAAACTCCGGCCGAAATCGGATCGTGTATTTTACATCGAGAGCGTATCGAGATTATGTTGGAACGCCTCCCAATAACGCCCCACCTGATAACCATCGACAAACCCATGATGGAAACTTACAGCCACAGGCATCGTACGGCGTCCCTGCATATCGACCATTATCTTTCCGAATACCGACAAAGGGATATTCTCGCCTGCATTCTGCGGAAACTGGAACTGTAACCCTGTGAAGCTATACCACGGATTCACACTTATAACAAACGTGTCCTTCTCGGAATCGGCTCCGTACGCATCTCCCTCGCCCCGCAGCGCGGCCGCAATGATCCCTCGCGCTTCAGCGACAAACTTCTCCAGCGTATCCTTATAGGGAATGATAACCGATGCAAAGGAGTGATCCTCACGCGCAACCGCCGTATTGAGCCTGATCCGATCATATAGCCAGACCTTTCCATCGACCTGCCTGTACCTCAATGCCTCAATGGAATTGACAGCCCGTAGCGAAGCGTACATCGCATAGTGCGAAAACTTGATACCCAGCGCTTTCGCCCGAATATACGCTTCCGTTACATCGACCTGCGATGTAACACTGTAATAAGGATTGGCGAAATCCCGGAAAAAAAGATAGTTCTCCCGACGATTCCAATTATCAATATCTACCGGATGTTTCATAGTCGCACATAATTATCCCCAAACTTACAAAACATACGGAATTATCCGCGAGTTTTTCGGCGAATAATATGGATCATACATTCAAAAACAAAGCGGAACGGCGTGTGACGGCGAGCGGCATCTTTACCGATTGTCCTCGGTCCCGATTCCATATCGACATATACTCGTCCTTTCCATAAATTTTTTGGAAACAGCAAACTCCGGACTATATGGGATATAGTTGGGTCAAATAATCTGTTTACCAATAAACAAAGTATAGGAAACGATTTGACCGTCGGGTTTTTGAACGGTATATGTAGTTTCTCCCTGAAGTTCCAAACCTTTTCGTTGCTCTTCCCAGGTTATTTCTTTGACAGGACGATTATTTATGGCTACAATTATATCACCGATTTCGATACCGGCTTGCTCTGCGACTCCTCCTTTATATAGGCCATTGACAATCCAGCCACCGCAAATATCCGTACGGTCACCAGTAACCATATGCGTCACCGACGATTGGGCGTAGGTACCCTGATTCTCATTGCGTTTGACCCATACAGAAGAACTTACCGGATCCAAAACAATGTCGTAGAGCGACCAGATCTCATTACCTATTATACCTATATAGGGTCTGTCCGACGATAATGCCCCCTTTTCATTGAGCGAGTAATCTATCACGATATTTTCGAGCGTATCGACCATACAGAATTTTGCAGCCCTTATCGTAACCTCCTCAGAACCGCCGCCGATACCTCCGGCCTGCGTACGAAAATATGCCTTCGGCACATCCATAAAATTGAATGCAGACGCCGTTTCATTCGTGAGAATAATCGTGGAGCCGCACCCTAAATCCATTCTAAACCAACCCTCCAGGCTATTTTCATCGTCGATTTGCAGCGTCGCCTTTACATCGATACGGTTATCCTCGAATCGAGCGTCGAGTTTTACATAATTATCGAGCTGTTCAGCTAACAACGGTTCTTTTAACTGGCGCAAATAGCTCTCGCTGAAATTGATTTCCAGAGGATTCATCAATAGATGAGTATTACCTAACAAGCCGTCAGTGTGCCTCCCGAGGAGATCACGCAACTTAATTATAGGTGTAATCTCGTTTTGGTATTCCCTCGCCCCGCAATGGACTGTAATCGGATCGATGAATATTTCTATGCGTTCAGGCTCGCCATTCCCCGCACCTCCCATTTTAGCCTTACCTTTTCGTCCGAAAGCGTTTTGCAGATTTTTGAGTTTCAAATAATCTTCGTCGAGATAGAGAAAGTCAGCTCCTGTATCGTAAATAAGGGTAACGGGAATAGTATCATTCAAGGTCGATTGCAGGTACAGATGTCCGTCGAAAACAAACGGAATAGCTCCCTCAGGAACAGCAGCAATGCTTTTCAACGAAAATAAAGCAGAGAAAAAACAAACTAAACAAAATATTTTCTTCATAACCGAATCTATTTTTCAGCATCTATCTCTAAATGGCCCCATCTAAGAAACGCTATATTGATTTTATTTCAAGACAATTTAACGAATTCTCTCTATTTTTCAAACGATATTCAGCTCATTAACAGGATTTCGGATTCGGGCGCCATCATTCCCGGCTTTTGGCTGCGTTTATAAACCGCCCCCCCACTACGAATACGTGCTGTAAAGCGTATGCCCACGCCAACCTCCAGGCACAAAATATCAACCTCTAAACCGACATAACCCTCCTTGGCAGGCTCTGCCGCTGAGAGCCAACCGCACGAGGGGAAGGGACACGCAAGCCCGCGAACAAAAAGAAAGCCGGACCCTTGTTCAGGATCCGGCTTGAAGAGGCGGCTACCTACTCTCCCACGCGCGTAGCGCAGTACCATCGGCGTTAGTGAGCTTAACTTCTCTGTTCGGAATGGGAAGAGGTGGAACCTCACTGCTATAACCACCTAAAAGAACTTTTGCTCCAATATATCGGAACTATGCGAATATATCTTTTCGATATATAATCCGTCGCATCCGGTAAATTTGACACGTACAGGAGATGAGATAAAGATTCGAAAAAGAAAGCCTATCGGGTAATTAGTACTGCTCGGCTTTGACATTGCTGTCTTTACACCTGCAGCCTATCAACGTAGTAGTCTCCTACGCCCCTCAAGGGAAGACTTATCTTGGGGATGGCTTCGCGCTTAGATGCTTTCAGCGCTTATCCAGACCGAACGCGGCTACTCGGCAGTACACTTGGCAGCATAACCGATACACCGGAGGTTCGTCCAACTCGGTCCTCTCGTACTAAAGTCAGGACCCCTCAATCTTCCTACGCCCGCAACAGATAGAGACCGAACTGTCTCACGACGTTCTGAACCCAGCTCGCGTGCCACTTTAATCGGCGAACAGCCGAACCCTTGGGACCTTCTCCAGCCCCAGGATGTGACGAGCCGACATCGAGGTGCCAAACCGCCGCGTCGATATGAGCTCTTGGCGGCGATCAGCCTGTTATCCCCGGAGTACCTTTTATCCTTTGAGCGATGGCCAGTCCACGCAGAACCACCGGATCACTATACCCTACTTTCGTACCTGGTCGACTTGTATGTCTCACAGTCAAGCACCCTTATGCTATTGCACTCCGCGCACGGTTACCATTCGTGCTGAGGGTACCTTGGGAAGCCTCCGTTACGCTTTTGGAGGCGACCACCCCAGTCAAACTACCCACCAAACGGTGTCCCCTTCGCAGGGTTAGAACTCAAATACACAAAGGGCCGTATTTCAACGTCGGCTCCACGAACACTGGCGTGCCCGCTTCAAAGCCTCCGGCCTATCCTACACATTGTGTACCCAAATTCAGCGTTAAGCTATAGTAAAGGTTCACGGGGTCTTTTCGTCCCGTTGCGGGTACCCGGCATCATCACCGGGACTACAATTTCACCGAGCTCACGGTTGAGACAGTGTCCAGATCGTTACACCATTCGTGCAGGTCGGAACTTACCCGACAAGGAATTTCGCTACCTTAGGACCGTTATAGTTACGGCCGCCGTTTACTGGGGCTTCGATTCAATGCTTCTCTTGCGATGACATCCCCTCTTAACCTTCCAGCACCGGGCAGGTGTCAGGCCCTATACGTCTTCTTTCGAATTTGCAGAGCCCTGTGTTTTTGATAAACAGTCGCCTGGACCTCTTCGCTGCGCCCTACTTTCATAGGGACCCCTTTTCCCGAAGTTACGGGGTTAATTTGCCTAGTTCCTTAACCGTGATTCACTCGAGCACCTTAGGATACTCTCCTCGACCACCTGTGTCGGTTTACGGTACGGGTAACATATACTATAACTTAGAAGATTTTCTCGGAAGTCGACTTGGGTGCTCTATCAAATTGCCCGTAGGCTCTCTGTACTGTCAGGTTTCAGCAAGGACTAACTCTTAATCTGCCCCTATACCTACGCCCTTTAACCACCTATTCCGTCAGGTGGCGGCACTTACGTTCCTTCGTCTCTCCATCGAGGTATATGTTAGTATCGGAATATTAACCGATTATCCATCGAGATCGCCGTTCGGCTTACCCTTAGGACCCGACTAACCCTGATCCGATTAGCGTTGATCAGGAAACCTTGGTCTTGCGGTGTGCGGGTTACTCTCCCGCATTATCGTTACTCATGCCTACATTTGCTTTTCCATACGCTCCACAATTCCTCACGAAACTGCTTCGACGCTGAATGGAATGCTCCCCTACCGCGCTCTCGCGCCCAGAACTTCGGTGATATGCTTGATGCCCGTTTATTATCCACGCTCTGTCGCTCGACTAGTGAGCTGTTACGCACTCTTTGAATGAATAGCTGCTTCCAAGCTAACATCCTAGCTGTCTCTGCAACAAAACATCGTTAGATCAACTTAGCATATTCTTCGGGACCTTAGTTGCTGGTCTGAGTTGTTCCTCTTTTGCGACTGGACATTAGCACCCAGTCACTCACTGCTGTAAATCATACTACTGGCATTCGGAGTTTGTCAGGATTTGGTAGGCGGTGAAGCCCCCGCATCCAATCAGTAGCTCTACCTCCAGTAGACTCTTTATTACAACGCTGCCCCAAAAGGCATTTCGGGGAGTACGAGCTATTTCCCAGCTTGATTAGCCTTTCACCCCTACCCTCAAGTCATCGAGAAGCTTTTCAACGCTTATTCGTTCGGTCCTCCAGTTGGTTTTACCCAACCTTCAACCTGCTCAAGGGTAGATCGCAAGGTTTCGCGTCTACAACCACTAACTAAACGCCCTGTTCAGACTCGCTTTCGCTTCGGCTCCGTGCATCCTTGCACTTAACCTCGCTAGTGATTAGTAACTCGTAGGCTCATTATTCAATAGGCACGCCGTCACAGCACGAAGCTGCTCCGACCGGTTGTAAGCGTATGGTTTCAGGTTCTATTTCACTCCCCTGTTCGGGGTTCTTTTCACCTTTCCTTCACAGTACTGGTCCACTATCGGTCTCTTGGGAGTATTTAGCCTTACCGGGTGGTCCCGGCTGATTCTGACAGGATTCCTCGTGTCCCGCCATACTCAGGATACTGCTTTCGCATAACAAACTTACCTGTACGAGCCTTTCACTCTCTATGGATGGACTTTCCAGACCATTCCAGTTCATTGTTAATTGAATATTGCAGTCCTACAACCCCGATATTGCCGTAACAATATCGGTTTGGGCTTCTTCCATTTCGCTCGCCGCTACTTTGGAAATCGATGTTTCTTTCTTTTCCTCCTCCTACTTAGATGTTTCAGTTCAGAGGGTTAGCTCACCTCGCGGTGTGACAGGTCTTCTACCTGCCGGGTTGTCCCATTCGGATATCTGCGGATCGAGTCTCGTTTGCAAATCCCCGCAGCTTTTCGCAGCTTACCACGTCCTTCTTAGCCTCCAAGAGCCTAGGCATCCCCCATACGCCCTTACTTACTTTCTTTTTCCGCTATGCATACCCTATTGTATA
>ERZ1027239.685-NODE-685-length-12203-cov-21.030787_pt1 | contig 12203 bp, 6 predicted proteins | sample MGYA00519476_ERZ1027239 | MGnify/ENA primary metagenome ERZ1027239 (study PRJEB26926, sample SAMN06164636) | human gut metagenome | biome: ENVO:00009003; feature: ENVO:2100002; material: ENVO:00002003 | host: Homo sapiens | place: USA | collected 2012 ... | reverse complement strand
TGATGAGACTGTAGTAGCTATCCACAATCTCACCATCCCTTACTATCACAATGCCGACGGAGCAAACGCTGGTTCGTTGCTGGTTGGCTGTCTCAAAGTCTATCGCGGCAAAATTCTTCATGTCTGCAAAGTTAATGCAAATCGCGGAAAAACGGACAAAAATACTGAAAAATCTTTGGGAAAACGGGCAAAATGACTCTGTTTAATATTAGGAAAGAGGACTTAGATATGCTTAAACGTAAGATAGACAGATATTTAGCTGATTGGTCTAATGAGCAAGATAGAAACTCGGATTTAAATATTGCTTGTCGAAAAAGAAACCGAGGGTGTGTCATAAATCCATGACACACCCCCGGTTTTACAATGCCAATTACTTTTTCCCACTTTCTGCATCTTCTGGTATTGGCCAGTTTTCTGATGGAGTACGCATTTCCTTCATCACCTTGTCAAAACCGATTACCATTTCCGGATATTTCTTGGCGAGATTATGCTTCTCTTCTGGGTCTTCACGCAGATTGTAGAGTTCCAGAGGCTTGTTTGGCTTGATGGTAACAGCCTTCCAGTCACCGTGGCGGGCAGCACGCTGCTTACCTGGGAATTCCCAATAGAGAACTCGGTCGTCTGTATCAATCTGCTTACCATAGAACAATGGCAGAATATTCATGCCGTTGATGTTCTGAGGCAGATATTGGGTTCCTCCCGTAAGAGCTGCCAGCGTAGGCATTACATCTGGGAAATAGATGATGTTGTTCAGCGACTGTACCGGCACCTTTCCTGGCTGGTTCACGATGAACGGTACTCGGATACCTCCTTCGTAAAGTTGCGCCTTGCGGCCACGGAATCCTGCGTTGCAGTTGAAGAGTTTCAATGGTGCCTGAACAGCAGCACCGTTATCTGAAGCAAAGATGACGAGCGTATTCTCGCGCAAATTGTTCTTTTCCAGATAGGTGAGCAGTCTGCCTATTGCAGCATCCATGTGGGTTACGAGCGAAGCGTAGCGCTTGTCGTTCATGCTCCAGGCTTCATCATCATACCATGTGGTGTTGTCGATGATATAGGGTTCATGAGGCGCATCAAAAGCCAGATAGAGGAAGAAAGGATTCTTCTTGTTTCGCTTGATGAAATTGATGGCATCATCAGTCGAAATATCCGTATTGTGTTTGATGTGCTTATCGTGCTCATTTGCCTTGATGTGGATGAGCTTGTCATTGTCGAAACGGTTGTATGGATAATAGTAAGGTGAATTGGATTCTACCGTACTGATCAGCCATCCGTGGAACTCGTCAAAACCACGATAGATTGGTGATGATTTTGGATCATAGCCATCCAGATGCCATTTGTTGACAAGACAGGTTTTGTAGCCGGCAGCGTGCAATACCGTAGCGATGGTTGTATCCTGCGGCTGCAGACTTGTTCTGCGAACGATGGTCGTGTCTCCTTCAGGGGTTATTTTCAGACCTGTCATACCTCCAGCTGTGCACATATTATCACGTATACGGCTATTGCCGGTATTCTTACCCGTCATCAGTGCACAACGTGATGGTGAACTGATTCCTGACCCGGCATAGCTCTGGTTGAATCGAGTACCCGTAGCAGCCAGTTTATCAATGTTTGGAGTCTTGATAGTCTTGCTGCCGTAGCAGGAGAGATCGCCATATCCCAGATCATCGGCAAGGATGAAAATGATATTGGGTCTGTCGGCCGTAGCCTTTACAGCCTTGTTTTGTGCCATTGCTGCCTGCCCCGGCACGAGCGAGGCAGCAATGGCTCCGATAAATGCTTTATTCTTCATAATGGTTTGATATTAATAGCCTTTGTTCTGTTCCCAATTCTGTGTCAGCTGATGCTGATCAAAAGGAATCGGGAAGAGAATATCGTCTGTAATTTTACTCCAGCGCCACTCCAGTGGTGTGCCTGTTGTTGCATCGCAATCTTTCACAGCCATACCGTTGTTATTGGCTTGTTGTGTGGCAGACAATCCTTGTGTACGATGATTGAAATGAGCTTCCATAACCTTATTTATACGTCCTGTGCGAACCAGGTCGAACCAGCGATGACCTTCAAAGCAGAGCTCCACATATCGTTCGTTTTCAATGGCGAGTCGCATTTCTTCTTGAGTTGTTGCGGTTGTGCCATCGATTCCTGCTCGGTTACGAACCTGGTTGAGGTAGGTCTTAGCTTCATCGGTAGAAGATGTTTCGTTCAGACACTCTGCATACATGAGTAATACATCGGCATAACGGTAGATGATATCGTCACAGCCACTGGTACAAGCTTTCAAGCCCTGATTGTGAGTGTCGAAGTATTTGAGAGTAGCTGGAGTATAAGCCTCTCCATTTTCTGTCACATTCACTTCGTCGGTCTGTTTAGACTTGGTCTGTGATGTGTCGTATAGCTTGTCGTAAACCATTTGGGTGTAGCGCTTATCCTGTGGATTCTTTCTCAAGGCATTATATAACTCCCATGTCATCAACAGACAACTTACTCCCTGAGAACAAAGAATTGTAGATTTTGTTCCGTCAGGGTAAACGTAGGCAGGTTGATTGTTTGGTGTGACAGCAGGGATGCAGCGGCGCATCAGATAGTTGGTAATCTGGGTGGAACCGTTGTTGAACTGTGCTGCCAGAATAATTTCCTTGTTTACTGGATTTTCTGAGTCATATATGCTGGCATAGTCATCAAGCAATCCAAGGTTGTCAGGATTCTGATTGGCATAGTCAATGACTTCCTTGAGTTGTGTCTTTGCACTGTTGAAGTCTTTCAATGTCATATATACATCAGCGAGCATCACCTTGGCTGCAATGCTGGTAGCTCGACCTGCCTTGCTGGCCTCTTTGTAGCTCTGTGGCAAATTGGCTGTAGCTTTGGCAAGATCCTCTTTTATGAGGGCATAAATATCTTCTTTCGGACTGCGATTGTAACTGTACAATTCATTATAGTTGGAGATGACATGCTGTGTCAATGGTACAGGACCGTAGAGTCTTACAAGTGTAAAGTAAGCGTATGCTCTGAAAAAGCATGCTTCACCCTCAAACTGTTTGCGATTGCTTTCGCTGACTTTATCAATCTTGTCTAAAGCATTATTGCATCTGTTAATCATGCTGTAACAGTTACTCCAGATATCATTGATGGTGGCAGAGGTCGCATCCCATGTTCCCTCGTTCAGGCTGATATAGTCAGACTGGTTGTTCTTCTTGTAGTCATAGGCTTCGTCTGTACAAAGTCCGTTGACCATGATCACATCTTCCTGTACTGTACGCAGATAATAGTAAGCATCCAAGAGGATGTTTTCTATTTCGCTGTCATTGGTAAGATAGGTCTCCATCTGCATGGCATCAGAATTATAGCGATCGAAGAAACTATCGCTACAAGCAGAGAATCCCATAGCCGAACCTCCCAGCAATGCTGAGAGAATTACGTTATTTATATATTTTGTTTTCATAATTTTATTTCCTTATTAGAATGTTGCATTAATACCAAATGTCATTACTCGTGCGATAGGATAACCACCAAAGTCTACACCATTGTTGGTAGCAGAATTACCATTGTAGTTTGCCTCAACAGAATAGCCTGGGTACTTGTCGAATGTAACGAGGTTCTGAACGTTTGCACTGAAGCGAACTCGCTGCAAACCGATGTAGCGGCAGATTTGTGTTGGCAGAGTATAACCCAGAGCCACATTGCGGATGCGCAGGAAATCGGCATCATAAAGATAGCGGGTTGAAGGCTGGATGTTTGAACCAAGGTTGTTAGTACCTGCCTTGTGTGATTTGCCATTACCTGGATTTTCAGGACTTTGCCAACGGCCGAGACCTGATTCCTTAAGTACGTTGTCATCCCAACGGTTAAGAGAGAAAGCACGTGCAGCGGCATAGATAACCTTACCACCTACCTGACCATCGATTGTTACAGCCAAGTCGAAGTTCTTGTAGCTGAACTTATTGTTCCAACCATATGTGAAATCAGGCTGATAATTACCTACATGCTGATAATCATTGGCATTGACAACCTTGTCACCATTGGTATCTTCGAAGATGAGATCACCGATTCCTTCTGTTCCAAACTTAGGATATTTCTGCAAATCTTCTTCTGTGTTGTATGTGCCAATCACTTTGAGCATATACATATCGCCCATAGGACGACCAACGATGTTTCTGATGACATTGCCCCATTTTGTACCAGCCTTGCCGTTTGCCAATTGTGTCTGGTTATTGGCAAGTGAAAGAATCTTGTTCTTGTTCATTGACCAGTTGAGGGTAGTTTCCCAGTTGAATGCGCCTTGTAATACTTTTGCGTTAAGAGAAAGTTCAATACCCTTGTTCTCTACCTGACCGGAGTTCATATAAACAGAACTTGCTATACCATTGAAGTTTGGAATATTGGCAGGCATTACAATGTCACTCGTACGTTTATAGAGGTCTACATTCAGATTGATGCGGTTGAAGAACGCCAGGTCGATACCGAGGTCGTACTGCTTGTTCTTTTCCCATCCAAGTTCACGGTTTGAATATCCTCCAGGATAATATGAAGGAATGGAACTTGTTCCGAATACTACGTTGTGGTCGGTCTTGATAGTAGAAATCCATGCGTAGTTGCTTCCTATCTGGTCATTTCCTGTTACACCATAGCTTGCGCGCACCTTAGCCAGGCTGAGCCAGGTTAATGGTTTCATCCATGATTCCTCAGTGATGTTCCAGGCTCCTGATGCTGAGTAAAAGAGTCCGGCACGGTTGTCTGGACCGAATTTGCTGGAACGGTCACGACGCAGGGACCCGGAAAGCACGTACTTGCTGTCATAATTGAATATGAGTCGTGTGAACATGGCATCGAACACATAATTTGTGTTACTTGAAGAACCAGTCCACAGATTTGCACCCATTACGTTCTTGATGCTTGTACCCAGATAGGCGATTGGGTTGTCGGCATCAGTACGGTCATCCTGGCGAACGTTGAAGGCACTGTTGTATTCAAAGTCGTAACCTGCTACGGCATTGAGGTTCATCTTATCTGTGATGTCCCAATTGTAAGAGGCTGTAGTTGACCAATATGTATTATAGCCAAAACCTGAAGCACGGTAAGCATCTACTGACTTGAGAAAAGGTGTAGATTTGTTTCCTGTGTATGAAGAACCGAGCAGATAAGCTGACTGATAATAGTCAAGCTTTGTGGAATTGGTAGAGAAATCTACTGTAGAACGGATTGTGAGGTTCTTGATAGGAGTTATCTCTATGTATGCATTGGTCAGCGTTCTTAATGACCAACTGTCATTGTTGTTCTCCAACAGGTTGCAGACCGGGTTGCGCAACTGTGTATTCAAGCCATAGTCTGGTGTTCCATTCTTTCCAGAATAATGCTGTGAAATTTGCGTATAGTCACCATTGGCTTGGTAAACTGGGAGGATAGGTGGATAGGAGAGTGCGTCTGCGATAACACCTTTCACATCTTCTGTATTTCCACCTGTTGGCTGCTGACTGCGTTTCTTGTTATAGCTTGGAGAAAAACTGGCGCCAATTTTGACATGTTTGCTCAGCTTGGCATCAAATCCAGCCTTGATATTCACCTTCTTAAAGAAAGAGTTGAGCAGGATACCATCTTCATTCTGATAATTTACAGAGAAATTGTAGGCTATCATATCTGTACCGCCGGTGACTGTTGCGTTGGCACGATAGTTGAGAGCATTGCGGAATATAGCGTCTTGCCAATCGGTATTGCAATAGTTGCCGGAATCACGGAGTTTTGTGAGTTCTGGATATTTACTGATAGTACCGTTGTTGGTACGTGCCTCAATAATCATGTCAAGATAGTCTTTAGCATCAAGTACGTCTACACGGGTCTGTGCCTGACTTACACCAATCTGGGTTGAGAAATTTACCGTCGGTTTTCCAGCCTTGCCCTTCTTGGTAGTTACGATGATGACACCGTTACCTGCTTTTGAACCATAGATGGCAGATGATGCGGCATCCTTCAGAATTTGAATGTCTTCAATATCACTTGGGTTGATATTGTTGAACAGTTCTGAATCGGTAGTAGGATAACCGTCAATAACGTAAAGTGGATCGTTACCACTATTGATGGAACCTGCACCACGGATGCGGATGGAAGGGGCTGCACCCGGTTCTCCACTGGTTTGCTGCAGGGTAATACCTGAGGATAAACCAGAAAGGCTCTGGGTGATGTTGGATGTTGGCATCTCGGCAATATTTGAGCCTTTTACTGTTGACATGGAAGTAGACACTGAGCGTTTGGTGATTGCTCCATAACCTACTACAACTACTTCGTTGAGAACTTTGTTGTCTGGTTTAAGTACCACATTGAAGTTTGTTTGCTGACCTATGGCTATCGTTTGAGCTGTATAGCCAATATATGAAATGGTAAGTGTCTGTTCTGGCTTTACATTCTGGAGCGTAAAATTACCATCCAAATCTGTGGCGCAGCCCACACTAGTACCTTTTACCATGACACTGGCACCAATTACAGGTTCACCAGTCTCATCTACAACAGTACCTTTCACAGTCTTTGCCTGTTGTACAACATTTGTTGTTGCATGTGCCTGGGCAACTCCCAATGGAGAAAATGTCAAAGCAGAACAAAACAAAGTCATAGGCAATACGTAGTTGTTCTTTAATAGTTTTGTTTTCATCTGTTTTTTGTTTTTATTGGTTTAAAATCTTAATTGCTGCTGCAAATTTAGCTTTATATTGAATGCAAGAACTTTATTATTTGACTTTAAGACATGATTTTTTGATTTTGTTTTTTTCTGCCATATATTATGGTGTAGTTTATGTTTTTTTTGTTCCACAACTTATTTTCCTGTTTTTTTCAAAAGCAATTTTAACAAAAAAGCCAGTTGGTAACATTGTACTACCAACTGACTTTTTGTATTCATTCCCTGGTTGTTTTAAATAACCATAATGATGAACTGATTTGCTCATGGTTTCAATTCAACTTTCTAATCTTGATGCCATTTAGGAAAGCCTTTCCTTGCAGGGACTTCAACTGGATGTTGATGCTGCCACGATTGTTTTCAACGATGTATTTACGTTTAAAGGCAGTACGGTAATGGCGACCATCAGTAGGAGTGAAATCCGATTCTTTCCTTTCGTCATTGATGCTGACATCAAATCTTACATCTTTGGATGAAGACTCAGTATTGCTTTTGGCTAGGAGATTAGGCAGTTGGACTGCAGGCTTGGTAACATCAGCCATCAGTAGTTCTACCTCGTATTCGCCACAAGGTGCGTCTATTCTGTATTCCAAATCTCCTTCACGCCATGTCTGATAAATCGGGCCATCTATTGTGTTTTCGATTTCAGATGTCGTACTCTTGCTTTCGGCTCCTACATATCCCCATGCTCCAGGCTTGTATGCTTGGTCTGGTAACCATGTGAGCTGGCTCAAGGAAGATATGAAATAGCAGTTACTGCCCACGTTGATGGCAAGTTCTTCTCCCTTTGCCAAATTTGGCAGAGAGTTGTACTGAATTTTCATTACGTCTCCTGTGTTCCCATCAACCTTGTTTTTATAATCTGTCAGAACTTTGTTAAAACCTTTTGCTTCTAAAGTAGAACTACCGAAAGGCAGGACAACATCAAAGACGGCAAAGCAATTCTGTACACTCTTTTTCCCGTAGCTCCTGCCATTTACGATAAGTTCCACTTCAGGCATGTTGGAATATACCTTAATGCGCTGGGGCTCGTTGATATGACCAGTTCTTATGCTCCAGTCGCGACTGGCAATATGAACCACAGGTATGTCCTTACGCCACATAGACTTGAAGTAATAAGCTACGTCCTTCAGGGTACGGTTGTTGTAGGCAATTCCCTTGTTGTTTACTCTCGGCATGGATTCCTGGCGTTCTGCCACGTTAAAGTCGATGAAGTTCCAATAGGTACAACCGCTAATCCAAGGCTTTTCTTCAATGAATGGCAGATAGTGCTCTATATAAGTTTGCTGATATTCTATGCTGAAATCAAAGGCATGGGCAGAGTTTGAGTGCAGACGCTGATCGCTTCCTGCTCCCCATTCTGAAATTATCATCGGCTTTTTGGGATAGCGTTGGTGCTGGTCTTCACACCAGTGATTGAATCCGTTCAGTTCGCCCTGATACCAGCCATGATAAAGATTCCATCCCACAACATCAACAAGGTTCAGGCCTATTTCGTTGTAAGTATTGGTCATATTAAATGCCATTACGCTTTTTCTGGTTGGGTCTTCATCCTTAAGAACCTTTTCCAATCGATTGGCAAGGGCTAGGGTACGTTCCTTAAAGGCTGGCCATTCCTTAGTTCCTGGCCATGGAGTGCAGAGCAGGATTTCATTCATGTAGCCCCAGTTGATGATACTTGGATGGTTGTAGTGTTGGCGGATCATTTCCCGTAGATTACGCTCACAATTATCGGCATAGTGGGGAGTATCTGGTACAAGGTCTATGATAGGAATTTCTTCCCATGCCAACAAACCGAGTTCATCGCAGGCATCCAAGAGGGCGTCATCTTGAGGATAATGGGAGATGCGGATATAATTGCTGCCCAATTCCTTCATCAGTTTTATGTCACGGCGATGAGCCTCGTCGGGTAAGGCTACTCCTACAGGTGCCTGATCCTGATGACGGTTGAATCCACGTAGCTTGTAAGTCTTTCCATTCAGACAGAATCCCTTCTCTCCATCGAAAGAAAACCAGCGGAATCCAACCTTGTGGTTTTTCTCATCAATGACTTTCCCTGATTTCGTATCTATAATAGAGGTTCTTACCTTGTATAAAGTAGGACGTTCTGGAGTCCAAAGAAGTGGGTTGGCAATGGGTTTTGACTGCAATGCCGTACGTTGGGTTTCGCCGGCTTTCAGGGTTATCTTCTTCTTGATGGTTTGAAGTAGCTTTCCATCGGGCGAGAAAATCTCGTTTCTCAGTTCTACCATCGATGCTTTTTGACCATCATTGCTCACTTCGCTAACCACCTTTACCGCGCTTTGTTTTTCATTCACAATAGGAGTAGAAACGAAGATACCGTCACTTCCCATGTTGAGCATGTTGAAATGAATATCGGGTGTAGAAACGAGCCAGACGTCACGATAGATACCGCCCCAGAATGTGAAATCTGCCATGATAGGAGTGACATCCTGACGGCTGTTGTCTACAGTTATCTCTATGGTATTTTCTGATTTTTCTCCTTGTCTTGCAGGACTGGTATTTAGAAAATCAGTGATATCGAAGGTAAAGGACGAATATCCGCCGGCATGACAACCTACTTCCTTTCCATTTACCTTCACTTCTGCAGCCTTATTTGCTGCATCTATCTTCAAGAAATAGCGTCTGTCTGGATTGATTTCTGCCAGGGTAAGAATGCGGCGGTATTCTGCCTTCCCTTTATAATAGTTCCTGCCTTGGTAGGTATCCAGAGTATAAGTATGGGGAATATTTACTGATGTCCATTTCTGACTGGTAGGAAGTTTGAATTCCCAGTTGTCATTGATGGTCGCAGCTTTTCGTTGTGCCATGGTAGGCATGGTCATCATTGAACCGATGATTGTGGTAAGAAAAATGTTTTTAATGTTCATTGTTGTCGTTTTTTATTGAAGTTTTGCTGAAGTACGGCAAAAGTACAAATAAAATCTGAGATACTTACTTCTTTTGGAGTTTTTTTCGATGATAGTGCATAATAAAGTGTTAAATCTTGGGACAACGGACAAAAGATAGTATATTCACCATGGAATAATGGATAAAATACCTCCGTTTTATATTTAAAAAGAGCACAAAAAGACGGTTAAACGTAAGATAGACAGATATTTTGCTGATTTTTGAAATTAAATTCGTAATTTTGCAGTCGAAAAGAAATAATATTCAGATTTTGATAGACAAATGATAGATTCATTACAAAACATTTTAGTTCAGGTTAGCGATTTTCTCTGGTCGTATATCATCATTACAGTTCTGATATGCTGTGCCCTGTTTTTCACTTGGCGTACAAGGTTCGTACAGTTCCGACTCATCAAGGAGATGGTCAGGCTGTTGCTGAATCCCGACAAGGTTCAACCGGAGGAGATAGGACAAGATGAACTGTCGATGGAGGTAAAGGTGGATGGCGAGATGAAACATATCTCTTCCTTCCAGGCTTTCGTGGTGGCATTGGCAAGCCGTATCGGTACGGGCAATCTTGCTGGCGTGGCTACAGCTATCAGCATCGGTGGCCCGGGAGCCGTATTCTGGATGTGGATGCTGGCTTTGCTGGGTTCTGCATCGGCTTTCATAGAATCAACCCTAGCCCAACTTTACAAGCGCAGGGGAAAGACATCCTTCTTTGGAGGTCCTGCCTACTATATGAAGTATGGTCTTGGAAAGGGATGGATGGGCATTCTCTTTGCTGTTCTGATGATCATTACCTTTGGCTTTGCCTATAATTCTGTTCAGAGCAATACCATCTGTCTGGCCTGGCAGAAAGCGTTCGGCATCGAACCTGCTACCATGGGAATTGTGCTCACGGTGCTCACCCTGCTCATCATCTTCGGTGGTATTCAGCGCGTGGCAAAGTTCTCTTCTACTGTGGTTCCTGTGATGGCTGTCGTCTATCTTCTGATAGCCGTTGGAGTCGTGATTTGGAATATCACCAGTCTGCCTAAGGTGTTGCTTGCCATTGTGGAGAATGCCTTCGGCCTCAATCAGGCTGCCGGCGGAGTGTTGGGTGTTACGGTGATACAGGGCATCAAGCGAGGTCTGTTCAGTAATGAGGCTGGTGAAGGTAGTGCCCCTAATGCAGCTGCCGTGGCAACGGTGAGTCATCCTGTAAAGCAGGGTTTGATTCAGGCTTTGGGGGTGTTTACTGATACCTTGGTGGTATGTTCATGCACCGCCTTCATCATACTGGTGAGTGGGGTAGATGTTACAGCATCCAATGGTATTCAGCTGACGCAGGATGCCTTGACTCACGAAATAGGAAGCATCGGCAATCCATTTGTGGCTGTGATGATCTGGCTCTTTGCCTTCAGCAGCATCATCGGCAACTATTATTATGGCGAGACCAACGTGAGATATATCAGGGATTCCAAGCTGGGTGTATTCATCTATCGTCTTGCAGTAGCTGCGATGGTAATGGTAGGAGCTGTGGTATCGCTTGATTTTGCATGGAGTTTTGCCGACATCACGATGGCTCTTCTCACGCTCTGCAATCTTGTGGCCATCGTCCTGCTTTCCCGCCAGGCCGTCTTCCTGCTGCAGGATTATCGACAGCAGAAGAAGGAAGGCAAGAATCCTGTATTCAGCAAAGATAAGATGCCGGAGATTGCCGATAAGCTGGAGGCATGGTAGTAAATAAATTGATAAAATAATTAATATCCAATGAAAGCATTTACATATATCAAGCAAGGAGAATTTGGCTTCACTGAGAAGGAGAAGCCTACGATGATAGATGCGCATGATGCCATCGTAAGAGTAACGCTGAGCAGTATCTGTACCAGCGACCTTCATATCAAGCATGGTTCTGTGCCTCGCGCAGTACCAGGGATTACTGTTGGCCATGAGATGGTAGGAATTGTAGAGGAAGTAGGGGAGAAGGTTACCCACGTGAAGCCGGGAGACAGAGTAACTGTGAATGTAGAGACTTTCTGTGGCGAATGCTTCTACTGCCAGCATGGATATGTGAACAACTGTACTTCCCCACATGGTGGATGGGCACTGGGATGCAGAATTGATGGCGGACAGACGGAATATGTGAGGGTTCCTTATGCAACTACCGGCTTGAATAAGATACCGGATTCGGTAAGCGATGAGCAGGCGCTTTTCGTAGGAGATATTCTTGCTACAGGATTCTGGGCTGCAAGAATTTCTGAAATTACGGAAGAGGATACTGTCTTGATTATCGGTGCTGGCCCTACGGGTGTCTGCTGTTTGCTTTGCACTCTGCTCAAGAATCCGAGAAACATCATCGTCTGTGAAAAATCAAAGGATAGGCGAGAGTTCATCCAGAAGCATTATCCGCAGGTGATGGTTGTTGAACCGGAGGATTGTGAGGCATTTGTCAAACAACATAGTCTGCATGGGGGAGCTGATGTGGTGATGGAGGTTGCAGGTGGACCTGATACCTTCCAGCTTGCCTGGAAGTGTGCCCGTCCTAATGCCATCGTCACCATCGTTGCGATGTATGACAAGCCGCAGATGCTTCCGCTTCCTGATATGTATGGCAAGAACCTCATCTTCAAGACGGGAGGTGTGG
>ERZ1027239.683-NODE-683-length-12214-cov-7.240316_pt1 | contig 12214 bp, 12 predicted proteins | sample MGYA00519476_ERZ1027239 | MGnify/ENA primary metagenome ERZ1027239 (study PRJEB26926, sample SAMN06164636) | human gut metagenome | biome: ENVO:00009003; feature: ENVO:2100002; material: ENVO:00002003 | host: Homo sapiens | place: USA | collected 2012 ... | reverse complement strand
GGGCTCGGAGATGTGTATAAGAGACAGAAATTCTCCTTTTAGATCCAGCAGCGGATTTGTACCATTCAATAACAACCAATTACTCTATTTCTCTAAAGCCCTGAGCGCTGACATAATCATAAACCACACCATACTGCAGCCAATAATCCACACACTTAATAATAACATTCATCATATTGTGGGTATTCATGGCAAAATTGCTAATATCGCAAATAAGCTTTACTTCGCCAGTTCTCACATGCTGGAACTGCACAGTAACGCTATAGCGGTTGATAGACAGATGATAAACATTGTCTGTAGCCTTCTCCGCCAAGACTAATTTGGTAGGATTATCAGGATCTGGCTGCATAAAACCAAATTCCTTTAATCTCTCTATCAACTGTGGCTTGGTAGCCTTGTGAAACTCTGCATTGATTTTATCACGCTCTGCTTCCAGTTCTTCAAATAAGGGAAAACTTCTCATGACAATACATCTCCTTTTGCTTTGCATGGGGTATCAGTAAAAAACACCTAGAAAAAAAAGAACATGCAACAAAAGCCTATGCTCCGTTGCATGTTCTATGGTTGTATTATATAACTGACAAACTCATTTGTCAACAAGGTTCCTTGCTAACAGAAAAGATTATACTTCTATGGCTACCACCTGCAAGATACCATCTGATACCTGGAATTTGATTTCCTGCCCTCCAAAGGACATACCATAAATCCGTTGGGCATCCTCCTGATAGGTAGGCCGGGGATCATTTTCCAGCACACCTAATAAGCCCGCCTGTTTTTCTGGTGGAATCTTCGCCAAAAGCTCTGATGGAAAACTCACCTGCAGCTTCCGCTTCCAACCCTGGCCTCGAAAACCCTGAGCAGCCTCTGGATGGCTGTCCACATAGGCAAGATAAGGCTTAATATCCAATATAGGCGTACCGTTCATCAGATCTGCCCCGCTAATATGCAATACAGGTCCCTCTGGGGTATGAAGCTCTACCTTTTCCAGCTTCACACTGGACAGGCCAATGGCGTTGGGGCGAAAGGGAGAGCGGGTAGCAAATACTCCTACTCTGGTATTCCCGCCTAAAATAGGAGGTCTTACCGTAGGGGACCATTTGTCCCGCACTGCCTCAGAAAACTGCCAAATCAGCCATAGGTAATCAAAGCCTTCAATGCCCCGCAGAGCTGCTTCATTGCAATATTCTGGCTCAAAGACAATCCGTCCCTTCAGCTCCTGTACCACATTGCTTTGGCGGGGAATGCCAAATTTGCTGTCAAAATCATTGTGCATACGGGCTATGATTTTCATAGCTTGAAACCGCCTACCCCTTCCAAGACATGGGCGCAGTCACAATTGTCCTCATCAGGATCCAGCTCAGCCAGAAGAGTCATAATCAGCTTGCGGAAATTATCGCTGTTGGCAGCCATAGCATCCATAACCTCCTGATGTGTCAGCTTGGTTTCAGAAATCCCCGCAGCCATATTAGTGACCATGGAAATGGTGGCATAGCACATTTCTGCCTCCTGAGCCAAAGTAACCTCTGGTACATTGGTCATACCAGCCAAATCGCCACCCAGCATAGCAAACATCTTTATCTCCGCTGGAGTTTCATAGCGAGGGCCATTGGTGCACACATAGGTGCCACCATTAATCACATGAATACCCAATCTCTTGCCAATCTCCGTAATCTGCTTTCTCAGCTCTGGGCAATATGGATCTGTAACGTCCACATGAACTACCCCACGCTCACCACCTTCGTAGAAGGTGCAGACTCTATCTCTGGTAAAATCCAGGAACTGATTTGGCAGGACAAAATCTCCCAACTGCATGGCTTTATTCAAGGAACCAACAGCAGTAGTGGAAATAATTTTACGTACCCCCAGCTTTTTCAAGGCATAAATATTGGCTCTGTAATTAATCTTGTGAGGTGCAATAGAGTGATGGCTGCCGTGACGAGCCAAAAAAGCCACTTCCTTACCGGCATAGGTGCCGATCTGCAAAGACACCTCACCATAAGGAGTCTCTACAACCTCCTGTCTTACATTCTCCAGCATATCCGGATCATAAACACCAGAACCACCAATAACTGCTATCTTTACCATAAAAATCCCCTTTCCTAACGCTGGTACATGATTAATATAAAATACCTCTCTACGTTACTCTAATAAGTAAATTTTATCAAAACAGTGCATATATTGCAAACTTCCACCACAGAACAATTCTATTATCATTCAGTTCTACTCATAGAAACATACCATATTTTTTCCTTGCCACATCGCAAATTGCCATTAAAGCATAATAATTTACTCGATTAGGATAATGTACTGCTGGATGATAATAGTTAATCACCAATGTGTCTTTCCATATTGCCAACATATTATTCCAAGCATCATCATCCTGCAGTTCTTCTCCTAATACAAGTTTCAACAAGCTGAGATTATTTCCACATACAATGATATCAGGTTGTATAATTTCCAATTCGTGCTTGATTTCTATCTTGTCTTCAACAGCGTACTTTTTCAAATCTTCATATTCTGAGCCAATGCCACCATTACTCTTTTTCACATTGACCACAGCAATACAGTCAATTATTTCCTTTTCCTTAGAGCGTAAAACCTCATCATCATACTCACAAATGTTTCCGTCAAATGCATTATGTATTGCCTGTGTCCATATTGCCACTTTTCTCCACATCGTCCATGGATGTTCACAGTCATGTAAATCTTTCACTAAATTATAACCATTTTCATTAGATGTATATGCTTCCTTTAAGAAATAACATACTCTTGGTGTGTGCTGTGCTTCCCATTTTTCTTCGCACACTATGCCATCCCTGATAAAACGCTTATAACCATTGTTCATGTGTTTTTCTTGCCAATAATCCATTAAAAGTTTTATTTCTATCTCTCTACTCATAATAGCCTCCTTAGCTGTTTATTCGATGCTTCCAGATATATCTCATGCATTTAATATACAAACTACCTCTATATGCACAAACTATTCCATGCCAAAATTTTTACCATGTTCTATACTCCAAAGCAAAAATGTCTTTGCCCTACATATAATTATATACTTTTAACATATTCGCCATTTGTTTGGGATTTCCTGCCAATATAGTAAAAATTGACAAAATCTGTACTTAATATAACATAAGTTTTATTGCAAAATGCTTCATGTAACTCGTCAAGGATTTTATAAATATCTAGTTAATGGGGATCGTTCGTGGAAGTATCAGGCTCTAGCTATGGCTATGAAGAATTAGGATGTATCAGGCATTGTGTCTCAGAAGTCCTGAAGGGATTAATATTCCCAGTAAGCGCACTGTATATAGGGTAATGAAACGAATAGGATTAAGCCATCGTCCTAACCATAAGCCTCATGAAATTACTAAAACTGATCGTAGAGCCTATAAATCAGAGGGCCTTTTAAAACGAAATTTTCAGTCTGTAACACCTCTTAGGAAATATGTTACTACCACAAAATCGGAACTCGCTCAAAAATGCTATCGTAATCATCCATGTTATCACGCTTGAATTCAATCTCCTGGCATAAAGCAATATCGTTCATCTCAACAGTACTGAGTCATTCTTCTCCAGCCAGTTAAGAACTTCTTTTGTGTACGTAACCTTGGCATAATCTCAAAGATATCAACACTGATAGCATCTGCCAACATCAGTGCCATCTTAGCTATCACGCCATACTCTAAAAATATACTACAAACTTTCTGCTCATAATGCTTATCCTAGCTACCTTGATTCAATTTTTATTAACTCGCGATCTTTCGTTGTTTTTTCATCCTATTTATACTATTCCACCTTCATATGCAGATCGTATTTTTCCTCAATCGCATAATCGGCTGCAGCATCGAAAACTTGTTATGCTCATCAGTGTCAGCTTGATCCGCCATCTGTCAAGCAGCAGAAGCATTTCCGGAGCATTCAGTATTCTTATCTAAGATTGCCGACTTCAGCGTAGATATGGTCAACAACGCTGCTTTGCATCATTTTCGTAGTAAATACCTTTGCACAGCCGTTCCATTCGCTATAATAAATATTGATTGCAATTACTATGGCTTATTCTTCTAATTTACCTTCTAGATTTTTTAGATTATCGTTCAACATTGCTAACACTGACTCTAAGGATGTATTGTTTATTTCAGCAATATACTTAGGTACGGTCTCATCCCATGGATAGTATGGACGATTTTTTAGCATCACGAACGGGGCATCTGTTTCTGGTAGAATTCGATTTCGTGGGATTCTGTTGATAATATTTTGTCCATGTTTACTTTCGCACATTTTAGGATTCACACTAAACCAACAGCCAAGCTCAATTGCCCACTCGACTTCCTTAATATTTCCCATGAACCAATGAAGAACAGGTTTATAATTTTTTTTTGTGCGTTCAATAGAGGTCAGAACTTGCTTTGTTGCTCCCCTAGAATGAATACTAATTATGTGGCCTGGTTCTTTTTCAGCTTCAATCAATGCTTCTCTAAAGAAAGTAGTTTGGATGTCTAAAGAATCACGAAAGCGTCGTGAGCCTTCAATTCCAATTTCTCCAATATATCTGCAATTCTTGACTGTTTGCATAAATAAAGTCCACTCGTTTTGTCGCAGAGCCACTAACTCTGGATGGAAGCCTACAGCTACACGAACTTTTTCTGAATCAGAAAAATATTGTGATGTTTTTATATAGGCTCTTGGACTTGTTGTCACTGCAAGTACATCTGCCTTTTTCGATTTCACCTCATCAAACATTTTCAGCGGATTAGGATATAAATCCAAATGGCAATGATAATCGATCATACTACCTCTCCTATTCTTAGAAGATCACGTATCTCGCATAACCCTCGTTCAAATACCTCTGCATATTTTTTACGCTTCTCTCCATTTACAAAACTTAGTTCTCCCTTAATGAGACTTTCAATTCCATGTTTTTCGTATTGAGTCACACCTAAAGCCGCAGCAGCAACATCCCTTGATGTAGTCGTCTTAAGATTTTCTATACAATAACCACCTTCAGTTTCATCTGACATGTGAGCCTTCATAAAAGACGCTCGACGTACTAGGCATGGTATGCAAACTCCACAGTGCCTATAGCCATGTCTTGTATATTTTCCACAACTTGTTGTTCCCATAATCAAAGATTTCATAAGACTTTGATTTTTACATTCAAGTAATACTTCTCCTTTGGTTTTGTACTGATAAGGAAGTACAAGATCAACATTAAACCCCATTTCATCCCATATTTCCTGTAACGCTTTCATGTAAATAGGGTGAGTTGTCTTAGTACTTAAACTTCCGCTACGAAGGATATTCAAAGGAATGTTAAGACTAATGAATCCATTTTCCGGAACATATATCGTCTTTTTAGCTTGTTTGTTTGTTGAAACTCCAAACGAAGCCATCAAGGCAAAAGCAAAGAATACAATTGAACGTGCCCTAGTGGTATTCTCTGATATCCCGTGTTTGCTTATATAGCAACTCCACTGACATAGATTATCTTCACCCAATGCATTCGCATATTGCCTTTGATGCACAGCATCACCACGCACCGTTTGCGCAACAAATAAAGGTTTTTCCCCAACCTCGCAGAGATCAATTCCTCCGACCAAACTATCCATTCCACCCGATAATAAACAAACACAATTCTTATCTTTACCCTCTTTGAAGTTACCTACGTCAATATTTTCTGGAAGCTGTGTAAACGTTAGTCTCCAGAAATCTCCGCTCAGGAAGCGAAGCATTTTTTCCAGTTTTTCTTTGACCTTATCCCATTCTTCAACATTTTGTAGTGGAATTTCTAATTCAATTTTTCTTGTCCATCCATCTGGACTGTATCTCCTGAGAATCGCCTTGTCTGCTGCGACAACTGACATTGCAATCATCACAAAATCAAGAGCTTTATTTGACGGTGTGATTTTTGACCTCTTTAACTCTTTAAAAAAGCTATTACCAACATATCCAACATTATCATGTCTCTCTGCGGGAATAGAGAATAATTCAAAATACCAAGTACTCTCGTCATATTCTTCTGGCAGGCACTGTTTTGTGTAACATACAACTTTACTCATACTTCCTCCTCGTATACCTCGAATGTCGCCCGGATGGTATCCTGGATCAGCTTTTGAACATTTATGGACTTTGATTCTGTACCTCTTATTTTATTAAATTGAACAGCCACTTCTGCCTGAATAAAGTCTTTCATATCATTCAACCTTATTATCCTATCCGGATAAGGTATATCAGCTTTCTCAAATGACTGACCAATATCCATCTGCACGCGATTAAATATCTCGTTTCCTATGTATGAACTGGTTAATTCCCACATTTGATCGTCCGAAAGATTTTCAAAGTCAACATCAGGATATTTTTCTAGGTATTCGCTCAGTGATGCCATTGCAGAATTTTTTATAGAGATTTCGTCAATACTTCCGCCGAGCGGACATATATGTTCAACAATAGTACTAATAATTTTCTGTGCATCTGCACCCTGAGACTTCAGATCAGATAACACTTTTCCAAGAGCAAACTCTGGATTATCCCTTAGCGAGCGAAATACGTCATAAAAATTTGAACCAGCTTTTGAAGATGCTCTCATCCGTTGGGAAAGAGACTTAGCACCACCCATTCCCGTCTTTGCGTAATACCCTAATCCTTTTCGAAGGGAATCTCTCAATCCTGAGCGTACATATTCCCCTAGATTGCGTCTAGCGCTAGCGAATCTTCTTCTCGGGGCAACTACCGAGTCTTTCGGTTCTTCAGCAGACACAATATTCTCTTGACTGTCCTTCTCGGATTGTGTCATTTCATGTTGATTTTGTTCATCAATGTCAATATCGTCCAACCAAGGCGGGTCTAGCGCGACACCTGAACAAGGACCATTGCTCGATGCTGATGTTCCCATTGTTTACCTCCGTTTTAATATTTTCTTTGCATCACTTGGTGTGTTGCAATCTTCTGCCCACTGAACAACAAGTTCTTTTGCCCAAGGTTTTTCTATTATTGCTGTAACTAAAGCTGGTTTTCTTGCAACACAAGGAAGAGATGTAAGTTCCACTACTAATTGGCTGCCAAGGTCAGGATAAGCTTCAATTATATGAAGTACTCTGCCTAATGAGTCATTAGTCCATTGTTCACTGCGTCCCATTCGCAGCAACCTTTGCAGTATTGCTTCAGACTCTTCCAGCCCCAGTTGAGATATTCTTTCAACAAGATCTTGTTTTATAAGAATTCCCCTATTTGCTTGAAGTGCCTTAAAAATTTCTTCTCCTGCAGGAGATATTTTGTCATAGCTCGCCAAAGTAATTGACTTATCTCGACTTAAATATAGTAACGGTCTTAAGTCATAATCACTTAGTCTTGGACTGAGTAATAGCCATTCTCTTATAAACTCATCGTTCCATTTGGCATCAGGCGCATGATATTCTTTTTCTTTCTCTAAATCCGACTCAAGGTTCTTAATTATGTCTGGTTTACCATTCGTCGTCTTGGATACTACCTCAGCAAGATAGTCAAAAGCACCCTGACTTGCACATCTTTCAAATAATAACATTTTGACTAATACACCCAAATCAACAGTGATTCCGTTTAGATTAGCAACCTTCTTACGAATTACCAGTGCATTTAGAAACCTTTTTATTAGCCTTGGGTTGCCTTTAATTTTGTTTGAATACACCAAGATGCCTGCAAGCTGCTCTGAAATAGAAACATATTCCTCCATCGCTTGCCGTTCCTGCTTGCTATCTATTTTCTTTTGAATCTCCGACAGAGAAACACCCTTTTCCCAAGCCTTTGACAATGCATCTTCCAAGTGTTTCTGTAACTTTTCCTGTGTTTCTTTTTGTATTATTCCTTTACGTACTTCCATCTCAAGGAATAAAAGGTACATATACGCTTTGACTTCTGGAATTCCTAACCTCGGAACGGTGATTGGAACCTGAATCAATTTATCAAAATAGCTTGTGACCAAGTCGTCTGAGAGATCAACATTACCAAAATGTACACGAACACCATTGCGAATCATCTGTTCATCGGCTGCAATAATGAACGCCGTCCTCTTTACGAACAAAAGCAAGCGCATTGCTTCAAGTGTGGATACTGCAGTTTCTGGCAGACAGCGATCCAAATCATCAACAAGCACTACCAGCTTGATGTCTAGCTTCTCAAGTATTTCTACAAAATCCAATCGTAATTCTTCAATCTGCTGTGTTATTGATTTTGTTTCCTTATCCTTTAAGATATCCTCAAATCCAGAAAAAACATTTTCCAAACTTGCTGATATGGCTTTGGTATTTTCATTCTTGTTTTCTTGATCCTCAATACTGTCCTTGACAGAGAAAAATAAAGTTGCAAGTGCACCCGCAGGCATAACTCCTGGAAGCAATCCGGCAAAAAGGGGCAGCGTAAGTTTTGAGACCTTAAACCAGTCCACTCTTTTAGCAAACGTCTTAAAACGAGTCCACAAATTATTATCATTTTCCTTTATTTTGCGTTTTTTCATTTCTTCAGACAGTCTTTTAGTAATTGCCTGAAGCAGAGATGCTTTTGCATCATCATACCCCTGATACAGCCACGCATTAAATTCCAAAAACAAATATTTCTGTTTTCCATCGTCCTTTTTTTCGAGCTCTTTGCCTATCATTTTGACCATTGAGGATTTTCCTGAACCCCAATTGCCAGATACACCAATGGAAATGGGATTATAACCTGATTCTATAATAAGATCTGCTACAGTTATGGTAACAACAGAAAAATGCAAATAATCATTCGTGGTTTCAATATCATTCCACATATCAATAATCTCCTTCCATTAATCTATATATGTACTCACCACCCTCGCCAGATCTGTGCCATCTTTTCACTCTTATCCAGCACTTCTGCACCCTTATCCAAATCCTCGGTTTCAGGCAGAATAGTCTCATATTTGATGGTAAAAGGATTCTGATGCGGCATGGTGTTGATATGTTCTAATATTATCAATATTAGTTTACACTTTTTCTCAAGGACATCTAAACTTATGCTATTTCTTCATGATCAGTATAATATTTTCTTCTCTTAACCAATGGTGGTAAACCACCATTAGTAGAGCAAATACGGCGATTATTCCAATAGCTCATGAAATATCTCCATATTTTTATCTTGAGCTCTTCCTTTGTAAGTTTTCGGGTATCGTAACGTCCATAAAATAATTCAGATTTCATGCGAGCCCACATGCTTTCACAGCGAGCATTATCATGGCAGCGACCACCATCACTGTTCATACTTTGAATAACATTATATTTAGCGATAGTGTCGCGATAAATCTGGCTGGTGTATTGTGAACCTCTATCAGAGTGGATAATAGCACCTTTGAGGTCAGGATAAGCCATCATGGCATTATCCAATGTATCAACACATAAGGTTGCCTGCATATTTGCACCTATAGATAATCCTAAAACTGCTGAATCAAAGCAGTCAAAAATAGCAGAAACATACAATTTGCCATCACTAGCCTTAATCTCAGTTATATCTGTAACGCATTTCCTAAGAGGTGTTATAGACTGAAAATTTCGCTTTAAAAGATCCTCTGATTTATAGGCTCTATGATCAGCTTTAGTAATTCCATGAGGCTTATGGTTAGGACGATGGCTTAATCCTATTCGTTCCATTACCCTGTATACAGTGCGCTCACTGGGAATATTAATTCCTTCAGGACTTCTGAGACACAATGCCTGATACATCCTAATTCTTCCGTAACTGTCATTATATTCATCTTCATAGTGAATATCCAGCATAGCCGCAGCTAGATCTTGATACTTCCACGGACGATCCCTATTGACTAGATATTTATAAAATCCTTGACGAGTTACCTGAAGCATTTTGCAATAAAAACTTATGTTACCTGTAATTGAGCCGTCTGCGGTTTTAATAGCAATAAATTTCATTCTTTCGTTTTTGCTGACTTCAGACGGCTCGCTGCGAAAAAAGCGCTGGCTTCCTCTAGAAAATCATTCTCTTTTTTCAGATGCCGTATTTCTTTTTCCTGCACTTTGACCTGCTGACGAAGCTGTATAAGTTCTTCATTTAGTGTCATTGCAGATTTAGGTGTATGCATACCTTCACCTAAATCAAGTCGCCCTAAGCGAACCATTCTAATCCAGGTATATACGGTACTTCTAGGTATACCTAACTCTGTCGCATCCTTTGCTTGGCCAATTTCGTTAGCGAGTTTTACTGCTTGAATTTTATATTCTAGATCATATACTTTTCCAGCTGACATTTTTTCGTCCTCTTTATGCTCATAAGTATATATTAATTCCTTGAGAGCAAGGTGACAACTTTATTTATACAATATCAGAGAAATATTTTTTAGTTTGTTACATCACGCCAAAAGTACAAAAAAATCTGATAGCTTTATCAATAGCTTGAAATCTCTAATTAGAACTATGAGTATATCTGCTTAAAAGTTGCAAAGTGCTGGCACGTTTTTGTATTTTATATCAATATTCGCTATTTATCCTGCTATTCCTGCTATCAAACTAAAATTTTTCTTGCAATATTTCTCGTTGCCTATAATATTTTCCTATGCTGCAATTAAGACGAAAACATATTTTCTTATGGAGTATGTGGCAAATTGATTACTATCATGTTATTAGTCCCAATTTGCTACTACGCTTTATAAGCCCCTTAACTCGTTGTAATGATGTGAAAGGAAAATTTGTATGGGTGTATACGCTAATTACTCACTTAAGTCATGGAATGAACTTACTTTTAACGTATAAGATTATATCAAGTAATATTTGATGTTGATTCGCTAAAAGCAGGACAAAGCTACACCTTACTAAAGAAATGCATTATTATTTTTCTCTATCCTTTCAAATTTCTCAATGAGAAGCGCAGTTTATACACCTCTAACACATACTGCCTACAGGACAAGTCATTACCGCTCCCTGATGAAACTACCAAAATCATACTATCAAGTGCAGGCAATAGAACACTAGATACACCAACAGCCCTTATACCCGTACTAGATTTTATGAATGGAAATTCTGCTAGCAGCAGATTTACAAAAGCTATTGATGAAGCAAGCAAATTCGCAAAAGCAGCCCACCATATATTGGAGGCTGTTTTTTTGCAATAGGCTGACCACATTATATCCGCTTTTTGATAATTCCCCAGGCATCTGTGGCAAAAAAGCAGCCATCAGCCTCCTGCTCCATTTCCAAATACCTATCATATGGAATACTGAAACTCAACATTTCCTTGCCTATAACCTTACGGGCTGATGGATCTGTCAAACCGATATAGCAATCCTTGGCTCCAATGGCCTGAGCATACATAGGATAAAGCACAGATTGTCCACAGCCAGAGGCAAATCTTATCTGCACATTATCCTGAGTTTCCATGTCATAGTTAGCCAGAGTAACTAAACCTGATAGCTGGTCAGCATTTACCAAAAAGATAATGCACTCCGGCTTCTCATCTTCCTCCACCAAGGCCAAGGGCTTAAACACCAGCCACTTCCCAGCTTTTACTCGGGGAATAGTGTCTGTAAATATCCTAGCCAGCTCTGGCGACTTTTTATAGAATTCACTATGAGGCACCTGCTCACTTCCTGTGGAAAGAAAATACTCTATCCAGCCATGAGTGTAGCCCTGAAAGCCAAGACCTGCTTTTCCCCCCTGACAAACCGTAGTCTCATTGGAAGCACAGGCCACCTTTCCCTGGGATGCAGCCTTTATAAGAGCTATAACGCAACCCCATTTCCCCTCCTGAAAATGTATGGCTCCAGTCGGCATCTCCTCCGCCCAAAGCACCGCCACAGGACAATTTTGCAAAGAAATATGTTTAGCCATCCTACTTTCCATGATATTCCCCTCCATTTTCACTTTTCACACGCACGTTTTATACCATATACATTCGCCATTTATTTGATTATTCCTGCCAAAAGGCTAAATTTTTCTAAATTCAGGAGCAAATTCTTTAACCTGAATTATTCATATAAATATTATTGAACGCGCTGGCCAAGGACGAAACATTTTTAGAATGATATTTTAGTGTCATGCCCCTCCGGCTGTTGTCGAATCATCAAGGCTTATCGATATTGCCAATCCACAATAATTCTACTATCCTCGTAGAAAATAAGTCATTTTAAACAGTGCCAAAGCAGAAAGACGCAATGAATACACTAACGAGCGGTATGGGAGTACCCTGCACAGGTACTCTTCGCGCCTCGGTACTTAGCGAT
>ERZ1027239.678-NODE-678-length-12243-cov-6.178782_pt1 | contig 12243 bp, 8 predicted proteins | sample MGYA00519476_ERZ1027239 | MGnify/ENA primary metagenome ERZ1027239 (study PRJEB26926, sample SAMN06164636) | human gut metagenome | biome: ENVO:00009003; feature: ENVO:2100002; material: ENVO:00002003 | host: Homo sapiens | place: USA | collected 2012 ... | reverse complement strand
GTGGGCTCGGAGATGTGTATAAGAGACAGGTGTAGGGGCGCGGGGTGTAGTTGCGCGTCCACTTGGCGTAGAGGGTGATGTTCCCGGTCACGGGAGCAGCAAAGTCGTACTTGTTGGTGAGCTTCTCCTCGGTGTACCAGCCAGCGAAGGTGTAGCCGCTCTTGGTGGGATCGGCGGGCTTGTTAGCCGTTTCGTTGTACTTAACGGTCTGAGAAGGAACCGTGCTGCCGCCGTTGGACTCGTAGGTGACGGTGTAATCTTTGGCAGTGAAGGTAACATCGACCGTGACATCGCTATCGGACATGCTGCCGGAGACAGTAAGCTTGTCAGCGGTGTAGCCGGTGATTAGGGGGCTGGCAACGCTGTAGGAGCTGCCATACGTGAGGGACTCGGTGTGAGTCGGCTTAGCCTCAGTGCCATCGGCGTATTTGTAGTTGATGGTCAGATTGTACTTCTGCAATGTGACTTTACCGGCGGGGATGGGGAAGTCGATGGTGACATCCTCGTCATTGCTACCCTTGACCGTCAGGGTCGTGGGACCGTTGAGGGGGGTAGTAGCCATCGTACTGCTCGGCATCGACTGCCGTGGGGTCGATCTTGACGGTGTAGGTCTTGGTGTAGGTGTAAGTGGTAACGCCGCCCTCGCCCGGCTCGCCGGTAGCACCGGTCGAATTCCGGTTTCCTTCGAAATCACCGCTGATGCAGGTCACGCCGTCAGGCAGCGAGTCGTGGACCGTGCCGCTGGAAAGACCGGAGGTGATGCTTGAGGAGATCGCGTCGAAAGCGTCCTTCAACCCGGAGAAGTCATTAGCAGAGTAGGTCTTGTTGAGGGCGATATAGGTGTTCAGATATTCGAAGAGACTGATATATGCACCTGTGTTAGGATTCTTCACTTCCTCGTTGGCAGCACCAAAGCAGATGGAGTAGAGCGTAGTTCCACTATTGCAAATAGATGCAGCTGTATTCGCGGCTGCCTCGAAGACCTCCTTAGTACATGAGTTGCCGAAACCTCCAACGGTGGGGGGGCCAAAAATATCCTTCGTCATATAGTACGTCGGCTCACCGTCGGTCAGAGCGATAATGTTCTTGGAGTCAATCTCCTGAACATTAGATTTTGCAAATAACAGGTTTGCGTTTTGCAGACCGTCATCCAGATTGGTGCCGCCGTTGGGTTTCAGGTCGTTGATGGCGGTCAGAATAGCGGTATAACCCGCCTCGGTGGAAACATCCTGCCAGCCCGCGTCTGCTACTGTTGCGTTTGTATTGAAATCGACCAGCGCAACATAGCGGCCGGTGCCGCCGACCTCGTCGGCCAGCACGTTCAGCGGCAGCATCGACAGGGCCATGATGAGCACCAGGACCCACGAAAGCAGCCGCTTTCCTGTTTTCTTCCCATACATAAAAAAATCCTCCTTCTTCTGCCTGTACGGCGCGAAGAAGGGGGAGACGATCTGCATTTGGCAACCGGCCGCCGTGCGGCGCGAGCGCCGTTTAAATCCGTGGCTTTGCGATACAGACTTTCGCCTGCTGTGCCTTTTTCTGTACAGTTGCTCTTCTGCGAGCCGCACAGATATTTGCGTTTGCCAATATTTTATGTTCGCAGTATACCAGATTTGCCCAAAACGCAAGGCGATTTTCAAAAAATATATAAGATATTAACAGAACGAATACCGCGCAGAAAAAACGGCGGCAGAGAATATCTGCCGCCGTCTTTCGACGAATTGTGAGGGTTTACGCCACCGCGGACACGGCGAGCGTGTCGCTCTGCTGGGAGTAGGTCAGGGGGGAGACGCAGCCGGCGAAGGTGGTCTCGTTGATGACGCGCTTGGTGACGGCATAGGTCATGTCGATCTGGTACCAGTTGCCGCTGACGTTGACCTTGTTCCAGGCGTGGTAGCTGCTGCCGGCGTAGCCCTTGGTGAGGGTGCAGGGGATGTCTTGGCTGCGGCACATGGCGGCGAAGAGGGACGCGAGGTCGTAGCAGATCCCCTTGTTGCTGTTCAGGGTGGCAGCGGTGTCGGGGATGTACTTGCTGACCTTGCCGGAGGTGATGTCGTTAGCGAGCTTGGTGTCGTAGGTGTAGTGACCGGCGATGTAGTTGTAGATCGCGGTGACCTTGTCCATGTCGGTCTTGGCGTCCTTGCAGAGCTCAGCGGCCTTCTTGCACACATCGTCGCCGGAGGTGAACTGCACGTCGGTCGTGGCGATGAGGTAAGGGGCGTAGGCGTTCACAACCGTGAACATGGACATGACAAGAAGCACTGCGAGCATAGCGCAGGCATGACGAAACAGCCGTTTCATACGGCGATCTCCTTTCGGTAGCTGGCTGCCAGCCCTGTTCCCAGGGGTAAGGCCCTATAGCTTTGCGTCGCCGGTTTTCACCGGGTTTGCTATTATCGTTTGAGATGCGGTCGAAGCGGCTGCACCTACTCTTTTTTTGCAGCTCACACTATAATACGCGTTCTTAACGTTTGCCAACAGAGAATTTGACCTTTTTTCGACAAAAAAGCAGACAAAAGGAGCGCGGAAACCGCGCTCCTTTTGATGTTTTTGCAATTTTCGGGCAAAATCACACGCTGAGCCAGTCGTCGAGGATAAGACCCTCGTTGTGCTTGGTGAGAAAGCCCACGCTCCACTCGCCGCCGAAGGCGATGAGCTTGCGGCCCTTGAAGTCCTCGAGCACGCGGGAGCCCGAGCAGAGCATCAGGTCCTTCACGTCGCATGGGCACTCGCGGATCAGGCGCAGGTGCTCGTAGGGAAGGCCGCTCATGCGCAGGTCAACGCCGTACTCGTTTTTCATACGGTACTCGAACACGTCGAACTGCAGCGCGCCGACCACGCCGACGACCACGTCCTCAAAGCCGCTGTCGGGGATTTTGAAGATCTGGATGGCGCCCTCCTGCGCGATCTGCTCCACGCCCTTGACGAACTGCTTGCGCTTCATCGTGTCCTTGGGCGAGACGAGCATGAAGTGCTCGGGCTCGAACGTCGGGATGCCGGAGAAGCGGAATTTCCTGCCGGGCATCGTGATCGTGTCGCCGATCGAGAAGATGCCGGGGTCGAACACGCCGATGATGTCGCCCGCATAGGCCTCGTCCACGATCTCGCGCTCGGCAGCCATCATCGTCTGCGGCTGGGAAAGGCGCATCTTGCGCCCGGACTGCATGTGGAAATACTCGCTGTCGCGCTCGAACTTGCCCGAGCAGATGCGCATGAAGGCAAGACGGTCGCGGTGCGCCTTATTCATGTTGGCCTGGATCTTGAAGACGAAGGCGGAAAAATCGGGGGAGTAAACGTCCACCTCGCCGGAGTCGCTCACGCGCGGCAGCGGCGGCGTGGTCATCTCAAGGAAGGCGTTCAGAAACGGCTCAACGCCGAAGTTCGTGAGCGCGCTGCCGAAGAACACGGGGGAGAGCTTACCGTGGCGCACGGCGTCGAGGTCAAAGTCACGGCCCGCGCCGAGCAACTCGACCTCTTCGGCGAGTGTGTCGCGGCGGGCCTGACCGATCAGGTCGACGAGCGCGGGATCGTCGAGCTCGATTTCCGTGATGCCCGCCTTTTTGGCGTGGCCCGCGTCGGTGAAGTGCAGGATGCAGCGCTTATCGCGGTCGTACACACCGGCAAACTCCTTGCCGCAGCCGATCGGCCAGTTGACGGGATAGGTGTCGATGCCCAGCTCGCGCTCGACCTCCTCGCAGAGCTCGAGCGGGTCGCGCGTCTCGCGGTCCATCTTATTGATAAAGGTAAAGATGGGGATATTGCGCAGGGCGCAGACCTTGAAGAGCTTGCGCGTCTGCGGCTCGACGCCCTTTGCGCCGTCAATGACCATGACGGCGCTGTCCGCGGCCATCAGCGTGCGGTAGGTGTCCTCGGAGAAGTCCTGATGTCCCGGCGTGTCGAGGATGTTAATGCAGTAGCCGCCGTGCTGGAACTGCATGACCGACGACGTGACCGAAATGCCGCGCTGCTTTTCGATTTCCATCCAGTCGGATTTTGCCGCGCGCTCGCGCTTGCCCTTGACTTCACCCGCCTGCGCGATGGCTCCGCCGTAAAGCAGAAACTTTTCCGTCAGCGTGGTTTTACCGGCGTCCGGGTGCGAAATGATCGCAAACGTCCGGCGGCGGGAGATCTCTTCCTGTAAAGTGGCCATGACTGCCTCCTGAAAAATACGATTTACCGGGCAAGTGTATCACAGCCCCCCGCATTTTGCAACAGAATCCTAAAATCTATGCTTGACAAAGCGAAAAATGTCTGGTATAGTACATCTTGTTCCGCGGGCGTAGCTCATCTGGTAGAGCGCCACCTTGCCAAGGTGGAGGTAGCGAGTTCGAGCCTCGTCGCCCGCTCCAAAAAATAAAGGCATGACGTAAGTCATGCCTTTATTTTTTGGAAATGAAGCGGGCAGAGGGTCGAACAGGGCGCGAGCGAAGCGAGAAAACGCCCCGGTGGGGCATTTGTCGCCCGCTGTGCGTGTCGCGGCACGGCAGTGCTGCGAGCGAGCCTCGTCGCCCGCTCCAAAAAAGAGGTCACAACGTAAGTTGTGACCTCTTTTTTGGATTCCGGCAGGAAATTAAAATGCTCGGGCGAAGTGAATTCGCCCTCCGCCAAGGTTTTGCTGCGCAAAACGCTTGTACGGCGCAAAAGCGTTGTTTTTTGCTTCAGTAGGCCAAATAGATACGGGACATCCGAACTGGGTGTCCTGTTTTTTATAAGAACGTTCCCTGTCAATGATTGAAAACAGGTTTTTAATTTGCTATGATACCTTCACACTTTCCATAGGGGGATAATTTGTGAAAAAAAGATTTGCTATATGCAGCATAATAGTTTTGCTGCTGCTTTTGTCAGCCTGCGGCGCACCGCAGACGTTGGACTTTTCCTACGCTCCGGAAGGAGAAGAACTTTCTTCTTTGATGGTGGAGACTTCACAAACTCACCGCGCAGAACTGGAGCACGTTCCCTCTGCGGCTGATTTTGCCGATGCGATTTCGGATGACCCCGCCTCGGCAGGGCTGCTGAGCGAGAGCGAGGTGGAGAGCCTTTTACGAGGTCATGCCGCGATGGAGACGGTGTCGAAGGAACAGTCGCAGTCTGATGTTTCCCTGCTGTTCCGCACGCTGCAAAGCGCTTACGGCGCTTACGAATACTTTGGGCAGGAAAAGTTTGACGCAGCGGAGGACGCTGTGACACAATGGCTTTCCTCACAGGATGATGAGATTAAAGTTTCTGCGCTGGGAGAAAAACTGCAGGAATCTCTCGCATTCATGCTTGCGCACGACGCGCATGCCGTGATTTATGAACCGGCGGCGGAAGAGATCGAAGCGCAGGTGCGATATGAATACTTCTTTGCCGACGGCTTCTATTTTTCAAAGGATGTCAACGGCAGCTATTATATGGTGAATGACGGGGAGAGGTGGACATTGAGTAGCTTCTCCGATGAACATGTCAGCGTGCAGCCGACGCTTCTGCAAGACGGACGCATTGTTTATCAGCCGACGCTTTTTGCGCTGCGGAAGGACGCTGTGCAGAGCAGTGTCACACTGAAAAATTCTTCTGGAAAAGCGAAAATCTATCGCCTTGACTGGACGGAGAGTCAGCCGCTTGATGTTGACCTCGGCACGCTGGATTACCGCCTGATACAGGAAGACGGTCTTACCTATGTTTCCCTCCGCAGCTTTGTTTCCGGCACATATGATAATATGCTTGCACGCTATGCTCGGGAAGGGGCAAAAGCACGCGGGAGCAAAGCGGTGATCTATGACCTGCGCGGCAATGTTGGCGGCTCGGACAGTTGGCCGAGAAAGTGGATACAGAGTTTCCTCGGAACGCAGAACAGTATTGAGACCTCCATGCTGTATGCGCAGAAAAACAGCGCCCTTTTTGCTGCGGAAAACAGCGAGAGTCTGCTGCCGGAAGATGAGGGAACTTGCTTTGCCCGTGAAGTCCACGGGACCTGGTATGAAAATGATATTCCGATCATCGTGTTGGTTGACGATCATTGCGGCTCGTCCGGCGAGGGCGCGGTACAGCTTTTGAAAACGCTTGACAATGTGCTCATTGTCGGCAGCAACACGGCGGGATACCAGCTCTGCGGAAATATCAGCACCTTTACATTGCCATATACCAGCATCGGTGTGCGCTTTGGGTCAACGCTTTTCCTCTATGGGGACGGAGAAAATGTCGATCATAGGGGCTATGCTCCGGATGTCTGGTGTGATCCGCAGGATGCGCTTGCTTCAGTGCTGGCACTGCTGAAAGAACAGGGGGTCGTCAGTGCAGATGCTTGCGAAACCGTGAGAGAAAAAATAGTGAAATGATGAATTTTTCGCTCATACAGGCAGAGCGGCAGCGGGTAATAGAAGCAACTCAAATCGTATAGCACCCACACTTGGCAGGCATTCGATTCCGCAGGCTGCGCAGATCTTCAAACTGCAAACTGCCAATGTCGGGGTCGAGGGGAGCTCCCCTCGCGTTCGCTTGGGGGGTACAAGGGGGCATTCTCTCACGCGAGAGAATGCCCCCCTCTTCTGCGCGGCCACAGGGGGGAGAACCTCAGCGTCCCCCTTGCGCAGCAAGCCCCTTTCATGCTATGATATTTTCACAGAAAAAGAGAAAGTGAGGAGATCATCATGACTCTCGATGAAGCGATCAAGTCCCTGATGGCTTTGCAGGCCAAGCTCGCGGCCTACGGCCACGCGATGGGCCTGCTCTTTTACGACGGCGCGACCACCGCGCCCAAGGGCACGGCGGCGAACCGCGGCCAGACCATGAGTATTTTGAGCGAGGAGCACTACAAGCTTACGACTGGCGGGGAGACCGTCGCGCTGCTCGAATTCCTCGACGCGCACAAGTCCGGGCTCAACGAAAAGCAGCAGCGCATGGTGTTTTTGCTCATCAAGGACATCCGCAGCATGCAGAAGATCCCGATGGACGAGTACGTCGCCTACCAGCAGCTGCTTGTCGAGGCCGACGATGTCTGGCACCGCGCGAAGGAGACGAGCGACTTTGCTCTCTTCGAGCCCGTGCTTGAGAAAATTTTCGAGACCAACATCCGCTTCGCACACTACTGCGCACCGGAAAAGGACCCCTATGACTACTGGCTCAGCGAGTATGAGGATGGGCTGACGATGGCGCAGTGCGACGAATTCTTTGCGACGCTGCGCGAGCACATCGTGCCGCTCCTGAAAAAAATCAAAGAAAAGCCGCAGGTCGACGATGCGATGCTGCACGGCCATTTTCCCGAGGAGAAGCAGGCGCAGCTTTCCGACTACCTGATGCGCACGATGGGCCTCGATTTGGACCATGTCGGCCTGTCCACGACCGAGCATCCGTTTACGACGTCGCTCGGTTCGCACTTTGACGAGCGCATCACGACGCACTATTTGGAGGAGAATTTTGCCTCATCGATGTTCTCCGTTATCCACGAGGGCGGCCACGCGCTCTATGACACCGGCAGCGCGGATGATCTCGCCTATACGGTGCTCGACGGCGGTGTCTCCATGGGCATCCACGAGAGCCAGAGCCGTTTCTATGAAAATCTGCTCGGCCGCTCGCGCGCCTTCACGGGCTTCGTGTTCCCGAAGCTCTGCGAGTTGTTCCCCGAGCTGAGCGGCCACACGGCGGAGGAATTCTACCGCGCCATCAATAAGGCGGAGCCGTCCCTCATCCGCACCGAGGCCGACGAGGTCACCTACAGCCTGCACGTCATGGTGCGCTACGAGCTCGAAAAACGCGTGATGCACGGCGAGCTCAAGGTACACGACCTGCCGGGCGAGTGGAACCGCCTTTACAAGGAATACCTCGGCGTCGACGTGCCGGACGACAAGCACGGCGTGCTACAGGACAGCCACTGGTCGGGCGGCAGCATCGGCTACTTCCCGTCCTACGCGCTCGGCAGCGCCTACGGCGCACAGCTGCTTCGCAAGATGAAAGAGACGGTCGATGTGGACGAGTGCCTCAAGACCGGCAATTTTGCGCCCATCAATGCGTGGAACCGCGAGCATATCTGGCAGTACGGCTGCCTCAAAAAGCCCGGCGCGCTCTTGGAGCAGGCGCTTGGCGAAAAGTTCGACCCGACGGTCTACACGCAGTACCTTGAGGAAAAGTACGGCGAAATTTACGGTTTGTAAGAGCGGAATAGCATCAAAAAGGCGGTATCCGACCGGATATCGCCTTTTTGTGCGTAAAACGTGGAAAGTCCATTGCATTGTAACCGCATTTCCGATACAATGGGCGGAGAGAGAAGCGGGTAACGAGCGGAGGAGAGACCGCACGCCCGCAATGAGAGATGGGAGAGCAAAAATGAATACTGCGCTGTATGAGACCTACGTTCAGATTTTGCATGAGGAGCTTGTACCCGCGATGGGCTGCACTGAGCCCATCGCCGTCGCCTACGCGGGTGCGCTTGCGCGCCAAACGCTCGGGACACTTCCCGAGCGCATCGAGCTGACCGTGAGCGGCAATATCATCAAAAACGTCAAGAGCGTCATCGTGCCGCACACCGGCGGGCGAAAGGGCCTTCCCGTCGCGGTCGCGGCGGGTGTACGCGTCGGCGACGCCGACGCGCAGTTAGAGGTGCTGGCGAATGTGACGGAGGACCAGCTGCCGCTGCTGGACGAGTACCTTTCCGCGGCGGAGATCACGGTGAGCAAATCGCCGCTGCGCTGCCCATTCGACATTCAGGTGCGTGTTTTCGCAGGCGGGGACACGGCCTTCGTCCAGATCGTCGGCAGCCACACAAACGTCGTGCGCATCGAGAAAAACGGCGAAGTGCTGCTCAACAAGCCCTTTTCCGAGGAGGCGGCCCAGTCGCCCGAGAGCCGCAGGAGCCTGACGGTCGAGGACATCATCGTCTTTGCCGACGAAGTCGACTTAAACGATGTCCGCGCGCCCATCGCGTGCCAGATCGAATATAACACGGCCATCGCTGAGGCAGGATTGACAGGGCAGTACGGCGCGGCCATCGGAAAAATCTTGCTCGATTCCTATGGCGACAGCGTGCAGAACCGCGCCAAGGCCTGGGCTGCCGCGGGCTCGGACGCGCGCATGAACGGCTGCGAAAAGCCGGTCGTCATCAACTCCGGCAGCGGCAATCAGGGCATGACGGCGTCGCTGCCCGTCATCATCTACGCCCGCGAGCTGCAAGCGAGCGAGGAGCAGCTCTATCGCGCGCTCGTCGTGTCGAACCTTGTCACCATCCACCTCAAAACGGGCATCGGCAGCCTCTCCGCCTACTGCGGCGCGACCAGCGCGGGCGCGGGTGCGGGCGCGGGCGTGTGCTACCTTTACGGCGGGCGCTATGATGAGATCGCCCACACGGTCGTCAACGCGCTCGCCATCAACTCCGGCATGCTCTGTGACGGGGCGAAGGCGAGCTGCGCGGCGAAGATCGCCTCGGCGGTCGAGGCGGGGCTGCTCGGCATGCAGATGTACCGGCACGACAGCCAGTTCTACGGCGGCGATGGCATCGTCGTCAAGGGCGTGGAGAACACCATCCGCGCCGTCAGCAGCATCGCGCGCGACGGCATGCGCGAGACCGACAACGAGATCATCCGCCTGATGATCGGGGAGGAAACTGTCAAATGAAGATACTTGTCACAGGCTTCACGCCGTTCGGCGGGGAGCAGATCAACCCCTCGTGGGAGGCGGTACGCCGGCTTCCCAACCGCATCGGGGGAGCAGAACTCATCAAGCATGAAATTCCGACGGAGTTTGACGCCTCCGGTGCTGCGCTGCACAAACTTTTGACGGAGCTGCGTCCCGGCGCGGTGCTCTGCGTCGGCCAGTACGGCGGCGCAAATTGCATACGCGTCGAGCGCGTGGCCATCAACCTGCGCGACGCGCGTATCGCCGACAACGCGGGTAAGCAGCCGACGGACGAGCCGGTCGTGGCCGGAGGTCCGGACGCCTATTTTGCGACGATCCCGACGCGCGAGATCGTCGACGCCCTGCGTGAGCAGGGGATTCCCGCTCAGCTCTCGTACTCCGCGGGCACGTTCGTGTGCAACAATCTCCTTTACTGCGCCCTGCACGAGAGCGAGCGGAGCAATCCAGCCCCGCGCTGCGGCTTTGTCCACGTCCCTTACCTGCCCGAGCAGACCAAGGACGGCAACGCGCCGAGCATGGGTTTGGAAATGATGGTCAAAACGCTGCATATTGCGGTGGAAGCGATCGCAGAGGAAGAGAAGCGGTGAACTGAAAATAAGAAGCCCGCGGCAATGATTGATAAAAACGATCTTTCTATCTCCATCTGCATACCAAAATAAAAAAGAGCTATCTGACTTCATTGGAAATCAGATAGCTCTTTTGTAACCGTAAAAGCAAGCAGCGGCTGGACATGCATGAGACAATAGTAGCGGAACGTTGCGAAACGTTCCGCTACTATTGTATTGTGGGGGTGTTAGGATGACAAGCGCAGAGTTGAAACACCGAGCGAAGCTGCAGGAGTGGTCGGCGCGGATACAGGATTGCCGCAGCAGCGGGCTACCAGTGCGGGCGTGGTGCAGACAAGAAAGAATCAACGCAACAACCTATTACCGTTGGGAACGCGAACTGTTGACAGGCGTGCGGAAAAACGGAGCACCGCCATCAACGGCCGTGACCTTTGCGGAGTTACCGGCGCCGAAACAGGTATCATGCAACGTAGCGGAACGTTGCGCCACACTGCATATTGGGAGGGCCAGCCTGGACATTTACCCCGGTTGTGACGCGGAACAGCTGAGACTGCTGGTGGAGCTCCTGCGCCTATGCTGAACGACTTCACCGGTGCAGATCAAGTCTATATTGCCTGCGGCTACACGGATCTGCGTAAAGGCATAGATGGTCTGGCGCGGCTCGTCCAGCAGCAGTTTGAGTTGGATCCGTTTACCAACACATTATTTTTGTTCTGCGGACGGCGGCGGGACCGTATCAAGGGCTTGTACTGGGAAAAAGATGGCTTCATCCTGCTGTACAAGCGACTGGAGCAGGGCGCGTATCAATGGCCGCGCTCAGAATCTGAGGTGAAGACTTTAACGCCGCAGCAGTACCGCTGGCTCATGGAGGGACTGCAGATCGAACAGCCGAAAGCCCACCGTCCGGTGACAGGATTGAGCACAGTCTGAGCAAGGAAGAATGTCCAAAACCATTGAAAATACTGGCTTTTCTCTCTGCCTTGTGGTATAATTTCCTCATGGAAAACAGAGAAATGCAGACAAGCAACACGGAAGAAATGGTGACCATTTCCCGTGCGGAATATGAGCGCTTGCAGCAGGAAAATGCGCAGTTGGAAGCAAAGAGCGCCAAGCTGGAAGAGACGTATGCAAGACTGGAAGCAAAGTTTGCCGCCCTCGAACAGGAGCAGGCGCAGGTCATCACCAGCCTTACGCTGCAAAATGAGTGGTTGCTGGAGCAGCTGAAGCTGTCCAAGAAGAAGCTGTTTGGCCGTTCCTCGGAACAGGCGGAGCAGATGGTCATGGAGCAGCTGAGCCTGACCTACAACGAGCTGGAGGCCTACGCCTTTGGCACCAAAGCCGCCACAGAGAAGCAGATCACCGTGAAGGCGCACGAGCGCAAACGGCAGTCCGGCAATGTGCTGGATGTCGTTCCAGAGGGTACTCCCACCGAGGTGGTGGAGCACCGCCTGCCGGGGAACGAACTGACTTGTTCTGCCTGTGGCAGCAAATTGGTGGAGATTGGCAAGGAAGTCCGCCGCAGCTTAATGATGAAGCCGGCAGAGTTCTGGGTGCGCGAGGACGTGTACTACACCTACGCCTGCAAGAATTGTGAGCAAGAGACCGATGAAGCCAACATTGTGAAGGCGGCGAAGGAGCCTGCGCTGCTGCCTGGCAGCTTTGCCTCTGCGGAGGCAGTGGCGTATCTGGCAGCACAGAAATTCGTCATGTACTCGCCGCTGTACCGTCTGGAGCAGGAGTTTAACCGACAGGGCTTGAGGCTATCCCGGCAGACGATGGCCAACTGGCTGCTGAACACTTCGGAGAAATGGCTGCGGCCGATCTACGATGCGCTGCGCGAGCAGCTTTGTAAGGAGCCGGTGCTGCACGCCGACGAGACGACCTTGCAGGTGTTGAAAGAGCCGGAACGTTCCTCCACCAGCAAGTCCTACATGTGGCTGTACCGCACCAGCGGCTGCACAAAGCAGGCCATTGTGCTGTATGAGTACCAGCCTACGAGAAAAGCGGAGCATGCTGAATATTTCCTGCAAGGCTTCTCAGGATGGCTGCACGCAGACGGATACCAGGGATACCA
>ERZ1027239.672-NODE-672-length-12296-cov-5.451760_pt1 | contig 12296 bp, 6 predicted proteins | sample MGYA00519476_ERZ1027239 | MGnify/ENA primary metagenome ERZ1027239 (study PRJEB26926, sample SAMN06164636) | human gut metagenome | biome: ENVO:00009003; feature: ENVO:2100002; material: ENVO:00002003 | host: Homo sapiens | place: USA | collected 2012 ... | reverse complement strand
GCATACGAGATCATGCCTAGTCTCGTGGGCTCGTAGATGTGTATAAGAGACAGGTGTTATGTATCTTTTCTTTTTCATCTTTTACTCTTTTTTACTAGTTGGTTGATTATGTGAATTCATATTCCATGAGGATTATTTAACCGAGAGTTTCTTGCCTCCAATGATGTAGATGCCCTTCGGAAGACCTTCGATGCCGTGACGGCTGACCAGTTGCCCACTGAGGTTATATACCTTTCCTGTGGTGCTGATTACCTCGTCTCCGCTCTCGATGACAATGCCACCGATGCCAGTGGTCTCGGAGTAGTTGCTCCAGTCGTTGAGCGAGGTGAAGGTCTTGGCATTCGCCTTTTCGTCCATGTCGGCAAAGAGTTCTTGGTAATCTCTCTTTCCCTCAGGCGCCTCAATGATGCTCGTGTTGGTGTTCCACTTGCCCTTTTGGCCTGTCTGGAAGCGGAAGGTGCTATACTTCTTGGAGAAGAAGTAGCTGTATTGAGGCATGTAAATCTGTTGGAAGTAGGTGCCGATGAAGCGGTAAGGATAGTCCGCCTGTTCCTGTGGTTCTGTTCCATCGTGAGAATAAACCTCGGTAGGCTCTGGGTTGCCAGGTTTTGCCACATAGTTGCGCATCACCGCTGTCAGTTTGCTGCCATCAACAGCCTGTTCCTTCTTTGCCTTGATCATGTAAGACTGGTGTGCCTCCAATACCACCTCTGCATCGTTGGCACTGGCGAACTTCTCATCGTTGAACTTCAAGTGGATGTACTGTTCGCCATTTTCATATACTCTCACCACCTCATCAAACTTGCAGAGGCGGATGTTATAGACCTCTTTGTCGTTCTCGTCCTTCGACTTGCCGAACACCTGTTTCATGTCGTACTTAGTCATGTCGAAAGGCAGGCAGATGGTATGCCACTTGCCGTCCACATACTTCGAGAGGTCGAACTCATCGGTACGAGTGGCACTTACGTCGTTCTTGGCGTGTACAAACTGATGCAATCCGATGTATTCCTTACCGTCACCTTCAAAAGAACTTGCCTCCTTGGCTGCGTTTCTGATGCCATCGCCAATGGTTGAGACACCATCCCAAAGCACGCCGTTGTAACCAGTGATGGTGGCGCGGAGTATCATTGCTTGTGATGGCCAGAGGTACTGGTCGTGAGTGTACATGTCATAGTAGCCACCTGAATAACTGCCCGAGAAAGTGCCGTTGGCAGTGGATGTAGGTGCATAGAATGTTTTCTCAGCGACATAATTGGTTGTGTGGCCACCGCCTTTCAAGTCAACTGTCTCCTTTCCAGGAGTGTAAGGTGTCACGGATTCACCATTGCCGTCACCACCGATTGTTGTTTGATTTTTTGCGTCATAGACGATTCTGCGATACTCGCGTGTAATATCGGTGTATTTGGCTGCCTGTTCCTTGGTGCAGGCACTTGGATAATGCAGCATGGTTTGCCATGCCGATCCGTTGATGTAGTTGCTGCGGCAAGCATAGCCTGTCTTCTGATCTACTACCACACCATTGTCTTTGACAATAGTGGTAAAGCCGTTGTTGCCAGCGTATGCATCGTCGCCCCAAGCGAATGCTGCTACCTTAGGTGCCTCCTTCCCTAGGAAAAAACATCCTTTGGGTGACAACCGTAGAAAGCGTCCTTCTCAATCTCTTCCAGTCCCTCAGGGAACACCCATGTCATTACCTCATACTGTTCCGTGAGAGCTTTGCTCTTAATGGATTTCAGTGTGTTGGGGAAGGTACAGCTCTCAAGGTGATACCCTCCACTAGCAGTGGCAAGTGACTGTTCATCCAGAGTCACGATGCCTTCGCCCATGAAGAGCTTCTTCAAGTTTGTGAAGTTTTCAAACGCACCCTTTCCCAAGGTGTAGTTTTCTTCCAGTACACGAGGGGTATATAGGGTAGTGAGGCTCTCATTTTTTGCCCATGCATTGGTGGCATTGGAGAATGTGCCGACAATCTTGTCATTGGATGAAGTGTCGGCGTAAGGCACTTTGATGGTCTGAATGGCGACATCCTGCAAATCAAGCTCCTCGATGCTTGATATGTTGAAAAGAGCGTGACATACGTTGTCGTCGATGGTGGCGTACTGTTTGTTTGTCACGTTGTCGGCTATCAAGCTGGCACTTGTGGAAAAGACCACTTTCGTGTATTTGACACCACTGCCCGTAACGAGGAAGTCCTCCAAGCAGTCGCAAAGGGGGAGAATGCGAGGAGTGGTATAGGCATTGGCATCGGTCTCTTTTGTCAACTTTTCATAAGTGGTGGTGTTTGGTGTATAATAAGTAGCACCTTTTTGATAGTCATCGCCTACTACCAATTGATAATAATTGTCGCCAACCTTAGTGAATATGTTGTCAGGCACTTTCGTATAAACATCCTTTTCCTCAGAATTCATGTATGAGGACAGGTCGTCAATGGTAAGCTGTTTGTATTCTTGATTGCCCTTCTCGTCTTTTCCGGCAGCGATATAATATCGCGACATATTGTCGCCATTATAATTCATCCATACACCATCTTGTGCTATGCCGTTGACGTTGCGAGGGGTGTCGTTGCTGGTAATCTTGACATATTGTTCAGTAGTGCTCGCCTTCCAATTTCCTATGTATAAATCAGCGATACCTTTTTCTGTAAAACTGGTATAGACGGTCTGCAGGGCATGAGTGATGGTGTTGCCTTCGTCCCCATAAGTGCTATATGTACGTTTGGCAAAATAATAAGATTGTGATTTATTGTAGGTGTCGGCAACTTTCACGGAAGTGTAATTTTCGCCGTTATTGATATAAATGTTGCCGACAGCCTCTTTCGTAAACTCGCGAGTATTGCTTTGGGTCTGGATTTGCGAGATGTCGCCATGGCCAATCACTGTGAAAATGCCGTGCGCCTTGTCCCAGGTCAGCTCTGCACCGTTGCCTGAGAGGTCTTCGTCACCTATTTTATAGCTGATGATGTCATCATCGTCATTGTCGGTGGAAGGTTTGGTTACATTGCCGTCATCGGGTGTGGCGGCAGTGGAAATAAAAGGACTGGGTATTGCCCAAAGGGGCATTACCGGATTTGAGGCATACGATTTACCCCCCCACATTGGGCGGAAGCAAGTATGCAAATCGTAGAAAACAGAATAACCTTTTTCATCTTTTACTATATTTCTTAATTTATATATAAATATCCCTCTCGTTGGGAGGAATCATCGTAAGTTGCTAACTAAACAACGTAGTGGTTCTTTTGCGTTATTTTGCAAATATCGCTGCAAAATTAGGAAAAGTACGCTATGTAAGCAAGGAAATTGAGTATTTTTTTAGTAATAATTAACGGTAAATGTGCGCTTATATTAACATAATGTACACTTGTGGAAACATATTCGTAACTTCCTATCCCCTCTTGATATAAACCTTTGTTGTGCCTCTGCCGTTGAAAGTGATTCCCGACTCTGGGTTCTCACGAAACTCCTTTAGCTCCAGTGTGGCGGAGGTGCGAGACAAGCCGGTCAGCTCCACATAGTCCTGGATACGCATCACGGAGTGGGATGACAGATAGTCGAGAGCCAACTTCAGTCGCTCCTCCTTATTATATTTAGAGCGATGGATTTGGAAGACACCGGCTCGCTTCAGATCGCATCGTCTGTTTACTTCCTTTACCAATTCCTTGTCAGAGCGGAAAGTCACGTTCTTCACCTCCAAGCTCTTGGCATTTCGTTTCACTTCCTCTCCATAGAATGTATCTTGTTCCTTGCCTTCCCTTACGCCGATGGTGGCTGAGAAGGTGCCGATGCCGTCGAGGGTCACCGAATAGCCGTCTGCCAACTGGCGTGCCATCTCCTCTGCCACGGTGGTGAGGACGTGGATGATGGCTCCACGGCTCAGGCTGCTGCCGCCCACATTGCAAATGCGGTCGATCAGTTGCTCGTTGTTTACATTCCCTCTTTTCAGGATGCGGTAATAACTTCTGTCCTCTCCCTTACCGTCGAGATTAGGCAATTCTTGCTTTACGTAATCTGCCATAGATTCTTATTTTTAGTAATGTACCTACAAAGGTACGATTATTTTCAGAAAAAGCAAAAGTTTCTTGCGAAAAGTTTGCTTTTCCCATGGATTTGTCGTATCTTTGCACTAGAAATGTTACGCACAAACCTACATACCTACATTTTTCTTCCTAACAATCTATGTTTCAAGGGAATGCGCAATGTACGTTATGCTACTAACCTACATTATACCTACATTATTTTGAAAAATGATTACATTAATTAAGCAGGAACGTAGCGAACGCACGTATTCGCTCGTCGGTGAAGAGGTATTCATGCAGTATCTTCGCCAGCAAATTTATCGTGTGATTCTCCATGACGTGAGGAGAATAGCTATCTTGGAAGCCAGCGAGGGAAATACCCTTTCTCCTACCAACCTATGCTTCAGTCATCTCCCCATCATCCGATTCTCCGGACTCTGGAAAAAGCAGAAGGGAAGCGTGGTGATGAAGGAAGCCAACCCCTTTGTGCTCTTGGAAATTGACAATCTCGTCTCCATCGAGGAAGCGGAGGAGTTGCGCAAGAGGGCTGCCAAGATTCCATATACCTACATCGCCTTCGTGGGGGCTACTGGCAGATCGGTGGAAATCGTCTGCCGCTTTGCCATGAGAAACGATGATCCTCTCTCGGAAAAGGCACTCGAAAATGCCTATCGACAGTTCCACTATATGTACGTCACCCAACTCCATATCAATGTGGAGACCCGAAAGCCGAGCTTCGACCAGGAGTGCTTTCTCAGCATGGATGCCGATGCCTACTACAATGAGTATTCAATGCTCCTCTACGTGGATGAGGAGATGCAGGAGATTCCGACGCCGTCTGTCGATGACAGCAAGTACCTGGAGGAGAACCGCATCCTGGGTCTTTCCGCTTACCAGACCAACGTGGTCATTTATGAGCATTGTCTCGCCAACGCCTACGACAATGTGGGACTGAGTCCCGATGACGATGAGTTTGACGAAAAGGTGCTCACCCTCCTCGCCGACAACTGTTTCCGTTCGGGATTGCCGATGGAGTTTGCCTTGCGCCATGCCTACTTCAAGCCAGCCTTCTATCGCCTGGGCGAGCAAATCGTCAACCTGAAGTTTGAGAACGCCTACGCCAAGAAACTCTTGCGCACCTTGCCTTTCGGAAAAATTCCAAAGTCGGCACTGCTCACCTACAAGACTGCCTTTTTCCTGAAGGAACACTATGAGTTTCGCCGTAATGCCATGACGGGTGCCGTGCAGTATCGAGTGAGAAATGGATATTGCTTCGAGTTCGTTGACTTGACGGCGCAGGCGCAGAACTCCATGGCTATCAGAGCTTTGAAAGCTGGACTGGATAGCTGGGACAAGGACTTGCGAAGATTTATCGAGTCGAATGATGTCGCCCTTTATGAGCCGCTCGATGATTACCTCGAATCCCTGCCCCGATGGGATGGGAAGGATAGGGTGGAGGAGTTGGCTCGGCGTGTGCCAACCACTCATCCGATGTGGCAGCACCTTTTCCATATCTGGTTGCTCTCCATGGTGGCTCACTGGCAGGGCAAGGATTCGCTGCATGGCAATGCGCTCGTGCCGCTCATCATCGGTCATCAAGGTTGTGGCAAGACTTCCTTCTGCCGCATCATCCTGCCGAAGGAGTTGCGCACTTACTACAATGAGAACATCAACTTCCGGAATGACAACGACATCAACCTGGCGTTATCAACCTTGGCATTGGTCAACATGGATGAGTTTGACAAGCTCACCAAGAGTCAGCAACCGCTTCTGAAGTTCCTCGTCTCTCGCAGTGATTTCCAGATGCGTCCACCTTATGGCAAGGCTTTGGAGAGACGTCGTCGCTATGCCTCGTTCATTGGTTCCACCAATGCGAAGCGTCCGCTCACCGACACCACGGGCAATCGCCGTTTCCTATGCGTGGAAGTGAAGGAGGGCGAGACCATCGACTTCCAGACTTGGATAGATTACGACCAACTCTACGCCCAGTTGAAGGAAGAGGTGGAAGGCGGTGCCAGATATTGGCTGACGGATGAGGAGAACGAGAAGTTGTCGAAGTATAACGAGAAATATCAGCATATCAACGACTTGCAGTCGATGATTCTCTCGCTGTTCTCTTGCCCTGCGCCAGGCGAAGAGGCTGATGAATGGTCTATCGAACAGATGATGGATGAGGTGGTCAAGCACTTCCCTTACTACACTCGTTCCGATAGTCGCAATGAGAAAGTGGGCATTCTGCTGAAGCGAGAATTGGGTTTTGCGTCCAAGCGCACGAGCAATGGCATGGTATATCTCGTCAAGAAACGCCATATCTCAGAGGAATAACCTTGTAAGTATATGATATAAAGTATATTACGCTAGGGAATAAACCTGCTGTTTCTAGGAGATGGAGTTAATCATAAGTTGTGATTAGTTAGTTAAAGCTTATGATTAGTTAGTTAAAGCTTATGATTAACTAGTTGAAACTTATGATTAACTCATGTTCTTAGGTTTATCATGTTTTTCCTTGGGGATTATCATACTTTTTCCATAGGTTTGAGAACTTATATGGGTGTTTTGGGAACTTTCGACTCGACATAGTAATGTAGGTTGAGTGTAGGTTGTAAGGGTAACCTACATCGCCTGTAATGCCGATAAACACTAGTGATTCGAGAGATTCAGTGTAGGATGTAGGTTGTCGGACGAAAAAAAATTCAGAATGAGTTTAGAAAGGCTAGGGGAAGGCCTTTTTCAGAAAAAACTTGGTCTTGCTTGGTTGGAAAGAGCCGGGCATCCGAGTTTTGTTTAATAATAGTGCTTGCTGTCCAATCCCAATAAACTGCGGCAAGACCATTTTTCTCGGCATAATGGTAGTTATCTTTCTCGTTGTTTTCGCCAATGAACTCATAATAGTCAAAAGGAGCTAAATCTTATAGGAGAAGGTGAATCGTATCGTGAAAGAAAAATAAGAGGCGAAATATTTTGTGATGTGTTTAAATTGTTATATCTTTGCATCGGCTATCACATGATAATGAGTATTTATTTATATCATCAGTATGGATATGGAGCAGAATGCAGTGAAGGAAGTACCATATGGTATATCGGACTTTCGTACCATCGTAGAGCAGAATATATATTATGTCGATAAGACCATGTATATCCCGATGTTGGAGAAACAGGCACGCAACCTCTTTTTCATCCGCCCTCGCCGTTTCGGCAAGAGTGTGTTCCTTGGTATGCTCCATGCCTATTATGACATTCGTACCAAGGATAAGTTCCAACAATGGTTTGGTGATTTGTGGATAGGTAGGCATCCAACGGAAACGCAGGGAAGATACCAAGTATTGCATCTTGATTTTTCACAGGTGGGAGGAACTATTGAGAAACTGGAGGAAAACTTCAATTTCTATCTAGGGACAGAACTGGATGGATTCATCAATGCGTATGCTGATTATTATTCTGAGGAAACTCAAAAGAAAGTAAAGACAACTGATTACGCAGGGGGTAAACTGGGTATCATACAGCAAGAGGCAAGGATGAAGGGCTATCCTCTTTACCTTATTATCGATGAATACGATAACTTCACTAACACCGTGCTCAATGAGTTGGGTGAGGATGTATATTGGGCAATTACCCATGCCGAAGGCTTTTACAGAGACATCTTCAAGAAGTTTAAGGGATCGTTCGAGCGTATATTCATAACAAGTGTAAGTCCTGTTACCTTGGATGATGTGACGAGTGGCTTCAATATCGGTTGGCATATCTCCACCCAGAAAGAGTTCAATCAGATGCTCGGTTTCTCCACTGAAGATGTAAGGGAAATCTTCACCTATTATAAAGATAAGGGCGAGATACCTGCCGACAGTGATGTTGAGGCAATCGTTAATGAGATGAAACCTTGGTACGATAACTATTGCTTCTCTAAAGATGCCTTGAGGACCCAGAGTAAGGTATTTAATTGCGATATGGTATTATACTATCTCCGCAATTATATGAATACAGGTGAAGCTCCAAGGCAGATGATAGATCCGAATACGAAGACGGACTACAACAAGATGAAGAAACTTTTGCAGCTTGATAAGTTGGATGGTGACCGCAAGGGTGTCATTGTGACGATAGCCGAAAAGGGCGAGATTGTTGGTAACGTTGAAGAATCATTTCCAGCCAAGGCTTTGACGGATCCTAACATCTTTATCAGCTTGTTGTTCTATTATGGTATGTTGACTATCAAGGAGACAATGGGCGACTTAATGGTGTTGGCAATTCCTAATAATAACGTGCGCAAGCAATACTACAATTATTTATTGGAGCTATACCAGGAAGAGAAATGTTTGAACACGATTGATCTCCGTGTTATGTTTACGAAGATGGCTTATGATGGTAATTGGAAGGAGTGCTTGGAGTATATGGCAAAGGCATACGCTGACGTATCTTCTGTACGTGATGGTATCGAGGCGGAACGCAACCTACAGGGCTTCTTTATGGCTTATCTCAGCCTGACCAACTATTACTATACGGCTCCAGAGCTGGAACTAAACCATGGTTATTGCGATTTCTTCCTGCTGCCAGACCTTACCCACTATGCTACCAAGCACAGTTACATCTTGGAACTGAAGGTGCTGGGCAAGAAGGAATGGAATGAGAAAGTGACGGTGGCGAATGCCGATGGTAAGGAAGAGACCATCACCAAGGCAGAGAAACAATGGCGAGAGGCTGAGGCTCAGATTCGTCGCTATGCTCAAGCCCCTCGTGTGGAGGCTCTCCGACAGGGTACCCAACTGCACAAGATCATCATGCAGTTTGAGGGATGGGAACTGAAGAGAATAGAAGAGGTAAAGTAAGAAACATTAGAGAATAGAAACTCGGATGCTTGGCTGGAGCGAGCTGAGCATCCGAGTTTTCATTAATGTAGTATGTGGCCTATTTGTAATTCCTTTATGTTGTTAAAAAGGAAGTTGGAAGCTGGTTTGGGTTTCTGAAGGTTCCAACGTCTCAATGTATGACGAATTATAAGTTACTCTCACGTGTTTCGTACTCAGAGACTTTGCTTATCTTTCTATATTCAAATTTGTTTTTGCTGCAATGTGTTTTTAGAGGCTGTAGGAAAGCCTTTTTCAAGAAAAAACTTGTTTTTCTCAAATTCTTTTCATAACTTTGCAAGCGAGTAATGGCATTAAAGTAATTACAGTATGAAATATCCTATAGGAATACAGTCGTTTGAGCAAATCATCAAGGATGGTTATGTATATGTTGATAAGACCGATTTGATTTATCAACTTACTCGTGGTAAGATTTATTTTCTGAGTCGTCCTCGGCGATTCGGAAAGAGCCTCCTTGTCTCTACTTTAGAAAACTATTTCTTGGGAAAGAAGGATTTGTTCAAGGGATTGAAGATAGATGCTTTGGAGAAGGAGTGGAAAACCTATCCCGTGTTCCATTTGGATTTCAATGGAAAGAATTTTAATGACAAGGATGCTCTCATGGATACCCTTACTGGCTTTGTTGAAGAACATGAGGCTCAGTATGGACGTGATCCATATCACAACTCTATAGGTGACAGATTTGCGTATGTGTTGGCGGCTGCCCATCAACAGACAGGTCTCCGATGTGTGGTCTTGATAGATGAATATGATAAACCTTTGCTTGATGTGATGGGGTTGCCAGAAACCATTCGTGTCAACAATGTAGATATCACCTTGGAGGAAAATCATCGCAATATCCTCAAAGCCTTTTATTCTACCTTCAAACTGGCTGATGCAGACTTGCAATTTGTATTGCTGACAGGTGTTACCAAGTTCTCGCAGATTAGTGTGTTCAGTGGTTTCAATCAGCCAAACGATATCAGTATGGATAATAAGTTTGATACACTATGTGGTATAACAGACGAAGAATTGGAGCATTATTTTCATGAACCGATGCAAGAGTTGGCGGATGAAAATGGGTATTCGTATGGTGAAGTGCGAGAAGTATTGAGGCATCAATTTGATGGTTATCACTTTGGCAAAAGATTGAAAGGAGTTTATAATCCTTTCAGCATACTCAACACTTTTTTCAAGATGGATATCCGTGACTATTGGTTCCGGACAGGCACGCCAACCTACTTGGTTCGTCTCTTGCAAGACAGCCATGAGAATCTGAACGACCTCACGGGAAAGTATTATGATGAGAGTGAGTTTGTGGATTATCGTGCTGACAAAGAGGAACCGCTTCCTATGATTTATCAGAGCGGCTATCTCACTATCAAGGATTATGATCGTGAGATGCGTACTTTCTTGCTCGACTTTCCTAATGATGAGGTGAAGAAAGGCTTTGTCACCATGACAGCCAATAGCTATTTTGATACCAAGGAAGATGCAGGCTCATGGGTTCGTAGCGCGGTCATTGCCTTGAAGCGTGGTGAGTTGGAGAAGTTTAAAACTCTCCTCACATCATTCCTTGCCAGCATTCCATATACGGCTCGTCGCAAGGAGAATGAGACGGAGAAGGAGCGATATTTCACCTATACCCTCTATCTCATCTTCCGCATTGCCAGCTGTTATATTACGTATGTCGAAAAGGAGCAGAGCTATGGTCGCTTGGACTGCTGTATAGAAACCCCGAAGTATGTCTATATATTCGAATTCAAACTTGACGGGTCGGCTGTGGCAGCCTTGAAGCAGATAGAAGATATGGGATATGCCAATGAATTCTTGGCTTCTGGCAAGCCTATATATAAAATAGGTGTCAATATCTCTTCTGAGACAGGGACGGTAGCGGAATGGAAGGTGGAAGAAATGTAATGCAGTGGAATCAAAACAATCAAAATAAATAACAGATTATGAATAAGAAATTACGTATCGCTTCCCTCTGTGTGCAGGGAGGCTATGAACCTAAGAATGGCGAGCCTATCGAGGTGCCTATCATTCAGAGTACCACATTCAAATATGATAACTCCGAAGAGATGGCGATGCTCTTTGACTTGAAGAAAGAAGGATATTTCTATACCCGACTCCAAAACCCTACCAATGACGCGGTGGCCAAGAAGATCGCAGAACTCGAAGGGGGTGTGGGAGCCGTGCTCACAAGCAGCGGTCAGGCTGCCAACTTCTATGCCGTATTCAACATCTGCCAGGCTGGCGACCATATCGTTACATCCAATGAAATCTATGGTGGAACCTTCAACCTCTTTGGTGTTACCCTCAAGAAACTCGGCATCGAATGCACCTTTGTGAATCCTAATGATAGCGAGGAGGAAATCCAAAAGGCATTCCGCCCTAACACGAAAGTTGTATTTGGCGAGACCATCAGCAATCCGGGATGCGCCGTTCTCGACATCGAGAAGTTTTCACGTATCGCTCATAAGAATGGTGTGCCACTCATCGTTGACAATACATTTGCTACTCCTATCAACTGCCGCCCATTCGAGTGGGGTGCCGACATCGTAACCCATAGTACCACTAAATATATGGATGGTACTGCCAGTCAAGTAGGAGGCGTGGTGGTAGATAGCGGCCATTTCGACTGGATGGCTCATGCCGAGAAATTCCCTGGTCTTTGCACTCCAGATGATAGTTATCACGGATTGACATACGTGAAGGCATTTGGCAAGATGGGATATACCACCAAGCTCGTGGCTCAGTTGATGCGCGACTTGGGTAGCATTCCTGCTCCTATGAACTCCTTCATCCTCAACCTCGGCTTGCAAAGTCTTCATCTGAGAATGCGTCAGCATTGCGAGAATGCCCAGAAGGTGGCAGAGTTCTTGCATGACGACCCTCGTGTGGCTTGGGTGCATTTCAGCGGCTTGAAAGACGATGCTTATTACGACTTAGCCCAGAAGTACATGCCAAATGGCACTTGTGGAGTGATCGCTTTCGGACTGAAGGGCGACCGAGAGACTGCCATCCGATTTATGGATTCGCTCGATATGATCAACATCGTGACCCATGTGGCAGATGCCCGTACTTGTGTGCTCCATCCTGCCAGTCATACTCATCGCCAACTGAGCGACGAACAGCTCAAGGAGGCAGGTGTGGCACCCGACTTGATTCGCCTGTCAGTGGGTATCGAGGATGTGGATGACATCTTGGATGACATCAAGCAGGCACTTGACAAAATCAAATGATTCTGGTCTCATCGGCTACTGAAATCTGCTAAAATGTAAGGAAAATTAAGAAAAATGCAGCAAAAAGCAATATTTTTCTAGCATTTATGCTTGATTTAGTAGAAAAAGCCTTAACTTTGCAGCGGATTTGCGAAAAAAGGAAATCATAGACATGAGGATAGCATCCCTGTCTCTTATACACATCTGACGCTGCCGACGAAT
>ERZ1027239.652-NODE-652-length-12439-cov-6.291667_pt1 | contig 12439 bp, 16 predicted proteins | sample MGYA00519476_ERZ1027239 | MGnify/ENA primary metagenome ERZ1027239 (study PRJEB26926, sample SAMN06164636) | human gut metagenome | biome: ENVO:00009003; feature: ENVO:2100002; material: ENVO:00002003 | host: Homo sapiens | place: USA | collected 2012 ... | reverse complement strand
CCGCGTTCTTATCGTAGATGGCCTTGCATTGGGCAAGCTGCTGATACAGCAGGCACAGGCTGATCTCACGGGAGCGGATGACGGCCACCAGCTTTTCAAGCTGGGGCACCTGTCCCGTGTTGGCCGCCTCGTCCCACAGTACCCGCACATGATGGGGCAGCCGTCCACCGTGAACATTGTCCGCCCGTTCACATAAGAGGTTGAACATCTGCGAAAAGGCCAGCGCCACAAGGAAATTGTAGGTACTGTCCGTGTCGCTGATGCAGAAGAATGTTGCCGTCCGGCAATCTCCCATGCGGTCAAGCTCCAGTTCATCATAGGACATGATCTCCCGAAGCTGGGGAATGTCAAAGGGGGCCAGACGTGCGCCGCAGGAAATAAGTATGCTTTTCGCGGTCTTGCCGCTGCTTAGCTTGAATTTACGGTATTGCTTCACGGCGAAGCAATCCGGCTTGCGTTTGGCAAGGCCGTCAAACATATAATCCACGGCGTTCTTATAGTTTTCGTCATCCTCCTTGACCTCCATGCCGGAGATCATGTCCACCAGCGTATTCATATTCCGATCCTCGGCAGGCCCCTCAAAAATGATATAGGCAATCAGGGCGCAGTACAAAAGCGTTTCCGCTTTCGTCCAGAACGGATCGCCCTCCTTGCCCTCGCCCTTGGTGTTGGTGATCAGGGCGTTCACGAATTTCAGGATGTCGGCCTCATTGCGGATATATGACAAAGGGTTGTAGTGCATGGACTTGGAAAAGTCTATGCTGTTGAACACCTTAATTTTGTAGCCCCGTTTTTGCAAAAACGAGCCGACCTGCCCCAGCACACCGCCCTTGGGGTCTACCACCACATAGGAAGAATGAGCTTGCAGGAGCTGCGGCGTGAGCCAAAAGCGGGTCTTGCCCGAGCCGGACGAGCCGATGCCACAGAAATTGAGGTTGCGGGCGTTGGCGGGATTTTGGGGACGGGTATTCATGGTGAGCCGTTCCGTGGCGGTCAGCAGCATATTGTTTTCAAACTTGGAATCAATGAACGGCTTGATGTCCTTTTCGTTTCCCCATGAAGCGTTTTGTCAAGTGCTTTTTTGAGTTATTGACGCAAATTATCGTGAAAGTGCGAAAGTGCAAAGTGCAAAGGGTCTGCGTTTTGCGCTTTCAGCTTGCGGGTTCGGGCGGCTGCTTCTTCTTGATGAAGTTGTACCATTGACCGCCGACACGCCTTGCGCCTAAAATGCCGCCCATGTTGCGCTTGGCGTTCTGTACCGTCCTCTCGGATATTCCGGCTTCGGCTGCGGCTTTTACAATGTCCTCGCTGGCAAGCTCTTTCCCGTCTGCAAGTAGGTCAAGTATCAGCCTTTCAGCCTGTTCGGTTTTGGTGGCGTTGTTGCCGCCCACGCCGGACAGCAGCTCGTCGGCGGTGATGTCGTATTCGCCTATCCATGAAAAGCCCGTTTCCGGGTCAAGGCAAAAGGCAACGGGCTTGCCCTCCGGCGCAAGGGAAGATTTGTCATGGACGATAACGCGCACATTCGGCTCACGCTTCACGCGCCCGATTAAAAGCACGCTCCGGGCGGCGGCTCGGAAGTCGATAGAACCTAATCCCCGGTACGCGCTCTGTCCTCCGGCTGCTTTGTTCAAATGCCCGATAAGGATAACGGCACACCCGGTACGCTCCGCAACTTCGGCAAGGCGGCGGAAGATAGGGCGCACTTCGTTAGCCTTGTTCATGTCGGCTTTGTCGCCCATGTACGCCTGTATGGGGTCAAGGATAATCAGACGCGCCCCGTTTCTGCGTGATTGCCTTTTCTATGCGCTCGTCGGACAGGGTAAGTTCCCGCTTGGCTTCATCAATCACAAGAACACGGTCAAGGTCTGCTTCGGCTTCCATAAGGCGGGGCTTGACGGTATCGCCCAAACCGTCCTCGGCGGTCTGGTAAATCACTTGGAATGGCGACAAGGGCTTCATGCCCGGAAGCGTTCCCCCGGTGGTGCAGGCGGCGGCAAGGCGTAGGGCAAAGGTGGTCTTTCCCTCGCCGGGATTGCCCTGCACAATGGTTACTTTCCCAAAGGGAATATACGGCTCCCATAGCCATTCAACGGTCTGTGTGTCAACCTTGCTCATGCGGATAATCTCAACGGTTTCTTCCTGCGGTGGCTCTTTCAAGCCGTAGACTGCTTCCCGCAAATACTTCCCGTCTGTGATTTCCGCCCGGTGCTGCAACACCTCGTTCCAATCCTTGAAAAGAGGGATAAGCCGGTGGACGATGTAGCCCTCCGGCATGAGCTTCACAAGGCGGCTGCAAGCGTCGTTTCCGGCTTCGTCGCTGTCAAGGCAGAGGTAAACCGTCTGAATGTCTGGACGGTCAGAGAGAAAGCGTAAGAGGGCTTTTTCTCCCACGCCGCCCAGTGACAAATAGCTTTGCTTCTGCCAGCCCTTTTTGAACAGGCAGAGGAAAGATAACAGGTCAATCGGGGCTTCAAAGACAAATAACCGCTCGCCCGCGCCCCGATAGGAGAAATTAAAGGCTTTGTCGCTGCCTTTCACATCAAGCCGGAAGTTCCCGGCTGTGCCGCGCTGGTGGGCGTATCTCGGTATGCCGCTTTCATCTCTGCCGACGAATACGGCGTTGTGGTGGGCGGCTTCCTCGTAAATATCCCCGCTGGCAAAGAAAAAGCCCGTCACATCTTCATCAATGCGGCGGGCTGCTGTGAGGTAGTTCCTCGCTATGCGGTTGTCGGGGCTACGGGGCGGCAGTCGGAAGTCAGAAATGGGCGCGGGGCTTGGTCTGTCCGGCGGTGGGGCTGCGCCTTTTTCTCCTGTCAGCAATTCTATGGCTTCGGTAAAACTCTTTCCGAAAAACTCCATGACAAAATCAATGGGTGCGCCGCCTTTGCACTGGCTGTGTCTGTACCATTTGTTTCCCCGGATAGTCAGGCTATCGTGCCGTTTCCAACGATATTCCTGTCCGGCGCGGGTAAGCTGCTCGCCCTGTGATTGCAGGAAAGAAACAAGGTCTGTTTGGTTGGCGCGGTCTATTTGCTCTTGGGTGTAATACATAAAATTTCAACTCCTTTCAGCGGTCTATATCATGCCGCTTGGTGCGGTTCTGTGTCTGCTCCGGCTGCTCGGCTTTCAGCGCAATATCCACGCATTTGCGTATCTTCTGAAGCTCGGCAACCTCGGCGCGGGCAGCTTTCAGTTTGGTGTAGTCGGTATCTCTCTGTGTCTTAATGTCAGAGTATTCCTGTTCCCATTCCGCAATAGGCAAGGTCTTTGTTCCTTTCGGCAGATTTGCATGGAGATAGCGGTTTGCCGCGTCCCATAGGGTAAGCTCGGCGCGGCGGGCTTCCGCAAACTTCTCCTGTTTTCCTTTCCAGCGGATTTGCCGGTACTCGTCCTGTATGGGCTTGTAGGTCTGATAATTTCTGCCGTACTCCATGAGTTTTTGCAGTTCTTTCATGCGCTGCTCGGCGGTTTTCATTCCTGCCCGGATTGAATAGGCTTTATCACTGACAGAGGAAAGGGAAGCGTCCAGTTCATCAAGATTAGAGATACCATGCTCGGAAAGATAGTTGACCGCTGCCGCTATGGTTTTCAGTTCATCGGCTGTGTGCTGTTGTTGCCAACGCTGCGAATACTTCCGGCTCTTTTCTCTCTGAACGCTCAAATACTTCATCAACAGATTTGCAAGGTTGGGAGATTGCGGCGGCTGCTCCGGGGCGGTTTCCCGCGCTTTGAACAGGTCGGCAATCCATTCTTTGAGCTTCCCAATCTGCGCCCGGATTTCCCGGATAAGGCGGTTTGTCTTTTGGATATTTCGGTTCAGTTCGCCTTTCTCGGTGGCGATACCTTTCTTCTCCATCTGGCAAGCCGCCACGCCCATGTGGACGGTGGGTATCTCGTCTATGCCGCGCTCGGCGTTGCTGCGGTGGTCGATACGCTCCGGGCTTCCGGCACGCTCAAGATAGTCGTTTGAAATATCAGCCCATGCCTTGCGCCAAACAAGCGCATTCTCTTGGCTGTTCCAGCCCGTGAGGTCAACCTTGTGCGTCTTATATCTGCCGCTTGGCAAGCGGATACGCTCGCCGTTTTCGTCAAGGTCATATTCCTTTTTGGATTTCGCTGCCCACGCGCCGCGCTCGTCAAGGGGGCGCATGGTAAGCATAATATGACAATGGGGGTTGCCGCTGTTGGTGTCGTGGATAACAAAATCCACACACATTCCTCTGGAAACAAATTGAGAGGAACAGTATTCCCGGACAAGCCGGATCTGTTCCTCTCTGGATAATTCTATGGGGAGCGCTGCGTCAATCTCTCTGGCAAGCTGGGCGTTCCCGGCTTTCTCGTAAAGCTCCACGCTGTTCCACAAGGTTGAACGGTCAGAGAATGAGGGTGGCGCGTGGGGTGGCAGCATGATTTCTGTATGGACAACGCCGCCTTTGCGGGTGTAGTCATGGGTCATTCCGTCCCATTCGTTTGTCAGCTTTTCGCCGCTTCGGTAGGCGGCTGCGGCAACGGCTGATTTGCCTTTTCCTCGGCTCACAATGCCGATGTTCCAATGGTAAATGGCTATGGGTATCACCTCCCGGATAGGATAATAAAACCCTCAAAAATGGTACAGACGCCAAAGGCGGGTGTACTGTTTTTGTGGGTGTGCAGGGATAGCCGCGAAGCGGCGCAAGGGGTGCAGCCCCTTGTTGCGGCAAAGCCGCCATATCGGAGCGCGGGGAAATCTCCCTGTGCGGAGATAAGCCCTCGGCAGAGCGCACACGCCCGTAAGGGTGTATAAGTGCGCCCTTAGTTCCTAAGGGATTTATTCGGCGTTCCTGCTTTCGGCTCGTTTTTTCAAAAACTCCCGCGCTGGCTCACTGGTTAGGGCAAGCCGGAGAAGCGCGGCGGCTTCCTCGTCAGTCATGTTCTTTGCTTCCGGCACAATGCTTTCAAAGACTGCGCCCCGAACAATCAAGCGGTGGTTTCGCTCCCGGCGTTCCTCGCGGGATAGCTTTTGCCGCAACATCTTTTCCCGGTTCTCATACTGCCGGATTTTCTTCTTGCTTTCCTCAATCTCGGCAGTCAATTCCTCGCGGGTTTTCTCTCTCGGTTTCGTCATGGGTGATTGCTCCTTTCTGCCTGTTTGCAAAAGAAAAGAGCAGCCGTTTTCTGTGTGAAAATAGCTGCTCTTGGTGGGTGGGTTATTCAGTTGTTAGGGGGCTGTTGTCTGTGCGGCAAACTGGAATTTATCTTTCTAAAACCATTCTTGCCGCAACGACAGGAGATCCAAGTTCAATGATTTGCTCTCTGCCGTCAAAACGGTATCCACATCGTTCATAAAAACGGATGGCTTTTGTGTTTTCTTTCAGTACCCAGACTGCAATTTTCGAATGATCAGCAAGCTCTGAGAGCGCCGTCTGCATCAAGCGATACCCAATGCCTTTTCCGTAATACTGCGATAAAATATAAATAGCAAAAACTTCTCCGGCGTTCTCGAGTTCGTCATTGCGATATTTGCCAAAGCCGACGAATCCAATAACGGAATCGCCGTCTTTTGCGATGATGACATTATCCGTCCGACGAAAAGCAATTTTTTCGCACTTATCCAATGTCAGCGAGTCAAGATACCGTTGATCCACAATACCGGAATACGCTTCCTGCCAGGATTTCCAATGAACGTATGCTTTCCCTTTGATCTCGGCATCGGTTTCCATCTTTTTTATAACTATATTCATACGAGTTCACCTCTACAAAGCCCGATTTGTCTTTCTGTGTCGAAAGAATTATACCATACAGATGTGAACATTTCCATATCCTTTTAGCGGTTCAGCTGCATTGTCTTTTTGGCGTACTGCCGCGCCCTCTCCCGCCGTTCCTCGCTGTATGGGGCGGTCAGACGGAAAGAGAAACGCCCCTTGCGGATTTCAAACTCCATGCAGCCCGTGTCCGGGTCTGTGTCCGTCTGGCGGCACTGGTCAGGGTACTGTCCGGCGTAGGCGGCAAGCCGCTTCTTTAAGTCGGTGTTGTGGGTGCGGATATGGATAAGGGGGTCTTTCTCGTCAAACCAAATATCGGTGGTCTTTTTCTGCTTCGTAAGCCCTGTTCTCATAAACTCTCCTTTCTGCGCCCCTGTTACGCAATAGGGGCATTTTTCGGGTGTTTTTCCCGGCTCTTGACTTGGGGAAAATGAGGATTTTCAAATAGAAACCGCCCCGGCGAACCATTCTTCATCCGGGCGGCTCCTATCGCAAGATTTCTGTTTTTTCCGGCTCTTGACCGTCAGACACGGATAAACGCGAACTGTCGGCAAGTGCCAGTTTGAGCAGCTTGTCGCGGAATGTTTCTGTGCTGCTGTGATTGAAAAATAACTCCGCAACAATGGTCTGCCCGTTCCTCTGGGTCGTGATGATACTGTCGGGGGTCTGTTCTGCCATAGGCGGCTCCTTTCTTTGGGCGTAAAAGAGGGATTTCCCGTAGTTCGGAAAATCCCTCTTGGTTGACGGTTATTCTGTTTTACTGTGTGGGCTGTGCGGCGGCTGCCTGTGCCTTTCTTCTTGCCCGGTATTCCCGCGCTTTCATGCGGTCATACTCCCGCTGCTTTTCAAGATTTTTCGCCCGGTATTCCCTTGAATAGTTGCGGTGGTAGGCGCGGCTCTTTTCCTTTTTGGCTTCTTCGATTTCCTCCCGCATTTGCCGGATTTCCTGCTCGGTCGGCTCTGCAAGCTGTGTCACTTCATTCTCAAACTTGCCGATATAATTGAAATATATGCTGATGTGCTGGATTGCGTATCTCGCCCTTTTCTGATCGCGCTCATGCACTTCAATCCGGCTGATAAACTCGTTGAGAATGGCGGGGGTCAGGTCGGTAAAGGCGGCATGGCGTTCCGTCAGCTTCAAAAACTTCTGCGCCCGTCCTCCCGCGTTCTCGTAAGCGGATAGCTGCTTTTGGAGCGTGGCAAGCTCCGCTTTCAGCGCGTAGTATTCTTCCGAATACTTCTGCGACATCTGCTCATAGCGGTCTTGTGAGATCGTGCCGAGGGCGTTGTCCTCGTAGAGCTTATTCAGCACCTTGTCAATCTGTTCAAGGCGCGTCGTGATTTGCGGAATACGCTTCTGCTGCTTTTTGGTCTGGTCGGTCTGCTGCATGGCAAGGTTCTTTTTCACTAATGCTTCAAACTCCGCCCGATTGCTGATAGAATAGTCCTCGATTTTCTTCAGCACTTCCGCGATGGTCTGCATGAGCAAGTCCGCGTCCATGATGTGCGGGGAATGGCATTTGGGGTTCTTGGCTTTTCCCTTGTGGTACTCGCTGCAAAAAGCAACGTGCCGCTTGCCGCCGTTCCGGTAATCAATACGAATGTGCATTTTTGCGCCGCAGTCTTTACAGAAAAGCAAGCCGGACAGAGGGTAGATTTCCCCGTCCCCGTTGGGGCGTCTGACGGGTGCGTTTTCCAAAATCCGCTGCACGGTTTCAAAATCGCTGCGGCTGATAATCGGCTCATGCACATTTTCTGTGATGTGCCACTGGCTCCGGTCTACATAGTGGTTATGTTTATCCCGGAAATGCTTTGTAGTCTTGAAGTTGACTACATCGCCGCAATACTCCTGCCGGGTGAGGATATTGGTCAAGGTGACTTTGTTCCACTTGCAGCGGTTATCCTCGTTGAGCGTCTTATTTTTACAAGTTCCCCGCCCCCGGTCTTTCATGTAGAAAGTGGGGGTTGGGATTTGCTCCTGTGTCAGATATACGGCGATTTGGTTGCGGTTCTTCCCACCGATAAACAGGCGGAAAATAAGGCGTACAACCTCGGCGGCTTCTTCGTCGATTATCCAAAAATCCTTGTTGTCCGGGTCTTTGACATAGCCGTAAGGGGCTTCGGTGACAATCGGCTTTCCACTCATGCCTTTGGTCTTAATGCCCGTTTTCACTTTCTTGCTGATGTCCTTTGCGTACCACTCCGACATGATGTTGATAAAGGGCGCAAACTCCAATGTATCGGGCTTCTCGCTGTCAATGCCGTTGTTGACCGCGATAAAGCGCACATTGTTCCGTCTGAATATCTCCATCGCGTTGCCGACTTGGAGATAGTCGCGCCCCCAGCGGGTGAGGTCTTTCATAATGCAGACACCGATTTTCCCGTTTTCCACATCGTCCATCATGCGGGAGTAGGCGGAACGGTCAAAAAATCTGCCGCTTTCGTCATCGTCGATGTAGTGCCGGATATTGGTTAGGTGCTGCCCTCTGGCATAGTTCTCCAAAAATATTTTTTGGTTCTGTATGCTGTTGCTCTCGCCGCCGTCCCTGTCCTCGTCGCCCACGGAAAGGCGGGAGTAAAGGGCTGTAATTTTGCTATAATCAGTCATGTGCATAACCTCCTGTGCGTCCATGTATGTGTCATTTACACTTAAAATTATGCACTCCAGCGGGCTGTGCCGTACTCGGCATCGCGGCGAAATTTCTTTGCTTTTTTCGCCTTGTAGTAGATCAGCAGCCGGAAACCGGCTGCGCCCACAATGCCGACCAGCCAATCCAGCGGGGCAAGGCCGGGGGCAAAGCTGGCAAAGGCCGCGCCGATGGTCTGGCCCAGCCCCAGCAGCTTTTCTCCGAAGCCCGCACCAGCGGCCAGACGGTACGCCGTGCCGATTTTCAGGCAAAACCAGCCGATGAACAGGTACGGGATATTCGGAAGAACATACTTCCTGATTTTATCTGTCGCCATGCACCGCCTCCTTTGTCAGTTCCCGCTGGGGCTGCTTTTTCACCTGTTCCTCTGCCCGCCGGAGCTGCTCCCGGATCGGTGTCTGCCGGGACTTGGCCCGTTTCAGCTCCAAACGGGAATACTCGGCAAAGCAGCCTGTGATGGCGTCGGCCTGCCGTGCCTTGAACAGAAGCAGATATTTTTCATCCCCCACACGGCGGATGGCATAGTCCACGCCCCATTTCCGGGCCACCTTGTCAAACAGCTTGGGCGTGTCCACCTCGATGGCGTTGGTGTCCCCGCCGTGGCCCATGAGCTTTCGCACGCTCTGCTTGCCGTGGGGCGTCTGCGCCTTGCGGTGTTCCTTGGCAATCTTCCGGCCCACAGCGGCCACCACATAGGCCAGCGCACGGGCGGTCAGCTTGGATGCCTTGACGCTGACGGCGATGGTCTGCCGGGACACTTCATCTCCGACGATAGCTTACACCTCCTTTGCCCTCTGGCCACCGTGACCAGAAGCGGCCTATCTTTCCTCGCGGCTGGCGGGGAGCCGCTGCTTTTCCTCGTTCAGCGCCGAACGGTCTATGACCTCCTGATACGCCGCCATCTGCTCCCGGATATTCAGCTTGGGATAGGCAAAGATGCGGTGCTCCGGGGGAATATCCTCCATCCCGTGATACCGCTCCACAAAGCTGCCGCCGTTATTGAACACATAGCCGCCGGGGGCAAAGTGACCGCCCTCATTGATCCGCACGTCCCGCCCGTAGGCTTCAAAGTCGAAGTAGGGCAGCACATTATCTGGCACATCCAGCATTTCCATTTCCTCAATGTAGGCTCGGCCCAGCGCCTCCTCGCTGTCGATACCGGGGTAGAAGTCATAGCAATCCAGATTTTGCGCGAGGTTGATCAGGTCATGGACGCTGCCTGTGTATTCGCCGCTGTCAATGACGGCCTCAAACTTTTCAATGTCGCTCTGGTCGAGGTCAGACAGCACATGGGCCAGATGGTTCAGCTCGTCAATGCTTTCGTACTCGCCCAAATGGTCATACAGGCCCAGCACATCACCGTCGAATGAGGTAATAAAGATTTCCTCATACCGTACCCCATCCACGCCGATGCGCTTCAAAAGGGCCTGCACCTCCTCCGTGGTGGCCGGGAATTTCAGCGTTTCGCCCACAAGCCGCCCCTCGTTGTATTTGCCGAGGTTGGTAATATAGGCTTCAAACAGGGATGACATTTTCAGCACCTCCTTGTCAGAACATCATATATGCCGTGCATAATGTACTCGGCGCAGGGCAGCGCGATAGCGTTTCCCAGCGCCCGGTAGCGGTGGGCGGGCAGGATTTCCTCACCGTCCGCGCCGTACCTTGTCCAGCCCTCCGGCAGCCCCATGAGCCGCTCACATTCCGTTTCCGTGGGAAAACGGACACAGCCCCCGGCAGGATCGTCCTCATACCAAAAGGCAAAGGGACTTACCGCGCTGGCTAACAGAGTGGGAAAAGGGTCAGTTGGCAATCCGAAGCTGTTTCGGAACGCCTCCGTTGTCCGCTCCTTTGCCGATGCCCGCATACGGTAGCATTGAAAGGGTCTGGTGATCGGTACACGCCGCCCTGCTTCAATAAAAGAGCCTCGATCTCCGCAGGCGGCGGACAGCCAGCAATCTCCGCCAGACGCAGAAATTGACTGCACTGCGCGGGGCTTAAAAAGTATTTCGTGGGAACATTGTCCTCCAAAGTCTGCCACAATAAAGACGCGCTGCCGTCGTGCCAATCGGGGGCTTGCCCAATGCTGGGCGTCCATGAGCCGCCATGAGAGATCGGGCGTATGCCCTCGCACCATTCCGGCTCCTGCCCATCTTCCAGAAGCAGGCATTGAAATGTCGGCGGCTGTGAACGCTGAGAGCACGGCTCTAAAGTCCATCCGGTCATTTGAAAAAAACGCTCCCATGACGTTCTCCCAAACAGCGATTGCTGGAAATATACCATTTGTCGCCTCCCTCATTTCACGGATAATACGGATCGCATGAAAGAACAGACTGGATTTTTCCCCGGCAAGACCGGCCCTGTTGCCGATCTGTGAGAGGTTCTGGCAGGGTGAGCCAAAGGTGATGATGTGGACAGGCGGAATGTCGCCGCCGTTTAGCTTTGTCACATCTCCTAAATGCGCCATACCGGGAAAGTGGCGTTTCGTGATGGAGATAGGCGCTTTTTCGATCTCGCTGGCCCATGCAGGCACGATACCGCAGCGCACCGCCGCCAGCGGGAACACGCCGATCCCGTCAAACAGGCTCCCCAGCCGGATCTCGTTCATATCAACGGCGGCCCTGACGCTTTACGGTCAGGATGCCGTCCAGCGTGGTTGCCGTGATCCCCAGCCGCTGGGCAACAGCCACATCGTTTTTCATGCTTTCCGTGGAGATACTGCCGCACACCACCAGCACATGGGAGCGGCGGAGCAGGTCACGGCCCATGTCGATGCCGCTCTTGTGCTCCTCGGGAACGGCGTCGTTCAGGAAAAGGGGCTAATAGAGCATGGGGCAGATGGGCGAAAAGCCCGCCTCATAGACGGCGCGGCAATACTTGGCGGCCTGCTCCGTCGCCTCGCAGGGATCGCCGCTCCACGCGGCAGTGATATACGCAAGGGGTCGTTTCATTTTGAAAACCTCCGTTTTTATATAATGTAGTGGGTCAACCTTTTTCCCCCGCCCTTTTCCAATCTTGGAAAAGGGGGCAGCTCTGGAGGATATACCCCCGCCGCTTGCCGGAGAAAAAGCACAGCCGGGGCAGGCGGTCAAGGGCAAGGCCGCCGGACACGGCGGGGCAAAGCCCCCTTGACAGCCCACTCCCGCCTGTGCTCGATTACGGGCGGCGACGGGGGATATAACCCAAAGAGCCTGTCCTATCGGGGCAGCAAAAAGCCTCTGGTCATGGTGGCCAGAGGTCGTTACTTTTCCATATCCATTTTCTTGTCGGGCTTGGCAAGCTCGGGCGGCTGTCGCTCTTTCCAGTCCTCCAGCAGCGTCATGATCTGGTCTTTCATCTGCCGGGGCGTGGCCTCCTTACCAAAAAACTTTTCCAGTTCAGCGCCAGTAATAATCACGTCACGATCCTCCTTTTTCTTTTCTTCACACAAAATACCGTCAATCACGTCCGGGGATAGCTTGTTTTCCTTGTCCAGCTCACGGAGCCGCTTTGCCTGACCCTTGGAGGGCGAAGCCTGCTGGCCCTTAATGGATACGGCGATATACTTCTGGTGCTTGGGCCGCACACGGGAAATTTCCACAGCCGGGGTGAAGGACAGCTTTCCGGCATCCATCGTCTGCTTCAATTCCGGCACAAGATCATTGAGCCAGATATACCGCTGTACGGTTTTCACGCTCATGCCGTTGCGCTGGCCCACGCTTTCAAGAGAGAGCTTTCCGGCCTCGGTGCTGTCGCCACGCGCCCCCTGATGCTTGATGGCCTCATACTGCATTTTCAGGGACATGGCTTTTTCGCTGGGCAAAATCGTTTCACGCTGACGGAGGTTGTCATCCGTCATAGCGAGAATGGCCTCGTCATCCGTCATATTGCGGACGATACAGGGCATATTGCGATACCCGGCAAGCTGGCTGGCCATCTGGCGGCGGTGGCCTGCGATGATCTCATAGCCGCCATCCTCACGGGGACGTACCAGCGCAGGCTGATTGACGCCTGCCGCCTTGACCGACTCCACAAGCCCCTGCATCTCCGCATCGTCCCGGACACCAAAGG